>Ga0302303_10000758_pt1 | contig 23813 bp, 23 predicted proteins | sample III_Palsa_E2_1_FD_194542 | JGI IMG/M metagenome (GOLD analysis project Ga0302303, IMG submission 194542) | Peat permafrost microbial communities from Stordalen Mire near Abisko, Sweden - III_Palsa_E2_1 | ecosystem: Environmental > Terrestrial > Soil > Palsa > Peat permafrost | place: Sweden...
TTCTAGAATGTGGTATAAACTGGCCCATATTGGAGACGCAAGGTACCATATTTCGCGTTAGTCAGGTAATATTTCGGTGTCCGCCATCTAAGACACGATCTTGTGCGCTTGTACAAGAGTTCCACAGGCAATAAAAATGGGCAGCAGCGATACAACCGCTGCTGCCCCTCCGATCTACGGCTCTACTTCACCGTCCACCGCTGGCTTGCCGTGCCGGCCCAGCTCCACTGGTCGGCAGGGGCGCCGTTGCTCTTCGCATTTCCGCCGATTTCCACGACGTTTCCATCGAGCAGGCTAACTATTTCGTAGGTGCCGTAGGTGTCCGGGCTGAGATAGAACTCTTCGTTGATTGAGGTTGCCCAGCCGTAGGTATCGATGGCGCCGCCGTTGGATTTACTGCCTCCGGCGATGTCCAGAGCGTTGCCCGAATAGTCGTTGGCTATCTCGTAAAGGCCGCCGCCCAGGGGATAAAGCGTCCAGTATTCCTGGGTTGCGGAGACGTTCTGGTACTGGTCCACAAGGGCGCCGTTGTACGTGTTCAGGGTGCCGTCGAGAACCAGGCCGCTGTTGGCGTTGACAAACTGGTGGGCTGCCTGGCTAAAGGGACCGTCGTTCAATCGGTAAATATCCGCGGCAATCGTGGAGTTGCTCCAGTCGACATAGATAACTCCGTACCTGTGCGGACTGTAGACACCGGTACAGTTGGGCTCTATATCCCCATTCATTGCCTGTGCGTAGCCTTCAATACTCTGAGTATCCGGGAGTTCCCAGGCGATGCTCAGGTTATTGAAGTAGAAGTTGTTCATGTTATTGTCGCCCCAGGCATTGGTAATCTGCTGGCTGATGGCGGTCCATTTGTTGGCTTCTACGGTGCCGGAGTTGATACCGCCGGGGGGATTGTACAGGTCCTGGACATAAACATTAGGGCCTCCGTTATAGTTGGCGGAGCCTGCGTTGCAAAACGATACGTTGTCCTCCCAGCCCAGGCAGTCGATGCCTATGGTCTGTCCGTTGCTTTGTGTTCCGTAGCGATTGAACAGGACGATTTTTCCACGGACACTGCCCAGGGTTGGCGTGGTATTTCCGAAATACCAGTAGCTTTCGTTGGCCTGGATATAGTCGCTGATATCGTCGGCGAATGCGGATCCGGTGCTGGTATCGGTTTCCAGAAAGGACACGAGTACGGTTTCCGTGGGATGGGCGGCAAGGAAGGTATAGATGGAAGCTAGGGACGTATCCAGATAGCTTCCTTCGTAGAAGTCGCCGTGGTACATGGCGAGCGCATCCGGCAGGCCGTGCCCCTGGTTCTCGCATCTAAAGTCAAAATAGCGAGTCCCGTCCGCAAGCTGCTGGGCTATGTTTTCGTCCTGACATTGAGCCTCGGACGGGAACACTCCCCCATCCGCGGACGAGGATTCGTGTGTGCCTGGTATGGTCAACTGTGACAATGGAGCCGAATTGCTGATATACGACATCCAGTTGCTTCCGGTTTCCCCGTAATTGTATTCTGCGGACGCGGCCAGGGGAATCGAAAGGAGGCCGGAAATAACGATCAGGCCGGCGATCGTTCGGACGGGATTTTTCAATAGGTTGTTCAAAGCAAATTTCTTTCGGTTATTAATACAAGGCGACTCCATTGCCGTCCCGGTCTAAGGGGCTTCGATTCCCCAACACTGGCTCGGATGTCCCACCCAGGTCCACTGGTCTACGGCGGCGTCATTTGCCGTCGAATTCCCGCCTACTTCGATCACCTTTCCGTCCAGTAAACTGATGATATCCCAACAACCAGCGTTGTCAGAATCGGCCTGAATATAGAACTTCTGGTTTATCGAGCCTTCGTAAGCGTAGGTATCCACGGTACTTCCGTTGGATGTGCTGCCTCCGGCAATGTCCAGATAGTTGTTGGAGTAGTCGTTGCCAATGGCGTAGAGTGCTCCGCCCAGCGGATAAATCGTCCATTCCTCCTGGGAAGCGTTGGCCCAGTCATACTGAGTCACAGGAGTGCCGTTGGCCTTATCCAGCGATCCGTTCAGAACCAGTCCGCTATTTTTATTCACAAATTTTGCGGAGGTGTCATAAGTAAACGGACCATTGTTTAGCTTGTAGATATCTGACGCAATAGTCGAATTACTCCAGTCCACATATATAACGCCGTACCTGTGCGGACTGTAGCTGCCCGTACAGTAACTCTCAAGTTCCGAGTCCAAGGCACTCGCGAAGTCCTGTATGGTATAAGTATCACCCACTCGCCACGCAAGACTGAGGTTATTAAAGTAGAAATTGTTCATATTGTTGTCGCCCCAGGCGGCCAGGATCTGATTCTCGAAGGGGGTCCACTTTTCCGATTCATCGGTAGTCTGGATCACTTGAAAGGGTGGCTCGTATTCGTCCTGAACATAGACATTAGGACCACCCATATAGTGGACGGAGTCTGCGTTAAAGGAAGCGTTGTTATCCTGCCAGCCCAGGCAATCGATGCCCGGATATTGTCCGTTGGTTTGTTGTCCGTAGCGATTGAACAGGACTATTTTCCCACGGACTTGTCCCAGAGTTGGACAGGTGTTTCCAAAGTACCAGTAGCCAATATTTTGCTGCATATAATCACTGATGTCGTCAGCAAACGCATTCCCGGTGCTGGTGCCCGTCTCCAAGAAGGATACAAGCACCGTTTCGGTAGGATGGGCGGCAAGGAACGAATAGATGGACGCCAAACAGCTATCGAGGAAGCTCCCTTCGTAGAAGGTGCCATGGTACATAGCCAGCGCATCCGGTAAGCCGTGTCCCTGGTTCTCACAACGAAAGTCAAAATAGCGAGTACCATCGGTTAGCTGCTGGCTTATGTTTTCGTCCTGGCACTGAGCCTCATCAGGCACGGCAGATACTGCGCCGTCTGCAGATGCGGATTCGTGCGTGCCTGGGATGGTCAATTGCGAAAGATACGTCGAATCGTTGTAATACGACATCCAGTTGCTTCCGGTTTGCCCGGATACAGAGATTTCCGCAGAAGCGGCGAGGGGCACCAAGAGAAGGGCGGACAGGGCGAATAATACGGCAATTACCGGTTTTTTCAGTACGTTATTCATGGTAATGTTCTTTCCTAAGTAATGTATGTCGGCGGGTTATGAACCGCGGGTTAGATTGCAATTATATCTATTAAGGCAACCTACAAAGCCATCTCACGGCATCATCGTCCAAGATTATCATACTTTGGACCGGACGTCAAGTACTATTTTTTACTATAGTTTCTCAAAGTGGACCATAATAAAACCAAACACAGGAGCGCCAAGCGTGGTAGGGGCGTTGCGCAAGACGCCGTCCTATACTCTTCGGCGACTGGAGCTGCGCCCTCTTATCCCTCCCTCGACCACCCCGGAGATATCCCATCCGAGGATAAAGGGAGGATTGCCAAGCAAAGGAAAGGCCCCCGACCGGACAGCGAGCTCTACAGGATTTACGCTTGTTGCGCGCACCTTAACAAGGACTTCAGTCGGAAGGGGCACCGGCCGGGGTGTTTCGGCCCATTCGAGGACTTCGGGTCCACCGAACGTCTTTTGTGTGATTGCGTACATAGTTGAAGTCTCATAAATTGAGTTTAGCATTTGGATAATGTACGTCTGGGGTATATAGGTTCCAGCAGCTCATATTCGGGCGGCATCAAAGAAAGACTTAAATATCCCATGGCAATCCAGTACCGTGACAATGTCAATTTGAAGGCGGACGAGCTTGCATCTCTATTTAGCAAGTCAGGCATTCGCAGGCCGATAGGCGATCTGAACCGCATCCAGCGTATGATTGACAACGCCAACCTGACGATAACGGCCTGGGACGGAGAGCGACTGGTTGGTGTGGCACGGGCGCTTACAGATTTCTCTTACTGCTGCTACCTGTCTGACCTGGCAGTAGACGGAGACTACCAGAAACAAGGCATAGGCAGGGAACTTGTCAGACGAATAAAAAATGCGATTGGCGAGGAGGCCACACTTGTTCTTGTATCGGCTCCAGAAGCAATGCCGTTCTACCCAAAGATTGGCCTAAAAGCGATAGAAAACGGCTGGATGATTAAGCGAACTAAGTGAAAGGGGTATTCTATGCTGGAAATAGGAACAATCCCCCAATGACAACACTCGTAATCCAACATATAATCACGTCATGGACTAAAGAATCCACTGGTGGACAGGCCGCGACTCGACGCAACGCTGTACCAATTGTAGCCAGACTGCCAATTCCCAAGACCAGGGCCAAGATCGTGGTCCATACGCTAAGCTACAAAGAAGAAGACAATTTCCTAACGCCGAGTAGCGAACTCTCGACGGATGGATTCCTCCCGATGACGCTAGACTGCATCAGCATCAAGCAATTGGGACCCGACATTCTTGTCTCGGTGCGCTACAACCACAGCATGGGCGCCCCGGAACGAAACGGGATTCGCAAAGACATCAGAGTCTCCCCAGGCGAGTGGGTGCAAATCCTATCAAACGGGCGCTTCGGAGGCGACATGGAATGGCTCTACCGCCACGAAGCCTGGAACATAGCCTATGTTGCAGAGCCAGACGCTCGTATTTTCACCCACAGCACGCCGAAAGTCGCGTTTTCCGCCCTGGCTATACTACATTAGGCGGACTAGCCCTACCCGATGCCATTGCCGCCGATTCTCTAAGCGGCAGTAGCGCTGCTCGGCAGCCTCATCCCAATCTCCGGCAGAACTTTGCCGTTTGGAAATGAAGGCCTTGATGCAGGCAGAGCGTCTCCGCGCTGGAAGCCAAACTGTTCGTAGAAGGCTATGGCGGTCTCATTATAGGGGACAACTTCGAGGGAAATGTCCTTTTCTCTTCCGAGCCACGAGAGCGCCTGTTCCATGAGACGACGGCCTGCACCTATTCGCCGGCTATTAGAGGCAACATACAGAGCGCCTAGGCGATTCTCGAGATCCCCTTCGCTCGCAATTGAGAATCCTACGACTTTGTCGTCTACCCGTGCCACCCAGACTTTTGTTCCTTGCTGTGTCCTGATCAACTCTGCTCGCCAGGCGATTTTCTCCGGGCTGTCGAAGTCTTTGGTCAGAATATCCTCGACTGTTATTCCGAACTCGTCGTTGGGATAGGTGGTAATCCAACCGTCCTTCTGGATTCTCGAGATATCGGCTGAATCTTCAGGGATGGCTTCGGTGATATTGATGTTCGGCTGCTGCATAGGAGGGATTGTACCTAGTTCTACTTGCCGTGATATAGTAAGAGAATGAACCAAGTAATCTCAGAGCTTGCCTTTGACCTCTTCGGAGAGACGCCGCGCGAAATCGCTCGCATGCACTACGGCCACATGAGCCAGACTTACGAGATTAAACTCGATGGCCGGGCAGTAATTTTACGCACCAACGCTAAGGCAGAGGTATTCGCTACAACAGAGCGCAACTTGAGGCTTCTAAGAGAGCTGGGCCTGCCCGTTCCCACTGTCATTTCCAGTGACTTAACCCTCGCGAAATACCCATTCGCTTATCTGGCAACCGAGAAGATCCCCGGCCGGGATCTGGGGTACGAACTGGCCGGTATGAATGAGGCGCAAATGAGCATACTAAGAAATCACGTACAAATCAAACAAATGTTTTAGCATATAAGATCAAGCCACAAAGGTGCTAGTTTCAGCCACTCAGACTGGGTGTCCAGAGATAGACGCTGTGTCCAAAACGACAGACCTTAAACTCAACTATATGCTTGCATTTTCGACAATTCGCACCAAATACCCAGAAAAAGGAGGAAGCTGAGACAGGTTTATGTAATAATATGATTGCCACAGAGGCATACAGCCGACCTACTGTGGGATATCCTGTGAGGAAAAGACAATGGAACAATCTGATTTATATGGGGAAGATGCCCACGAAGTAACCTCGCTTGCTGTAAGACTTTATAGCAAAGATCAAGCGGACGGTGACCTGGAGAAGTATCAGGAACTTAAGGCAAAGTTTAACCTGCTTGCAGCAACAGGGCTGCTTATTCCACCCGAATACCTGGAGCGTGCTGCGATAGCGATCAGGGCGAACCGGGAAGAATTACTCAGTAAGCAAAAGCGCATACGCGGAGTTCTAATCATCGTTTGCGGACTGGCCCTTGTCCTGGCAGGACTGGCCGTATATCACTTTACGAAGCATGGCTCTACACTTGTAAGCCCGTAGGTATTTCCTACACACTCAATACAGAATTTAACACACTATGGCACACTCCCCGTGACCATACCAACACTCCGTCGGGTACACTTAAAAACGATTATTAACGAAATGCCCAATCGGAGAAGCCCTGTTTGACCAACGAGAAGATAGCCGTTGTAATCCCCGCTGGGGGCGGCGGCACGAGATTATGGCCGCACAGCAGACAAGCGCTGCCTAAACAATTACTGGCCATTACGGGCTCCCAGACCATGCTGCAGCAAACTGCGGCCAGAGTAACCCCTCTTACCCATGCAGACCGAGTGTTTGTTATTACTAACGGCACTTACGCACACACGGTAAGAGAGCAGCTTCCAGAACTTCCACCCAACAATGTCGTCGGAGAGCCTGTCGGGCGCGATTCCGCTCCGGCTATCGGCCTTATGGCGGCCATCCTCGAAAAAAAACTTGGACCTGATGCCGTAATGATCGTTCTCCCGGCCGACCACGCCATCAAAGATGACGAAGGTTTCAGGGATGCTCTGCGTCTTGCGGTCCATACGGCCAATCTCGGATATCTGGTCACCATAGGAATAGTCCCAGACAGGCCGGAGACCGGATTTGGCTACATACAGCATTCAGGCGACGTCCTTGCGGAAGACGAAACGGGCCTTTCCGCCGTTGCTGTGCAGCGGTTCCACGAAAAGCCGACCCACGAGACTGCGCTGGAATACCTGTCTCAGGGAAGCTTTTACTGGAATGCCGGGATGTACATATCCACCGTCGCAACCATGCGATCTCTCTTCAAAACCCATCTTCCATCGTATGAGCCGACCTTCGCAAAAATAACCGCGGCGTATGGGACGGACGAATGGGACCTGGTTTTATCCGAAGAGTTTCCAACGCTCGAGAAATTGTCGTTCGACTATGGAATCGCCGAAAAGGCGGACCGAGTTGCCGTGGTAGCCGTTGATATAGGATGGAACGATGTGGGCTCGTGGGCGCGTCTTGCCGATCTCCTGAAGATTGAAGGCCAGCAGGACAGCAACTCCATCATTGGAAATCATGTTGGAATTGAAACGAGTAACAGCCTGGTTTACAGCCCCAACCGTCTTGTTGTTACTCTGGGTATCGACGGCCTTGTGGTCGTAGATACCCCCGATGTTCTCCTCATTTGTCCGATGGACCGGACGGAAGAGATCAAAAAAATAGTAGACACCCTGCGCGAACAGGGTAAGCACGATCTACTGTAATTTATTGCCTGCCGTAATTACTGAGAGGAAGTACCCTGGAAATGCGCGTGCCTTTAGCGGACCTGCAGACGCAACATAAAGAGCTCCGGCCTGAGCTGGACAAGGCCTATAATGAAGTGATGGAGAGCTGTCAGTTCATTCTGGGACCAAATGTAACTGCGTTTGAAAAAGAGACGGCTGCCTTGTCGGGAACGAAGTTCGGTCTAGGCGTGAATTCTGGCACCGATGCCCTTCTGCTATCCCTGTTGGCGTTAGGAATTGGCGCGGGCGATGAGGTCATCACCACTCCATTCACCTTTGTCGCCACGGCTGAAACCATCTGCCTTGCCGGGGCAACCCCCATCTTTGCAGATATTGATGCAGCAACGTTCAACTTGGACGCCAAATCGGTTCGCTCTAAGATCACCCCGCGTACGAAAGCCATAATGCCCGTCCATCTCTTTGGCCAGACGCCGGATATGGCGGCCTTCGCGCAGATTTCAGCCGAACACAACATTCCGATTATAGCTGACGGAGCACAGGCGATCGGTGCAAGTTTTAACGGAAAGCCCATCGGCGAACTCGCCCCTCTCACCACACTGTCGTTTTTCCCGACCAAGAACATGGGAGCCTGTGGCGATGCAGGCATGATACTGACCGATGACGCCGACCTGGCCGAACAAGTCCGACTGCTCAGGTTTCATGGTTCCGGTGGTGGGTATATCTACAAAAAGATCGGCTACTGCACCCGCCTTGATGAGCTCCAAGCGGCATTTCTGCGCGTTAAGCTGCGCTACCTGACGCAGTGGAATGACTCAAGACGAGCTAACGCGGCTTCCTATCAGGAGGGTTTGAGCGGCTTGGAAGAGCATCTCATTCTTCCAACGGAGATTGAAGGCGGACACCACGTCTACCATCAATACACTCTGCGTGTCCTGAATGGCCGTCGAGATGAGCTCCTGGCGTATCTTAAGGAAAATGGAATCGGATGCGGCGTTTATTATCCCTTAGCTCTGCATTTGCAGGAAGCCTACAACTCACTGGGCTATAAAGACAACGATTTGCCCATCAGCGAAGAGACCTGCAGGGAAGTATTATCGATCCCGATACATCAGGGCCTCGAAGACGACCAGGTGGGTTTTGTTATAGATACACTCCGAGCGTTTTTTCAGGAGAACACATGAAGGCAATGATCCTCGCAGCGGGAGTAGGTTCGCGTCTGGACCCACTCACACGCACAATTCCCAAACCGATGGTGCCGGTAGTAAATCGGCCCGTCATCGAACATATCGTAGAGAAGCTTGCGGCGCACAATTTCAAGACCATTAAGATCAACCTGCATTATCTTGGAGATACGATACGAGAGTGCCTTGGCGACGGCAGCCGGCTAGGCGTCGAGATAGAATACGTTAAGGAAGACCAGCTCTGGGGCGATGCCGGAAGCGTAAAACGGTCCGAAAAGTTCTTTGACGACGAAACTTTCCTTGTTGTGGGCGGAGATGATATCTCCAATATCAACTTGACCAAATTTCTGGAATTTCATCGCCAGAACGGTGCAGCGGCAAGCCAGGCCCTCTCCATTGTGGATGATCCTTCGGAATACGGGATTGTTCTGACGGAAGACGACGGACGGATAACCAAATTCCAGGAAAAGCCGGAACCCGGCGCCGCATTTTCCAATACAGCAAATACAGGCGTTTACCTGTTCGAACCCCATGTCTTAAAGACAATTCCTTCGGGCGTACAGTGGGGATTTGGACGCAATGTATTCCCGGCGCTCCTAGAAGAAGGTGAGCCGGTCTACGGATTCATTACCGAAGAGTACTGGAAAGATGTCGGAAATATCCAGGTTTATAAGAACACCAACTTTGACGCCATGAGCGGCAAGGTCAAGCTGAATATCCACGGAACGCTCAAATCTGAAAAGGTGTGGGTTGGTGAAGGTAGTGTTCTTGCTCCCGACGTGGAAATCGAAGAGCGGGTCGTGATAGGACGTAATGTTACGATTGGCCCTGGAGTTAAGCTGCAGTCCGATACGATCATCGGAGACGGCTGCCACATCGGCGAGGGTGTTGTATTACAGAGGACTATCGTCTGGAACCATGCAACGATTGAGGCAGGCACACGCCTCGAAGGATGTATCGTCGGGGCTCACGCCACGGTGGGCACCAATTTCGCCGTATTTAACGGATTGATCGTGGATCCAAACCGCCAGTCCCCAAGATAGACTATTCCGCCATTTTCGCCTTCTCTTCTTTTAATCGTTGGAGAGAAGGCGGAGCTGCTTCACTGGAGATATCTTTGATTTTCTTCCGGACTTCCTGAACCGCATGGTAAGCTCCGTAGAGAAAAGCCATCCCTATAATGACTTCCACATACCAGGGTAGGTGCTTTACACTCAAAGCGACATAGGTGTAGGGCATAAGCCAAAATGCGGCAGCCACAACACAATGCGGCCAGATGATGAGGTGCTTTTTTACACGCACCACGATCCAGGCCACGGTTCCCCAGAACAGAGGATGGTGAATAAGATAGAGGACGGCAAAAACCGTGGGGTTGACACCGAAATGGGCGCCTTTAGCCAGTATATAATGCCAGAACTCAAGTATCTTCAAAGGGTAGTTCCAATTCACCAGACTACGTCAATCAAACGGAATATGCGGCGGCAGTGGCGCGCTTCCAAGCTCTATGCAGGCTTCCAGGTATTTTGTGAGCTCGGTGTTTACAACCGCGGCATCGTACCGATCGGTTCCGGAATCCAGAACTAACGTCCAGTTCTTTTCTGGATGGGCAATTGAGATATATTGCGCCAGAATGTCCCGGTGTTCTGGATTCAAAAACACAATTTCTTTGAGACACCCCAGCGAAAGGCCGTAAGGCACGAGAACTTCCAGGCCACGCCGCCTCCCCAGAGACCATTGCTTGAGCAGCCCATCTCGCTCCACAGGTTCTGTGGCCGGCTCGTAGGCAGCACGCGCCCTCCACGCCTTGGTGTTTTGCGCGAGCAGTCCTACTCCAGGAATGGAAAAAATAGCATCTCCATCCAGAACAAGCACCGCATGAGCAAAGCCCTGCCTAAGCTTGTCTTCAAGGAGCGGCGTGTGCATCTTCATGGCTAGATGCACATAGTTGGCCAAACCCAGAGATCGATCGCGCTTCTTCGCGGTCGATCTCGGTTCAATCCCTCGCTCATCGAGCACGCTCTTTGGGTAAAGAGCCCCATCACCTAGAATACGAGGAAGGTAGTGCAGCGGTGTGGCGTGATAGAGGAGCTCCGGGGTTATTTGTAAGCGGCTTTCTTCTGAAACTCAGTGAGCGGATGTGTCTCCAGATATTCCTCATACGTGCCGTGGAAGTCGATAATTCCATCGTGAGTGAAGGAAAGTATTCTGGTTGCGACCTCGGAAACCAGATCTCGGTCGTGGGTGACGACAAAGGCGGTCCCCTGATAGGCGCTCAATCCCTCCGCAAGGGCAGAGACCGATTCAAGGTCGAGGTGGTTGGTAGGTTCATCGAAGATCAGGACGGGATCCTTGGTCAGCATAAGCTTTGCCATAAGAAGCCGAGCTGCCTCGCCTCCGGAAAGAGTATCGGTAACTTTAAGTCCGTCGTCTCCGGCAAAGAGCATGCGGCCCATCACTCCGCGAACGATCTGCTGCCCTTCTCCATCTTCGAACTGCATAAGCCAGTCAAGTGCGGTGATGCCGCCGGGGATGTCTTCTCGGTAGTCCTGAGCGTAGTAGCCCCAGCTTACGCCGTGCCCCCACGTCACTGAGCCTGCATCGGCGGTATATTCACCGATCAGGGTTCGCAGAAGAGTGGTCTTCCCTACTCCATTTCCGCCGATAACTCCGACCTTGTCTCCGCGCATAATCTCGAGGTTCAGGCCTTTGAGAACGTGGTTGTCGCCAAAGCTCTTTGTAAGTCCCGCAGTCTTAAGAATTTCTTTGCCGGACGGCTTTCGCTGCTCAAAGCGGATAAACGGACGCGCAATATTCGACCGCTTCATTTCAGCAGGGGCCAGGCGATCCATTTCCTTGCGCCGCGATTGCACCTGACTCGAGCGCTGGCCGGCTCCAAATCGGTTTACAAACTCCTGAAGTTGGGCGATCTTTTTCGATTTGTCTTTGTTTTCGGATTCTATCTTCGAGCGGGCCTGCATCTTCTGCTCGATCATGTCATCGTAATTGCCTGGATAGGTAATGACGGTCTCGTAGTCGATGTCGGCGATGTGCGTACACACGGCATTTAAAAAGTGACGGTCGTGGGAGATGACGATCAGTGTTCCCTTGTAGTTGAACAGAAACTCTTCAAGCCAGTGGATGGAGTCCAGGTCGAGGTGGTTGGTAGGTTCGTCCAGGAGCAGCGCATCGGCCCCGCCAAAGAGCGCCTGTCCGAGCAGAACGCGGAACTTATAGTCGGTGGCGAGGGACGACATCTTGTCTGCGTGAGATTCTGTCTCTATACCAATTCCGCGCAGGATCTCCGCAACTTCGACTTCCGCTTCGTATCCGTTTTCGTCGGCGATGGTCGTTTCGAGATGACCAAGGCGATCCATCATCTCGTCGGTGAACTCTTCCGATTCACACAGGATATTGCGCTCGGAAAGCGCCTCCCATAACACCGAGTTCCCCATCATGACGGTATCGATAATTCGGCAGTCATCAAAGGCAAACTGATTTTGCTGCAATACGCCCACTTTTCGCGGGCGGCCAATCGTTCCACGATTGGTAGGGTCGATCTCACCGGTCAAGATCTTCATAAACGTCGATTTGCCGGCCCCATTTGGACCGGTCAAGCCATAGCGGTTCCCTGGCGTAAACTTTACGTTGACGTTCTCAAACAGGATCCGCGTGCCGTAGCTCTTTGTCACACCATTAACACTGATCATAAGAAGCGAACAATTCCTTTACCAGACTGCATCAACAGCACCCATCCCGAATGCTTTGCGGTCATTCATAGCGAAAATCGCTCTTATTGTACCCGCTGGCGCGCTGGTAGGAGATCTTCGCTTGGTTCTAGGGCGTTTTAGTTACGGCCTGCCGCGCACGGATCGAGCGAAGTGCCCCATCGCATATTTAAGCTGCAGGGCTCCCGACACCCATTCCCTGCTACGCATACAGGATACAAAATACTCTAGTTTCCCGATGAGCTGGATGTTTTGAATCAAAGGATAGCTGCCAAGAGCTGCCTCTCGCTGCTCCCGGTTGTTGTCACAGCTATCGCACAGTGCTTTCGTGACTTTTTTATATGTGCTGGCCATGAGATCGAATTGGGAGGAGAGATTATTTCCGTGCCGTCTGTAGTTCAGGAGCACTTGGTCTATGAACTTAAATGTGCCAAGTCTGGACATCCTGATAAAATAATCTAAATCTTCATGATGTGTCACGGTTCCATCGAACTTACCTATTCGGCGTATCGCTTCGCGGCTAAGTAAAGCAACGCCAGGCGTATGTATGCAGTTGCCATAGAGCAGCGTACAAAATGAAGTGGGCTCATCTGGGCCTATGGGAACAAATCGGCGGTTAACATACCTTTTCCGATTGCGACAGGCTTTTTCCAATTCACCAGGACGTATTCGCGCGCCTTCCGCATCGATATAACGGGCGGATCCATAAACACCGACATGTTCCGGATTCGATTGAAATGTCGAGTAGAGGATGTTCAGGGCATCCGGCTCCCAGGTATCATCGGCATCCAGGAAAATAACGTAGGGAGTTTCCTTGGTTAGTGCCAATCCCGTATTTCTTGCCTTAGAGACGCCCTGGTTAGTTTGCGAAACGGACTGTATGCGACAATCTTGAGACGAGTAGGTCTGCATGATCTCGGCTGTTTTGTCACTTGATCCGTCATTTACAATAATGAGCTCCCAGTCTGAAAAAGTCTGGCACAATACGCTTTCAATGGCCTGGGTCAGAAATTTCTCAGCGTTATAAGCTGGGATTATTATGGAAATTCTAGGATTCAAGACATCACCTATTGGTTGTTTTCCGGTCTGCTGTCGCAAAAGGCAAGCAAGCAAGCATTCATTTAATGTCGTGATTATACCCTTCTTGGGATCGGGATTGATTCGATTAAAATTTGTGTTAAATTGAGGATATGCACGTTGTCTTGCTCATAGTCGCTGCGTTTGTAGCCGGCGCGATTAATTCTGTCGCCGGAGGCGGCACGCTTCTCACCTTTCCAACTCTTCTTGCGACAGGAATGTCTTCGGTTATAGCCAATGGAACGAGCACTGTATCACTGGTTCCCGGTTCTATCAGCTCGTTCCTGAAGTATTTCGACGAAATCAAAGCTCACAAGGCAGATTTGATTAAGCTTGGAATTCCCAGTCTGTTAGGAGGATATATAGGAGCACGGATCGTCGTCCACATGACGAGTTCGGAATTCTCGCACCTCGTCCCATTTCTGATCCTGAGCGCGACCGCACTGTTCATTATCCAGGCGCCCATTCAGCGCTTCCTTCTAAAACGGATGGAGGAACAGGGAATCGCTCCCAAAATCCCTGGTCCTCTGGAATGGGCCGGAGTCATGGTCTTTCAGTTTTTCGTGGCGATATACGGAGGACTATTTGGCGCCGGCATGGGCATATTGATGCTCGCCGCCTTTGGGATACTGGGGGTGAAAGGCATTCATAAAATGAACGCTTTGAAGAACTTTGCTGCTATCTGTATTAACGGAGTGGCGTCAGCGACATTTATTACCGCGCACAAAGTGGACTGGATTCCGGCACTCATTATGACCGTGGGAGCAATCGCGGGAGGGTATCTTGGCGCAGGATGGGCGCAGCGCATTGGGGAGAAAGCGGTGCGGGCTACTGTAGTTGCTATCGGGTTATTGATCGGGATAAAGACTCTAGTCTTTCCGATGCATTAACATGAGGTTAAGAATACGGGGGACCTCGTCCGATTCAGGCCTCTTCTCCCCATACTGTGGGAGAAGATGAGAGATGAGGGGTCTTTCTGGAACGTTGCGATAACAAGACTTAACCTGTAAGTTTATCCGGATAACCCCCTCATCTCAATCTTCTCCCACCATCGGAATGGGGGAGAAGAGGCAGGAAAACCCTCTCCCGCTATAAGAATGCGGGAGAGGAGAGGAAGGATTAGGAACAGCCGAGACTGGTTCCGCAAGAGAGGCACTTGTAGCAAGCTCCGCTGCGGATGGTTAGGGCTCCGCATTCAGGGCATGGCGGCGCATCAGACTGCATTCTGAACGTCTCTTTCTCACGGTCGGTAATAGTCGCCGTCGAAGATTGAGACAGTTGAGCGTGGCCGTTCCCGGCATGCGCACCGTTTTTCTTACCGTTAGCACTGGTGCTTACAGGCCGGGCTATAGGCTCCGGTTCAGGCTCCATATCGGCGATAAGGCCCACATTGGTGCGCTCTTCCTTCTGCAGGAAGCGCAGCGCGAGCCAGCGGAAGATGTAGTCCATGACCGACTTCGCCATCGGGATCTCTTTGTTGTTAGTAAATCCTGACGGTTCGAAGCGGGAATGGATAAACTTGTCTACCAGCGTGCGCAGAGGTACTCCGTACTGCAGCGACAGCGACACAGCAGTGGCGAAGCTATCCATAAGTCCGGAGATCGAAGAACCCTCTTTCGCCATGCGGATGAAGATCTCACCCGGGCTATGGGTATCGGGATAGAGACCGACGGTGATGTAGCCTTCATGGCCGGCGATGGAGAACTTATGCGTGAGCGATTCTCTCTCGTCGGGCAGTCGGCGGCGGACCGCAACGGCAGGGCCGTCGATAAGGGCGGCAGCAGCCTTTTCCGCGGGTGTCACTTCCTTCGTGGTATTCAGAGGCTGGGTGCGCTTTGAGCCGTCACGGTAGATCGCAACTGCCTTCAGGCTCAGTCTCCAGGATTCCAGATAGGTTGCGGCGATCTCATCGACCGTGGCATCCTGAGGTACGTTGACCGTTTTGCTGATCGCTCCTGAGATGAACGGCTGTGCAGCCGCCATCATCTTAATATGCCCCGTATAGTGGATGGACCGGGTCCCATTGCTTGGGCGGAACGCGCAGTCGAAGATGGGCAAGTGAGACTGGTTCAGATCCGGCGCGCCTTCGATGGTATCGTTCTCTGCGATGAAGGCGATGATACTGGCCACCTGGGCTTCGCTGTACCCTAGCCGCTGCAGGGCTTCGGGAACCGTCTGATTGACAATTTTCATCATGCCGCCGCCGACAAGGCTCTTGTACTTGACGATGGCTATATCGGGCTCGATCCCCGTTGTGTCGCAGTCCATCAGGAAGCCAATGGTTCCCGTAGGCGCAAGAACCGAAGTCTGCGCGTTTCGGTAGCCGAACTGTCGTCCCAATTCCAATGCCTCATCCCAACTCGTTCGGGCTGCGGTGAGTACCTGTTCGGGGATCAACCGCGCGTTGATCTTGTCCACATGCTCGCGGTGCTTGGCGATAACGCGAAGCATAGGCTCGCGGTTTACGGCATAGCCCGAGAATGGACCGCCGGCGTCGCGGGCGACCAGAGCGGACTGGTGGTATGCGCGCCCCGTCATAATGGCGGTGATGGCTCCAGCATAGGCTCTGCCGGCATCGCTGTCGTAGGGTAGCCCTGCCGCCATGAGAAGCGCTCCCAGGTTGGCGTAGCCAATTCCCAGGGTGCGGAACTCGTGCGATCGCTGCTCGATCTTCTCCGTGGGATAGGCGGCGAAACCGACGACGATCTCCTGCGCCGTGATGATAATCCGGACGGCATGCTCGAAGGAAGCCGTATCGAACGCTCCGGACTTCTCGTCGCGGAACTTCATCAGGTTAAGCGACGCCAGGTTGCAGGCCGTACTGTTCAGGAACATGTATTCCGAGCAAGGGTTGCTGGCGTAGATGCGGTCGGTGTTCGGGCAGGTATGCCAATCGTTGATTGTGGTGTCGAACTGCATGCCGGGGTCGCCGCACACCCAGGTGCCTTCGGCGATGCCGCGCATGAGATCGCGTGCTCGATGCTTTTCCGCAGGCTTGCCCGTGGTTCGGAACTTGGTCTCGAACTCGGTATCCGCTTCCACGGACTGCATGAACTCATCGGTAACGCGAACGCTGTGGTTGGCGTTCTGGAACGGAACCGTGTCATACGCGCCGCCTGCGACATTGAACGCCCCGGAGAAGCCGGCGTCGATCAGAGCGTGGGCCTTGTATTCCGCATCCTTCTTACAGTCGATAAACTCTTTGATGTCGGGATGCTCGATATCAAGCACGCGCATACACGCCGCCCGCCGGGTGCTGCCGCCGCTCTTGATGGAGCCTGCACTGGCATCGAGTCCCTTCATAAAGCTGATGGGTCCGCTGGACCGGCCGCCGGCTTCCAGAGGCTCCTTGGAGGAGCGAAGCGTGCTCAGGTTGACACCCGATCCGGAGCCATCCTTAAAGAGCATGCCTTCGGTCTTGTACAGATCGAGGATGGATTCCATCTGATCTTCAACTTCGTTGATGTAGCAGGCGGAAACAGCCTGACGGCGTCCCTGCCAGCCAAGATTAAACCAGACGGGGCTGTTGAAGGCGGCGTACTGATGCAGTAGGATATAGCGGAGCTCGTCGTGAAAGGCCAGAGCATCGTTTTCGGTGGCAAAATAATTACCTGCTCTCCCCCACTCTAAGATGCGGTCGGCGACGCGGCCTATGAGCTGCTTCACGGAGTACTCACGGTCGAGCGTCCCTACATGTCCGCGGAAGTACTTGGAGACCACGACATTGGTGGCCAATTGTGACCAGGATTTAGGGATCTCCACGCCCTTTTGCTCAAAGACAACAGTGCCGTCACTGCCGACGATGGCTGCATTGCGCAGCTCCCACTCTACGGTACTCCAGACATCCTGTCCTGGCGACGTGTAGCGGCGTGGAATGGCAAGGCCTCTCCATGCACGATCATCGTCCGACCCCTTTGTTGATTGTTTAGCGGTTTCAGAAACTGCCGACATCTGGCTTCCCCCTGTTTTCTTTCTAACTTTTATAACGTGTGCCGGACCACTGTCTGCTTCCGTGCGTGAGCGATGCATGGCTTTCCCTTTTAGACTACTTCTTTGGATACGACGTCAGGAACTGACTGAATTTCTTGTTGATGCGGTCTTCTTTGTTGCCCCATGCTGCTTGCGCAGCAGGTTGACGATCTCGCGGAACTGAGCGGCATCTTCGAATTGTCTGTAAACGGACGCAAAGCGCACGTAGGCAACGTGGTCGAGGCGGCGGAGGTTTTCCATAACCATCTCGCCGATATCCGACGACGGCACTTCTTTATCCAGCCGGTTTGCGAGAGTCCGCTCGGTGTCATCGGCGATATCCTGCAGTTCCTGCTCGGAGATATTACGCTTCTGACAGGCGACTCGCATCGAACGAATGAGCTTGTTGCGATCAAAATGTTCGCGCCGGTTCTGACCGTCGCGATCGGGCTTTTTTACGACCATGAGCTGCAGCTCTTCGATGGTCTCAAAGGTCGTAAACCGCCGTTCGCACGACTTGCATTCACGACGCCGCTTGATGGCTTCACCGTCCCTCATGGGGCGGGAGTCAAGGACGGCATCGTCGTCTTGACCACAAAATGGACACTTCATGAATTGTCAAGCCTTGCTCAAAAAATGTCAACATATTGTTGACCAACCTATTTTAGCACACTAGATATAGCCTGTCAAGGAGAATCCTTGTACCATGTAGATTTAAATTCCGGCCTATTCCCCCCCGATGGGACCTTGAGTTTCCAGGATTGTCAAGGTCTCGACTACGACGTTTTAGCGCCTCCGTAAATTGCTTTATCAATTGTTCAAAAGAGTGTGCGATAACCGCCGTGCAAGGGGTAGAATTGCCCCATGGAAGTTCTAATTATTGGCGGCACAGGATTGATTTCGACATCGATTGCGAACCAGTTGCTGGAGACTGGGCACGATGTCACGCTCTATAACCGTGGACGCACACCCAGTCGAGTGCGCAGCGGTGCGAAGATCATAACGGGAGACCGTTCGGACTTTGCGACGTTCGAGTCTTCTTTTGCCGACAGCCGTTACGACGTGGTTGTCGATATGGTCGCATTCAAGCCAGAAGAGTCGCAATCGGCCATTCGCGCCTTCAGCGGTCGTACAGGGCAGTTCATTCATTGCTCCACAGTGTGCGTCTATTCCGGCCCTGTTAAGACCATCCCAACACCGGAGGACGAGCCTTTCCATTCCCCAGGCGGCTATGGAAAGAACAAGATCCTGTGCGAACAGGCTCTGTTCAGTGCCTACGAGAAAGACAAATTCCCGGTCACCATCATGCGTCCATCTCATTCGTACGGTGAGGGCGGCGGAATTGTCAGACCTTATGGACCCTCAGAAACATTTGTTGACCGTCTGCGCAAAGGGAAACAAGTTATCGTCCCTGGTGACGGGACTGGAATGTGGGCGGCCGCTCATGTGGATGACGTAGCCCGAGGATTTATCGGCGCGTTTGGCAATAGCAAGACGTTGGGAGAAGCGTATCAGATTACCTCTGACGAGTACTTCACCTGGAACAGCTACCACGAACAAGTCGCAGAGGCTGCAGGCGGCGTATATAAACCGGTCTATATCCCAACAGATATACTCGGACGAGTGTCCCCACAGAGATCCGGCGGCCTTCTGGAAATCTTTGCGTGGCCATCGATCTTTGCCACAGCCAAGCTTAGAAGAGACACAGGATATACCGGCCAGACCATCGACTTTGCTGAAGGAACACGCAGAGCCCTGAAGTGGCTCGACGCCGAAGGCAAGATCGCAAACAGCGACACGGATACCTACGAAGACAAGCTGATCGAAGCCTGGACCACCGCAGCTGGAGAGTTGCCAAAAGAGTAAAAACCTCAAGACGCGACCGATCTCCGGTAGGGGCTTGCCTGAGAGTTGGCGCCTTAGCGCCAGTTCGATTGCACGCCCGTCCTTCGAACCAGACAAGAATGCACAACCCGTCAAAAGGTGCTATTCGCAGCGCCTCAAGACGGGCGTGCAATCGGGCAGTGTTATGTCTTACGCGCTATCGAAGCCCATAACTTTGCCCTCAGGCAAGCCCCTACCGAAGGAAGTGTCGTGACGGTTCTCAGCGCTATCGGACGATTGTCAGCCTACAAATCGAACGCGCCTCAATCACGACACGCCCTGGGCGATCGACGTTCAGCGCGTCCCCAGCTCGCAGCAGATGATCCTGAGGATCCCCTGTCTGCGTCACCCACGCTGCCCCCTCTACGCAGTTCAGACACATTCCCCGGACATAGTCCAAAGACTGCAATTGACCGCTCTCCAGATGCAGTTCCCTCGGAAGAGTCGGACGGGCAATCGTAGGCATCCACCGGATCGGGCCGGCACTGTTCCTGAAACAGACCGCATTGTCTTTCGTGTTCATACCTTATATTATGGGGACTGACACATCCGGCAAACAGTGGTAATGCCCGTCATTTTTAACCATAACAGTTAGTTATTTCATAAACTGTATGGCCATACAGTTCACTGACTGCACCTTGTACGGAGGACCTCCAAATGGTATAGTAGAAACCAGAGGTTTCCATGCAAGACACCATTGTCCCGTCCGAAGATAGACCTTCCGACGCGGCTTCGCCATTGCTTTACCAGAAAGTCGCGGAGCGCATTACGGGTTTGATCGACGGCAGCACGTTCGGTCCAGGCGACCGCCTGCCCTCCGTGCGACAGCTCAGCCGCCAGATGGATGTCAGTCTATCCACGGTCATGGAAGCCTATCGCCGCCTGGAAGATGCCGGCCGCATCGAGGCCAGGCCGCAATCGGGCTACTATGTCACGGATAGGAGTATCGTCCGGCAACCCATATTTCTGGACGAACCCGCACTCTCGCGCCCTACCCCCGGACCAACTCCAATCACCACGCGTGAGCTGACCCTCCGGGTTATGCGCCACCATAACAACCCGTCTCTTATCCCACTGGGAGCGGCTATTCCCAACCCCGCCCTGCTGCCCATCGACAGGCTCAACCGCACTCTGGCCAGGGTTACACGAAACGCAGGCCCCTTGGGACATATCTACGACCCTCCCCCAGGCTGCGAAGCGCTTCGGATACAGGTAGCGCGCCGCCTGGTCGTAGCAGGCTGCTCCCTAACGCCCGCCCAGATCGTTACCACATCGGGAAGTCAGGAAGCGATCACTCTCTGCCTACGCGCACTCTGCAAGCCGGGAGATACAGTCGCGATTGAGTCGCCGATCTACTACGGCATTCTTCAGGCCATCGATTTACAGGGACTGCGTGCTCTGGAAATCCCCACGCACCCGCAGACCGGGATCAGTCTCGATGCGCTTGAATACGCGTTGGATCAGAACGAAGTGAAGGCGTGCGTGGTGATTCCAAACTACAGCAATCCCATCGGCAGCTTGATGCCAGACGAAAATAAGCGGCGGCTGGTGGAAATGTTGGCCGAACGTGGCGTCCCGTTGATCGAGGACGATATCTATGGCGACCTCGGTTACAGCTCCGTGCGTCCAAAAGTAGCGAAGGCATGGGATAAAACCGGGAACGTGCTTCTTTGCTCGTCCTTCTCAAAGACACTTTCGCCAGGATATCGCGTAGGCTGGGTGGCTCCGGGCCGATGGCAGGAGAGCGTTGAGTGGCATAAAATAGTGACCAATCTTGCCACGGCCATCCCAACACAACTTGCTGTGGCGGATTTCCTGGCCGGAGGCGGCTACGACCACCACATTCGGCATGTCCGGCAGGCCTATGCCCGGCAAACCGCGCTTATGGGACACGCTGTCGGACACTTCTTTCCCGCGGGAACGAAAGTCACCCGACCCGCGGGCGGCTTCGTGCTCTGGGTTGAACTGCCCCCGGGATACGACGCACTCTGGCTCTTCGAACAGGCCCTCTCAATGGGGATAAGCCTCGCACCAGGCCCAATGTTCTCAGCCCGCCAGCGCTACGGCAACTTCGTCCGCCTGAACACAGCGTTCTGGTCGCCCCGTGTAGAGGAAGCGCTCGAAAAATTGGGGCTGCTAATGAGGAGCCCGCCGTGATTTCCTCCTGCTGGCACAATCACCCCCGAGACCACCCACAAAGTGGCATGGTTTCCAGCCCTGGGGTAACCATGGGGCTTCGTGTACAACGTCATGTACTAGGACATGGTTGCTCCAGGGCTAGAAACCATGCCACCAGGAATATGCCTTACCCAAGCCCCATAGTCTCCCAGTGTTCCAGGATATGCATGGCCTGCTGTACCGTCTTATAAGCCTCCACGGCGGCTTCGCCTTTTTCTCCGGTGAAATCGGAGGGGAGCCTCGTCAGGTCCCCCCTCTCAACTGCGTCTATGGATTCCTGAAGCCAGTGAGCCAGTTTGGCCCACTGCTCCTCCTGGGTTAGTTTTGGTTGGGTCATGATTGGCCGTATATCCTTGGGATCATATCGTCAAAAGACAGGGGCTCAATACCGAATACGTCGTGAACGGCGTTGCTGCTGGTTATATTGTCGCGCCCAAGATTCTTTAATTGATCCCTGGTCACCGGGGGCTTTGGCAGGATGGATTCCATAACCGTCGCAACAATTCTTAAGATTGGAATTGGAGCGTGAAGCATCGGTTTTTTAACTTTTAGCGCCACAGCCATCTTGGAGAGCAGTTCGTTGAAGGTAAGCTGCGACGCTCCCCCTACCTCGTAAGTCTCCCCTTTTGTCTCAGGATCGGCAAAGGCCTTCACCACACACTCGCACAGATCATCAATATAAATAGGTTGGAACTTATTAAGGCCGGAACCTGGCACGGGAATAAAGGGGAAAGGAAGGGGGACCGGCAGTCCGCCGTGTTTAATGAGATCCCCCATCTGTTCCACAAATTCTCCGTCTTTTCCAATAACCAGAGACGGACGAAATATCGTGTAAGGCAGACCGCTCTCCTTGACGATTGTTTCGGCCGCGAATTTCGTTCGCGAATACTCAGCAGGAGCGTCGACAGCCGTTCCAATGGCGCTCATATATACAAACTGGGTCACGGTTCCGGCGGACACAGCCCGCTCAACCACATTCTTCGTTCCTTCGACGTGGATGCGCTGGAAGGTCTGACCGTTCCGCCCTTCCTGAATAATCCCTATCAAGTGGACTACCGCTTCAATTCCGCTGAAAAGCTCCGGGGTCAGCGTGCTTTTGTCGGCAACATCAACGTGGTCGCGATAGTCTACTCCCGGTTTGCGACGCGAACCGCTGGGCAATGTACGCGATGCTCCCCGCACTTCGTGGCCCGCCGCCGCCAGTGCCTCAACGATATGGCTTCCGACGAAGCCGGATGCGCCAGTGACTAGTATTTTCAATCATACCAACCTTCTAAAGGAATCTGCCGGGACTGATTGTACAGCAGACCTTCCCTGTTGCTTGAACCGCAATATAAAACTGTCTGTTCCCAAATCCGGCAAGAAGAGAACAAATTGGACATAATTCGACGATTTCCGAATAATATTTGCCGATATCTTCGAAGTTTATATAAATACGGGTTGTTCTTGCTGGTTAAATGGTTCATAATAAGGTTTCCAGGCAGACGATCAGCCACCTATTAGAGTCAGTAATTTTGCTGACTAGTATTCAACAAGGAGCAAAGTCTTATGTTACAACTGCCCACTAAGCCCCCTAACTTACGCAAGGCCAGTAATCGCAACTATCGCAACCTATTCATTACCCAGCCCAACCTAGCCCGGCGTGACCCCCTGCAGGACGCTATTGCCCAGCTTCGTGCACGCCGCCCCGAGGAAGACAAGCGGGATTCTGATAAAGAGCGCGAATCCATGGTGCGATTCCTGGCCTATCTCAAGCCAAGTATTCCCTACTTCATTGTAGCGTCGGTCTGTGGTATCACGGTTTACCTTGTGCCGCAGCTTACGCCCATTTGTACGGGCTACATTATCGATCGGATTATTGGAGTTGGAGCGCATGGCGCCACGGGTAAGCCCAACTTCCTGTACGCCCCTATCGACTCTCTTCTTTTGCACACAGTGGGAGCACACGCCAGCAAGATACATCGGATCCAGGTCCTGATGGGATCGGTGCTCGCGTTGATCCCGTTCTGGGCTACGCTCATCTACCTGCGCGCCTTTATGGCCGGCGTGGGTGGTCAGCGCGTCATCTTTAAGCTGCGCAACGACCTTTACAACCACATTCAGACGCTGTCTTTGTCGTTCTTTTCGACCTACCGGTCGGGAAGTATCGTTTCACGGCTAACGAGTGATGTCGCCCAGGCGCAAAATTTCATTGGCAATGCCTGTACAAACCTATGGATGGACACTCTCGCGATTATTATCCTGAGTGTCGTGCTCTTCAAACTGGATGCCCGGCTTGCCCTGGTCGCCATGGCCGTCCTGCCGATCTGGGTTACGAGCGTGCGCTTCTTTGGGCAGGGCATACGCCGGCACTCTCTCTTTGTCCAGGAGGGAGTTTCCGAACTCTCAGGCCAGGTTCAGGAGAAAGTAAGCGCAGCAACCGTCGTGC
>Ga0302303_10000760_pt1 | contig 23780 bp, 20 predicted proteins | sample III_Palsa_E2_1_FD_194542 | JGI IMG/M metagenome (GOLD analysis project Ga0302303, IMG submission 194542) | Peat permafrost microbial communities from Stordalen Mire near Abisko, Sweden - III_Palsa_E2_1 | ecosystem: Environmental > Terrestrial > Soil > Palsa > Peat permafrost | place: Sweden...
GTTATTGTTGCCGATAACATTGTATTTGCGCCTCTGATAGTATTCCTGTGCTTTTTTACCTATCGCCACAATAGATACATTACCCGCTTTAAGCTGGCTGCTGTATTTTTCGGCAATAAGGATATTGGCAGTTTTAATTGCATTGGCGTTAAAACCGCCGGCAAGGCCACGGTTAGAGTTTACCACAACAACCAGCACTTTATTCGGTTGACGATCGGCTAAATACGGCGATGAACCGTCTTCCAAACTTGCCGATAAGTTAGCCAGCAGTTCCTTTAGCTTATTAGCATAAGGGCGCAGGGCAACTATGGCGTTTGTAGCACGCTTCAACTTAGCCGCCGAAACCATTTTCACGGCCTTGGTTATCTGCTGCGTTGAGCCTACCGATGTAATCCTGTTTCTTACTTCTTTTAAATTAGCCATTCTTATTTTTGAGTATCAAGTAATTAGTATCAAGTATCAAGATAAACCGATACAGTTCACTATTGCTATCTCCGTTATATTAGTGCTTAGTATCAAACAACTGTCTTGCTACTTGCTACTTGATACTAGCTACTAAGTACTAATTATATTTTCCTGCCAGTTCTTTAGCCACTGTTTCCAGTGTGCCGGTTATGTTGTCATCCAGTTTACCTGCTTTAAGGGCAGCTAAAATTTCCGGGTGACGTTCTGATAGCTGGTCGGTATATTCTCTTTCAAATTCCCTTATCTTGTTTACCGGTACGTTACGCATCAGGTTTTTAGTACCCAGGTAAATAATAGCTACCTGTTTTTCAACCGTTACCGGCGAGTACTGGCCTTGCTTTAATATTTCCACGTTACGCGCGCCTTTATCAAGCACGTTTTTGGTTGATGCGTCAAGGTCCGAACCGAATTTCGAGAAAGCCTCTAACTCGCGGTATTGTGCCTGGTCAAGTTTCAAAGTACCGGCAACCTTTTTCATCGATTTAATTTGCGCATTACCACCCACACGAGATACCGAGATACCCACGTTAATGGCCGGCCTTACACCTGCGTTAAATAAGTTCGATTCCAAAAATATCTGCCCGTCGGTAATCGAAATTACGTTGGTTGGGATATAGGCTGATACGTCGCCTGCTTGTGTTTCGATAATTGGCAGCGCGGTTAATGAACCACCACCTTTTACGATTCCTTTTAACGATTCAGGCAAATCATTCATAGCCTGGGCGATAGAATCATTCTGGTTGATCTTAGCGGCACGCTCTAATAAACGGCTGTGCAGGTAAAATACGTCACCAGGGTAAGCCTCACGGCCCGGTGGACGGCGTAATAATAACGATACCTCGCGGTAAGCAACCGCTTGTTTCGAAAGGTCATCATAAATAATTAATGCAGGCCTTCCGGTATCACGAAAATACTCGCCAATGGCAGCACCCGCAAACGGCGCGTAAAACTGCATAGGAGCAGGGTCGGCAGCGCTGGCAGCAACAACTATAGAGTATGGCATAGCGCCGTTTTCTTCAAGCGTACGTACAATGTTTGCTACGGTACTTGCTTTCTGTCCGCAGGCTACATATATACATATAACCATTTGTCCTGCGGCATAAAATTCTTTCTGGTTGATGATGGTATCAATACAAACAGCGGTTTTACCGGTCTGGCGGTCGCCAATTACCAGCTCACGTTGCCCGCGACCGATAGGGATCATGGCGTCAATCGCTTTAATACCTGTTTGTAAAGGCTCGGTTACCGGCTGGCGGAAAATTACACCCGGTGCTTTACGCTCAATAGGCATTTCATAGGTTTTACCGGTTATCGGGCCTTTGCCGTCAATAGGTTCGCCTAAGGTGTTTACAACGCGGCCAAGCATGCCTTCGCCTACGTTTATCGAAGCAATTTTATTGGTACGTTTTACTGTATCGCCTTCTTTCACGTTATCGCTCTGGCCCAGTAATACAACACCAACGTTGTCTTCTTCAAGGTTCAATACAATCCCCTGCAGCCCGTTCACAAACTCCACCAACTCGCCCGATTGTACTTTTGTTAAACCATAAACACGCGCAATACCATCGCCCACCTGGAGCACGGTACCCACTTCTTCTAATTCAGATTCTGACTTGAAGCCCGACAATTGCTGGCGCAATATTGCTGATACTTCATCTGGTCTTACCTCTACCATTTTTTAATTTTTATTTTTTTGAGAGTTATATTTTATTTAGTAACTGTTATCACGCGATGCGAAAATTCTCTTTTCAACCTGGCCAAACTGTTCGATATGCTGGTATCAATCTGCCTGTCACCAACAGTCAACACAAAGCCGCCTATTAATTCAGGGTCAACTTTGGCGCTTAATTTTACGGTACCGCCGGTTGATTGCTCAATTTCGGCAATAATAGTTTTTTTGTTTTCTTCTGATAATTCCGTTGCCGATACTACCGAAGCTTTGGTGATATTCTTTTTAACATCGTACTGGTTAACAAATTCAATAGCGGCCGGGTATAAAATTTCGGCGCGGCTCTTGTTAACCATCAGCTTAAAAAACGATAAGGTTAAATCAGATACTTTGCCGCCAAAAATGCCGTCAAGTATTTTAATCTTTTTATCGTGATAAATAATGGGGTTAGCCAAAACCGCGTTTAACTGCGGGTTAGCCTTTATGGTATGCACAAAAAAATCCATGTCCTTGTTTACATCCTCAAGCTTATTTTGCTCAACTGCAAGGTCAATAATTGCTTTTGCGTACCTTATTGCTACCGTTATTTCTGACATATTTTTTTAGTTGAAAGTTGAAAGTTTAAAGTTGAAAGTAAGCTCCAAAAAACTTTAAACTTTCCACTTTTAACTTTTAACTCTTTACAATTTCACTTCCTTTAATAATTCAGTAACCAAAGCATCCTGCTTTTTGGCGTCTTCAAACTGTTTGCGTAATACTTTCTCGGCAATATCCAAAGATAGTGTGGCTACCTGGTTTTTAACGTCAGCAATGGCAATAGCTTTTTGGTTGTTAATTTCGATGCGCGCTTTTTCAATTAAGCGGCTGCCTTCAGTGTTGGCGGCATCCTTGGCATCGTTAATTATCTGCTCTTTTACCTTGCGGGCTTCCTGCAAAATACTGTCGCGTTCGGCACGGGCTTGTTTCAACAGCTCTTCATTTTGGCTGGTTAACAATTTCATTTCCTCTTTTAAAGCCTCAGCTTGCGAAAGCGCGCTTTCTATTGATTGCTCACGCTCTTGTACAGCAGCTAAAATAGGTTTCCAGGCAAATTTGCCCAGTATAAATAATAATATCGCAAAACAAACGGTAGTCCAAAAAACTAAACCAATGTCGGGTGTAACTAATTCCATATTTCAGTATGTTTCTTCTTTTTTTAATAAATGCAAGTTTTAAAAACAAGCCCGGTGCCAATCGCCCCGGGCTGTTTTTTTACTTTGCGCCAAGCATGGCAACAACCACCGCAAACAAGGCAACACCTTCTACAAGGGCCGCAGCGATAATCATGTTTGTTTGGATTTTACCAACAGCTTCAGGCTGGCGGGCAATAGCTTCAACAGCTTTACCACCAATCTGGCCAATGCCTATACCTGCACCTATTGCAGCTAAACCAGCGCCGATAGGGCCAATACTTCCGTGCATTGAAGCAACTTCTGTAGCCTGGGCTAAAACCATTCCAATCATTCCAGTCATTGTGTGTTAAATTTAAACGTGTATATATTATAGATAATTAATTACAATACTTCAGCGTGGTGATGGTCGTCTGTTGCCATGCCGATAAACAATGCCGACAGCAGCGTAAATATATACGCCTGCAGAAATGCTACCAGTAGCTCAATCAAATCCATAAACACCACAAATACAATAGAAACCGGCGATATCCACAGTGTACCGAAAATAAATATCAGCGATATTAAGCTCAGTATCACAATGTGGCCTGCGGTAATGTTAGCAAACAAACGTATCATTAAAGCGATAGGCTTTGAGAATATAGAAACAATTTCTACCGGTATCATAATGGGGAATAACCACCATGGGTCGGGCAAAAAGATGTGTTTCCAGTAATGTTTGTTACCATTAAGGTTAACCACCAGTAATATAATAACCGATAGCACCAGCGTTACCGCTATGTTACCGGTCAAATTAAAACCACCCGGGAAAAAGGGGATCATTCCAAACAGGTTGTTTATTAATATAAAAAAGAATATAGTAAGTAGTAAAGGCATAAACTTTACATACTTAATGCCTAAGTTAGGGATGGCAATATCATCGCGCACAAATAATATAATAGGCTCCATAAATGATTGAAGGCCCTTTGGCGCTTTGCCCACACGTTTTTTGTAGGCTGATGAAACGCTCAGAAATACAATCAGTAAAACAGCCATTGTCATAAACATGCTGATTACGTTGCGGGTGATGGAGAAGTCCCATACTTTGCTGCTGGCGGCCTCGTCAATTTTGCCGGTGCTATCAACCGCTTTTATTTTATTGTCTTCAAGCTTGTAGCTATAATAGTTGCCGGCGTAAACGGTGCCAACGGGCATTAGTTTGGCCGATGAAAATAGTTCCAAACCTTTGTCGGTATATAATATTACAGGCAATGGCATTGGCCTTTCTGCAACCAGTGGGAATACCAAAGGCCAGGAGTGCGAATCGCCAATATGCTCCATAATAACAGGAGTGGGGTCAAAGTCTTTTTTAGTACTGTCAGATTGCGCTTTTGCCAAACCCGGAAATGCAGCCATCGCCAAAAAAAGCGCGCAAATGCAAGAAAGTTTAAAAAGTTTTAAGTTCAAAATCGAGCTGTTAATCATCTAAATGAAGTTTTCTACCTTAAATTTTTGTGCCGCAAGTTACGTAACAAAACAGAAACTTCAAAGACTGTATTTAATAAATATATATAAAGAAAATCGCACATAAAAACCACCTTATTTACCGTATTATTTGATATAAAAACAAATATAAATATCAAACAAGCCAGTATTTTTACGGTAGTAGCCCCTAAAAAGGCCTGGGCATAATATTCACGGTTTTTTTGCTGCACAATAAGGATTGTTATCAGCACAAAAAAGGTGAGTGCCGACATAAAAGCAAACAAAGTCCAAAACCCCGTATTAAGCAAGCCGGTATTGCCGCTGTATTGCAGCGCGGCAGGCGGTATGGCAATAATTAAGGTAAAAAGCAGGAAGAATAATATAGCTTGGGTAATTTTCATTTGTGATAATTGGTTAAAAAATTAATGTCATTTCGACGAGCTTAGCGGGGTTATAATCACTCACTCTTTATCCCCCTAAAAACAATGTACAAAGATATAAAAACACCAACAAGCGCCATTACAGCGGTAACCCATTGCGTATCATGGTTCTCTGCCAAATCAATCCTGTAACCCGCGTAGGTAAATATGCCTATAATGGCAATCATCTGGAAACCCAGCGCGCTGTATTTTGCATAACCGCTCATGCCGCTGTTGCCGCGGTCGTCCTGTTCATTTTTTGCCATGTGCAAATTTATTAAACCTATTGCATACTATTTAGTATTTTAGCAAAGCTATTATAAATGCTTTTACATTGAGGCAAATTTCTCCAAACACTATCCTAAAAAAAAGTGCTTTTTTGCTGTTAATCCCGGTAATTATTGGGGTAATATTTGTCGGCTGTTCGCTCGAAAAAAAAACCAGGCTAAACCGCAGTTTGCAAAACCTTACGGCGCATTATAATATTTTGTTTGATGCCAACCAGATATTAGACCAAAAACAAGCCGATTACGCCTCCGCATTTGTTGATTCCTACAACGAAATCCTGAACGTTTATCCCGATACCGCCGTTACCAAACCCAAAACCATGGATAAGGATTTGATGCTGGTGGTGGATAAGGGCAACAAGATCATCAACCTTAAAGAGCAAAGCCATTACCTGGGCGATGCTTACCTGCTTTTGGGCAAGGCCGCGTTTTTGGCTGGTAATTATTTTGATGCGGTGGAGTATTGTACTTATGTAACCCGCTCGTTCCCTACGCAGGTAAATATTGTGCAGCCTGCCCTGGTATGGAAAGTACGCGCTATGCTTTACTTAAACCATCTGCCCGCGGCAAAACTGGTTATCGATAGCGCCATGCAAAATATCGACCCTAAAAAACTAAGTAAGTACGATGCTGTAGATGTATACGCCACCAAGCTGCAATATGATATTGATGCCGGGGATTATACCGATGCAGAAGCAATGGACAAACAAGCCATAAAACTAAGCGGCAGCAAAACCCAGCGCCTGCGCTGGACGTTTATTTTGGCCCAGGTGCAGGAGATGAATAATGAGAACGACCAGGCACTCATAAATTACAGCCACATTGCCAAAAGTAACGCCCTTTTCGAAATGGCTTTTAACGCCCAGCTAAACAGCATACGTATTGAAGATACCCGCAACGGCGTAAAAATAAGCAGGATTGACCGGCTGAAATCGCTGTTGAAAAACCCAAACAACAAGGATTTTCAGGACCAGATATATTACCAGATAGGCCAGTTATATGCCGGAGATAATGATTTTGATAACGCCATAAAAAATTATAAGCTAAGCATACGCCGTAGTACTAAAAACCAAAATCAAAAAGGCTTATCGTACCTGCGCATTGCCGATATTAACTTTAAATACAAGGCCGATTACGTTATCGCCAAAAAATATTACGACAGTACCTTAACCACGCTTTCGCCAAACTACCCGGGTTACCAGATCATTCAAAAGAAAACCAATAACCTGCAGCTGCTAACCGACAGGCTAAAGATTATTGCCCGCGAGGATACCCTGCAAATGCTGGCCGCTTTGGATGATAAAACCCGCCAGGCACGTATTGATGTTATGGTTAAGCGCGAAATGTTGCAGGAACAGGCCGATGCCGCAGCCGCCGCGGCAAGTAAATCGAGTCCGAAAAGCAGCAATGGCGATGTTTTTGCCGCAGCCGCCAGTCAAAGCAAGTTTTATTTTTATAACTCAACCGCCATTAGCCAGGGGTATACCGATTTTAAACGTGTTTGGGGCAGCCGTAAACTAGAGGACGACTGGCGCCGCAGCAACCGCACACTAACGCAAGGCAACCCTAATACCAACGCCACAACCGCCGCGTTAACCAATACGCCAGCCGTTGCAGCCGCCCAGCCCGAAAAAAGTACCGAATCAATCGAGGCTACCCAGTACAGGCAGGACCTGGTGCAAAATCTGCCGCTTACCCCGCAGTTAATGGCGCAATCAAACCTGCGGGTGTTTAACGCTTATTTTGATATCGCCAGTTTTTACAGAGATATTTTGGAGGATGATAAGGAAGCCATTGAAACCTATGAGCTGATATTAAAACGTTTCCCCGATAATCCCAACCTGCCTGCCATATATTATAGTTTATACCGGCTTTATGTAGAGGGTAAAGACCCCAAAGCCGATGAGTACAAAAACAAACTGTTAAAGGATTACGCCGAAACACCCTTCCAAAATTATCCTCGACCCTGATTACAGTAAAAAGCTGGGTGATAAGGATGCCGAATTTATTACCTACTACAACCAGGTTTTTGATTTATACAGCCAAAAGAAATACGATAGGGTAATAGCCAAAGTTGATAGCGTGATGACGCAGTTTCCTACTAACAGTTACGGCGCTCAGTTAAGCTACCTGCGCACCATAGCCGCAGGCCACCAGGAATCGGTGCTGCCGTTTAAGGAAGATTTGGATCACTTGCTGGCTACTTACCCTAATGATAAGCTGATAACGCCGCTGGTTACCCAGCATATCAATTACATTACTGCTAATTTGGTCGATATGTCGTCACGGCGGTTTGCTTTGCAGGAAAACTCCGACCCTAACGAGGTGCCGTTTACCCCGCCGCGCGCAAACCAAAAATTAACCCCTTACCGCAAGCCGGGCTATTACGAAATTTATGCTACTAAGCCCGGTATTCGCAAGCCTGAGGTAAAGGATACGGTAAAAACACCTGCCGCAGCACCAACTGCTGCTGCTCCGGTACAGGCAGCCATACCGCTGCCGGTGATTGATAAAACATATGTGAATACCTACAAGTTTTCGCTGAAAGATAGTACCGACTATTATTTTGTAGTGCAAATTGCTAATGATAATACTAATCTGGCATCTTCGCGTTTTGGTATAGGGCAGTTTAACCGCGCAAATTACCAGGGCAGCGATATAAAGCACCAGCTATTGGATGTGGGGGACGACAGACTGATATTTGTGGGCCGTTTCCGCAGTCTTGCTGATGTTAAGGTATACGCGCGTGCAATTATCCCGCTTATGCCCGAAATAATGAAGATACCACGTGAGAAATACAGTTTTTTTATCATTACAAGCGAAAATCTGAATAAATTAGCAAACCAAAAGACATTGGATAGTTACGTACAGTACTATCAAAACACTTATTAAATATGCAACGTAAACAGGAAGTTAAACTTACGCAACAGGATATAAGAAGGTACAACGGCTATATATGGAAGTTCTTTATCAGCTGTTTTGTGATTTTTGTATTGCTGATAGGTTTTGCCGCTTTTAATATATTTGGCCCGCTGCCAACTTTCCGCGACCTCGAAAACCCTAAAAGCGAACAGGCATCAGAGATATTATCGTCGGATAAGGAGGTTTTAGGTACTTATTACGTTCAAAACCGTTCGCCGGTTACTTATAGCCAGTTATCGCTAAACGTAGTACATGCCCTGGTAGCTACCGAAGATAGCCGCTTTTACGAACATTCGGGTATCGATTTCCAACGCTCGTTCAGCATTATATTTTACAACCTGGTAGGCCACCAGCAGGGTGGGAGTACTATTACGCAGCAACTGGCAAAAAACCTGTACAATGGCGGCGGTAGTCATAATCCTTTTGTACGCATCACTCAAAAATTAAAGGAGCTGATTATTTCGATACAGTTAGAAAGGCACTATACCAAGGAAGAGATACTCACCATGTATTTAAATACGGTTGATTTTGGCGCTTATAACACTTATGGTATCAAATCGGCCGCGCGTACCTATTTTAATACCACGCCCGATAAACTTACCCCGCCGCAAGCCGCCTTATTGGTAGGCATGGTTAACGGGCCGGGCTTGTATTCGCCCATCAATCACCCTAAAAACGCCATTAACCGCCGTAACTTTGTGCTGGAAAGAATGGGCAAAGAAGGTTATTTAGACGATCAGCAGGTGCAGGAGTTTAAGAATGATTCTTTGGATCTCGATTTTACCCGTATCGATCATAACGAGGGCCTGGCGCAATACTTTCGCGCGGTGCTTAAAAAGGAGATACAAAAAATATTGGTGGATAAATCTATCACTAAATCTGATGGGACCCCGTACGATCTCGACCGCGACGGCCTTAAAATATACACCACCATTGATGCCACCATGCAGGGCTATGCCGAAGAAGCACAGCGCGAATACATGCGCAAGCTGCAGGCGCAGTTTAACGATCATTGGCACGGACACAGCCTTTGGAAGGAGATACCCACTTTTAAAACCCTACTGGATTCGGGCATGCGCCACTCCGACAGGTGGAAGCAATTGCGATTGGAAGGCAAATCGGAAGATGAAATTCGAGATAACTTTAACACCCCCGATACCCTGAACCTGTTTACCTGGCGCGGGGATATTGATACGGTAATGAAGCCTATCGATTCCATTGTATATTGTAAACTGCTGCTGCGCAACTCGCTCATGAGCATGGACCCGACCACCGGCTATATAAAGGCATGGGTAGGCGGCATAAACTTTGAGCATTTTAAATACGACCAGGTGAAGGATGGCGCAAGGCAGGTAGGCTCAACAGCCAAGCCTTTTACTTATGCGGTAGGTATAGAAAATGATGGCCTTTCGCCATGTATGCAGGTAGATAACGTGCCCGATACCAACTTTACCGTAACGCCTGCATGGTGCCCGCACTCAGGTAAGGACGAAACCATACCAGGCCCCTTAACGCTTATCCAGGCGCTGGCACACTCGCAAAACTGGATAACCGCCCACATCATGAAGGAAATTACCCCAACCCCGGTTGTGGAGCTCATCAAAAAAATGGGCGTTAACAGTTACGATTTAGAGCCATACCCATCCATTTGCATAGGCAGTTTTGATGCCACCGTGTTTGATATGACTGGGGCTTATGCCGTTTTTGCAAATCACGGCGTATGGACACAGCCAACCTTTTTACTGCGGATAGAAGACAAAAACGGCAATGTGCTGTATGAAAACCATACCCAGGTAAAGCAGGCCATGAACGAGCAAACCGCTTATGTAATGACCTCCATGCTGAAACACGTGATAACAGAAGGCACCGGCATACGCATGGGCTATCAATACCATTTAAATAACCCTATTGCCGGTAAAACAGGCACCACGCAAAACAACTCCGACGGTTGGTTTATCGGCTTTACACCGCAGCTGGTAACCGGTGTATGGACAGGCTGCGACGATCGTGCCATACATTTCCGTACCGAAAGGCTGGGCGAGGGTGCTAATACCGCCCTGCCAATTTGGGCGCTGTATATGCAAAAGGTGTATGCCGACCCCGCCCTCGGCATTAAAAAGAATGTGGATTTTGACCCGCCAAAATCAGGCGTAAGCATAACCCTCGATTGCAGCCAGTACAGTCAGCAGCAAAAGGACACCAAGGATGTGGATAAGAAACTGGAGTTTTAATAGAGTTGTAAGTAGAAGGTTAAAAGTTGAAGGTCCTTATGCTTATAACTTACGAAGTTTCAAAAACTTCGTAAGTTTGTTCATCCACCTACAATATTAATGGCTGAAAAATTTGATTATCGTGCTGCCCTAAAAAACATCCCTCACAAACCCGGTATTTACCAGTTTTGGGATAAAGAAAAGGAGCTCATATACATAGGCAAAGCCAAAGACCTGCGCAACCGCGTAACTTCTTATTTTATGAATAAGGATGCACATGTTAATGCCAAAACACGTGTATTGGTATCAAAAATTAATGATATCACTTTTACCATTGTTGATACCGAGGTTGATGCGTGGCTACTGGAAAATAGCCTGATTAAAAAGCACCAGCCACGCTATAATGTGCTACTCAAAGATGATAAAACCTATCCCTGGATTATCATTAAAAACGAAAATTATCCCCGCATTTTCTGGACACGCCGTATCATACGAGATGGTTCAAAATATCTTGGCCCTTACGCTTCGGTGAGTATGATGCACAATATTTTGGGGCTGATAAAAGAAACTTACCCGCTGCGTACCTGCAACCTGGCGCTTACCCGGCAGAATATCGAAAAAGGCAAGTTTAAAGTCTGCCTCGAATACCAGTTAGGTAATTGCAAGGGCCCTTGCCAGGATTACCAAACCGAGCAGGATTACGACCATAATATTGGCGAGATAACCGACATTTTAAACGGCAAAATAGGGGCGGTGCTGCGCGGCCTGCGCAGCGACATGGAGGAAGCCATATCATCCATGAATTATGAGCAGGCACATAAGCTAAAGCGTAAATTCGAGCTACTGGAGAATTATCAGAGTAAATCGACCGTGGTAAATTCGTCCATAACGGATATTGATGTGTTCAGTATTGCTTCCGAAGAGAAATATGCTTTTGTGAACTTTTTAAAGATCATGAACGGCACCATCATCCAAACGCAAACCATCGAGCTTAAAAAACGGCTGGATGAAAGCGATGAGGAGTTGCTAACCCTTGCCATATCCGAATTCAGGAGCAGGTATAGCAGTCATTCCAAAGAGATTATTGTTCCGTTTAAAATAGATGTAGACGATAGCTCGACCATAAAATTCACCGTACCCAAACTGGGCGAAAAGCGCAAATTGCTCGATCTTTCACAAAAGAATGTAATGTTCTTTAAAAAGGAAAAGATAGACCAGTACGAACGCCTTAACCCCGAGATACGTACCGAGCGCCTGCTTACCCAAATGATGAAGGATTTGCGGATGAACCAGCTGCCGCGGCATATCGAATGTTTTGATAACTCCAATTTTCAGGGTAAATATCCCGTGTCGGCTATTGTGGTGTTTAAGGATGCCAAGCCATCAAAAAAGGATTACCGCCATTTTAATGTGAAAACGGTAGAAGGCCCGGATGATTTTGCTACCATGGAAGAGGCCGTACACCGCCGCTACCGCCGTATGCTGGATGAAGGCACCGAATTACCGCAGTTGATAATTATCGACGGCGGCAAGGGCCAGTTATCATCAGCCTTAAAAAGCCTGAAGCTGCTGGGTATTGATAAACAGGTAACTGTGATAGGTATTGCCAAGCGCCTGGAAGAACTCTATTATCCCGGCGACCAGTACCCGCTATACCTTGATAAGCGCTCGGAAACGCTGAAAGTAATACAACAACTGCGCGATGAAGCCCATCGCTTCGGTATTACCTTCCACCGCAAAAAACGCGATGCAGGTACACTGGTTACCGAACTGGATTTGATAGATGGCATTGGAAAAACTACCTCGGGCAAGCTGTTAAAATACTTCAAATCCGTAAAAAAAGTACGTGAGGCTACTGAAGAAGAGCTAAAGGAAATAGTAAACACCAAACAAGCGAAGGCTATTTTGGAATATTTTGCGGCTAAAACACAATAAAAAAAACACGTCATTGCGAGCGATAGCGTGACAATCTTCGATAGAAAAGTTCGCCGCCCGCGTGTCGAAGATTGCTTCGTACCTCGCAATGACGCGTTGAGTAGGGCATAAATAAAAAAGGAGCACAATGTGCTCCTCTCCAATATCTTTCCGTCCATGAGCCATCAACTATGAACCAATTTTAATACTGCCACAAATTAAGTTCCCAATCCATAAGGGATTTTTTGATACGTTCAGATTCGTATAGTTTGTCAATGCCTTGCGCGTAATCAGCAATACGGTCATTTTTATCGTTAGATTCTTTTACTACGTAACTGGCAAAAATGCGTTTCACAAATACATCGTCAAAGCTTAAACCGGTTGCATCGTTGTTATTGTCAACCACTTCTTTAGTGGCGAAAATAGCGCGCGCATCAGGGAAATATATCCAGAATGCAGGCTGGTAGGCAACATCGGCGCCACCGGCTTCAGGTTTAACCAAAGGTGCAATACCTATAATGCGCGGCTCAAAAACCGAACGCTGTTTATCAAAAATCCAGTCTTCTTTAATACGGAATTTTACAATGCTATCAGGGTTTAATATCCCGGCAACTTTCGTACGGGTGCTGTTATTATTAATATCTCGTTTTTCAACCACACTACTGTCAACCATTTTGCTGTAAGCTTGTTGTGGTGTTAAAGGGTGTGCAAAAGCATCGCCATCAGGGTCTTCTTTCGAGCCGGGGGTTGCATCATAGGCGGTTAATTCGCCTGCTGCTACCGCATCCATTATCACATCTATCAACCTTGCCTTTGGCGAAGCCAGGTAGTTGTTCATTTTTTCGCGAGTATCAATTTCGCGCCATACACGTTTTGAAAATACTACATCGGCTTCGCGCAGGTTAGGGTAAGGGGTTACCCTGGCGCTAAATATGTCGGTTTTTTTGTAGTAACCATCCAAAGGCCTGTCAAAAGGTTTGGCAGGGGTAGTACCGGCTGGTTGTGCCTGTACATCCATTGACGTACTTGGCGCTGCTGCCGGCGGTGTTGTGGCGCGCTGTTGAGTAGCTGCCGGTTTTTTAGTGCGCCTTTTCTTTTTTGTTTGCGCAAACGAAGCCGTGCAGGCAACACAAAATACAATAAGCAAAATTTTAGTCTTCATATCCTTCTAATTTGCATTAATTACAATCGGGTCAAGGTAGCGTGGCGTACCATCGGGCCCAACGGCATCAATATCTTTAAATACTATAGTAGTTCCGGGAGTAACAGTGTTCATAGCGGCATGCATGGCGCTTGATAACTGGAAGCCATTGCCCGCGATGATAATAGCATCCTGGCGTGGCTTTATAATTAACACCGTAAAATGTGTTATGTTAAATTTAGCATCGAACTCAAAATCAGCAAGCTTGGCGAAAATATAATCCTGCGCGCGTATGTTTGCCGCGTTGGTAGTACCGCCGCTTTTACCGGCAAACTCGGCCTTAGGGTCGGGTATGCGTTTAACACGGAAAACGGTTGAGCCTAAAGTCATAGTTTTACCCGGCGCAACTTCGCCCGATACAGTAACGGTAGCAGTGCCTATCGTACTTACCGTGCCAATATAATTCCCGTTTGAACCGCTAACAGAACCGCCGCTCATGCTAACATGTATTTTATCAAGCGGTACACCCGGTGCCGATACCGATAAAGGGTTTGGCAAACCGATGTACAATACGTTCATTTTTGTAGGGGATACCACTGCCGATGGCTTGGCTACCTGGTATGTTTGAGGGCCTGTAGAGTAGGTTTTTAATGAACCATCATTTTGCCTTACGGTTATTGTGCCGGTCCATGTTCTAATTCCTTCACCACTTGCGCCAACTGTATAAGTTCCCTTACCGCCTACTACACTAAGCTTACTGCCATCAACTGAGATGTCAGGGTTCGATTTTGAGTCGGATGCTGTTAAAAATACCTGGGCAGTATAAGTTTGTCCGTCAAGCACATAGCTTGTAGGTGCTACTGCTACTGCCGAAAACTGGTCGAGGTTTATTTGTGCCTGGTCAATTTCACCTAATATCTTTTTTACAACCTCGTTTTCGTCATTTTTTGTATCTGCCTGAATTTTTATCAGGGCAGTCATGGCGGCGCCCATAGGTATGCCTTCGCCAAAGTTCGCGTTTTCCCAATCTTTACTCGGGAAACCGGTACGCTTTATCGGATCGTTGGTTTGTAAAGAAAGGTCGACACCCAGGCGTTCCTTCGCATCAAGCTGGTCAAGTAATGCCTCTCTTGTATAATTGATCCTTTTCCGTAGTTCAATAGCGTTCTTCCTGTCAACCATCAGGTTTACCGATTCATCAAGATTATCCCTGCCCTTATAATCATTTGTGGCCGGGTCAATGCCATTGGTTTCGGCAATCATTATCTTTTTAAGGGAATCTACATATTTATCAAGCGATTCCGCAAGGGCACGTGCCCTAACTGCTTTTGCATATATAGGTTTTGCCCTATCAGGCTGCTGTACTAATTTTGTTTTTTCAAATGATGTAAATGTATTTTGGATACCGGTTTCAACGTTCACTTTTGAAGCGTTTAAGCTGTCGCTGATATTTTTAAATGCATCCAGCAAACTATCGGGTACGTCAAGCGCTATAAGGCCTAATAATACCAGGTATAGTATGCCTATCATTCGCTGTCTTGGGGTTTGTTTACCTCCAGCCATGTGCTTTTTCTCTAATTAAGTTAAAAACTATCACTACTATTATTAAGTACGGGGCTGGCTCATTGCCGAAAGCATATTACCATAAACCGCGTTAAGGGAAGCCAAATTTTTAGCCAGCCTGTTAACCTCGCTTTTAAACTGTTGCGAATCTTCTAACGATTCGTTAAAGTTTTGCATGGTAGTGGCCATGTTATGGTAAAACTTGTTCATTGATTTTAAGTGCGCGCTCGAGTCCTGTAATTCCAGTTCGTACACCGCGTTTAAAGCCGAAAGATTTTTTGCAAGGTTATTTACCTGGTCGTGGTAGTTTTTCGAATCGATATTTGAACCGGCCATTTCAGCTAAATTAGCCGAAGCACTTTCAAAAGCGGCGCTTAATTTATCATAGCTTGCCGTTGCCGTTTTAACCTTTTCGGTAAATGCAAGCGTAGCATCGCCGGCATCGGTAACCCTTGATATGCCGTTTACTTTATCGCCAAATGTTCTTAAACCATCGCCCAGGCTCTTTATCAGTTCAGGGCCTATCTTTGCTTCTTCCATCATCTTATCCAAAGCAGCGGTATTCGAAAAGTTACTTCCTGAGCCAATTGCTTTTGAAGATGAAGCAGGCAGTTCGCCTTTAAAATCCTCTGATAATTCGGGGTATGCCCTTGTCCAGTCCAGTTCGCTTTCATCCCTTTGAAAGCCCAGTATGAAGAATAAAAACGCTTCGGTAATTAACCCGATAGATATGAAAGTGCTTCCGTACTGCCAGTGCTGTATTTTAAATAACAAGCCTATAATAACAACAGTAGCGCCCCATGATACGACATTGTTTATTCCAATTGGTTGTTTCTTGCCAGCCATAGTCTTTTTTTAAAGTTTTATTGATTTATAAATTGATATCTTAATTATCTCTTGTCCTTAATATCGCGGCCCTGGTAGGCGCTTACACAACGGAAACCGATGTACGATTTCGCGCTGTCCTGGTACTCATAAGTACGGGTTGAGTTTTGCAGAAAGTAGCCAACATCTTTCCACGAACCGCCGCGTACTACTTTGCGTTTCATTACTTCCGGATCGCTGGCTTTGGCTTCATAGTTAAATGTAGGTGCAATATCGCTCACAAATGTTGATGCCGATGGGTTATATGATGATAATGTCCACTCGGCTACGTTGCCGGCCATGTTATATAGGCCATAATCATTAGGGAAGTACGATTTTACATTTACAGTATAAGCGCCGCCATCATCGGTATAATTACCGCGACCTGGTTTAAAGTTTGCCAGTAAACAACCTTTAGCATTTTTAATGTACGGGCCGCCCCATGGGTAATCGGTACCTATCCTGCCGCCGCGGGCTGCATATTCAAATTCAGCTTCGGTTGGTAAAGTATAAGGTGCGCGGTGCGGTAAGCGGTGCGCATCTTTATAAGCTTCGTTAAAACGTGTGCGCCATATAGTAAAGGCACGCGCCTGGCGCCAGGTTACACCCACAACAGGGTAATTACGGTAAGCCGGGTGCGAAAAATATCCTTGTACCATTGGCTCGTTAGCTGCATACGAAAAATCGCTAAGCCATACCAGTGTATCAGGATAAACAGGTACGGTATCACGTAAAATAAAGTCGGAGCGCCTTTTGGTTTTGTCGTTATGATAATTAGCCGCCTCGCGTAACGACATATCAGAGTAATTGTATTTTAACAGGCGCACATCAATCTCATTACGGTCGAATATACGGTCATCGCCCTGGTAGTACATGCCATCAAGCTTTGCGGCATTGCCTGCCGTTGCTTTTTTGGCGTTCCAAACAGGGTTTTTTTGTACGTATGCCCAGTTAATGTATTTTTTACCACTGGTATTGGCTGCAGTACCTTTAGGCTTAATGTAGTATTTATCGTCGTTTAAGTAATTGGTAATAGCAATTGAATCGCGCACCCAAAATACAAACTGTTTATACTGGCTGTTTGTGATAGCCGTTTGGTCCATAAAAAATGGCGGTACGGTAACTTGTTTGGTTTGTGCTATCTGGGCAAAAGTTACATCCTGGTCGGTTTGGCCCATTAAAAACGAACCACCGGGGATATAAACCATGCCATAAGGAACTTCAGATCTGAAATTTTTCTGTGGGACACCGGTTAATTCGCCGCCGCCGCCGGTACGGCATCCGCCTAAAACTACTGCACAAGTTAAAATTATTACTAAAGTGTATATCTGCTTCATACAAAAAATCAAAATTTAGCCATTATAAGCCCCGAATATATTAAAATTTGGCGAGGCTAAAACGTGAAATAAATATTTTATCATTAATAATTTATTAAGATACCAACAAATATAACCCGAAAAGCCAATAATCAAACACTACGTATTAATTTATGCGGCTTTAGCGCAGTTTATAATTTACAGTAATTAACAGCCATGTAAACGTAATCCTGTTACAGAAAGTTGCAATAGAGTTAAAAAAGTTGCTAAAAAAATTATTTATTTACTTGTTTTACGTACTGCTCAATGGCCATAGTCATTGATGGTGCAGGAGGAGTGGGTGCGGGTATATCCAGTATTAAACCCGACTCCAAAACAGCTTTATGGGTAGTAGCGCCAAAAGCTGCAATGCGGGTATTGTTCTGCTTAAAATCGGGAAAGTTTTTGTAAAGCGATTGTATGCTTGATGGGCTGAAAAAGGCAATTACATCATAAAAAACCTCGGCCAAATCAGATAAATCACTACAAACCGTACGGAAAAGCACTGCAGGAGTGAAATTATAGCCGTTTTCCAGCAAAAACTTTTGGGTTTCTTCGGCAGCAACATCCGAACATGGGTACAGGAATTTTTCGTTCGAGTGTTTTTTCAGTACCTCGGCCAGGTCGGCAGCGGTTTGTTTGCCAAAAAATATTTTGCGTTTGCGGTACTGGATGTATTTTTGAAGATAAAGCGCAATGGTTTCCGAAAGGCAGAAGTATTTCATATCCACCGGAACTTCAAAACGCATCTCTTCGCAAATGCGGAAAAAATGATCGGCAGAATTGCGGCTGGTAAATATTACCGCGCTAAAATCAGCCAAATTGATTTTTTCTTTGCGGAAATCCTTTGCCGGTACACCTTCAACATGTATAAAAGCCCTGAAATCAATTTTTAAATTGAGTTTTTTGGCCAGCTCAGCATAGGGGTTCTTATCGTTCTCGGGTTTTGGTAAAGTAACCAATATACTTTTAACCTTTTTCTTTCTCTCTTCCAAATTCAATTTTCTAAATCCAATGCTATAAATCAAGTACCTTAATCAAAATCAAAATAGGGCAAATTTCGAGGGCACAAAGATAGACAAATAAATAAAACTTATGAAATCGAAAATTAGAAATAATGTTTACGCTGCTGCGCAGGTATATCCATACAAATATAATTACGATTAAAAACAAGGCCAGGGCCAGCAAATAGGGGATAAGCGCCGAGGCCAGTAAACTAAAACATACCACTACAGGTAAAAAAACAAAGGTGATATTAAAATAGGTTAAATATAAGGCGGTGATGTATTCGCCTACTACGCGGTTAATATCAAACAAAAATCCTAAAACCTTTAATATGAGGAATTTAACAGCAAACAAGCCGATGATAATTATCGACAGCGCTATAAAAAGCCTGAAGCCGCTAATTACATAATACACATTGTTATAGGCCGCAAGCTGGTACAAAAACAAGCCGAACGTTAAGCCAAATAACAAAAATAAACCTATAAAAGCCCAGGCATTTATCTGCCGGTCGTCCTTCTCAGGTTGTGAACTGCGTTTGGTATAAAAAGATTGAAAAACGCCCTTAACTTCGTTCCCCATTGATAAATTGAGCATCGCAGTATATAATAATAGGGCGATAATCAGCACAATAATCCACGGGTCGCGGCTTTTGCGGCTGCGGCCATCGCCAAACTTTTTTTTGCTGGTAAAAGGGATATCCAAAAAAGTGTGGCCCTTATAAAGGTCATTATTCAATAAAAGGGCGGTAAGCTGGTTGGTACGATTGGAATCGGGCATAATAAACGCCGTAGCCGCCGAGTCGGACACAAACTGCTGCCTTTGCGCGGTAGCCTGGGCAACGGAATCTAAAACCGTCATATGCTGTGGCTGTGCAACATCGGTATCAGCCGGTACAACAACCTGCTGCGCATGCAAGCCCGAAAAGCCTGACAATAGCAACAGAAATACCACAACAATAAAGCGCATTTATAAAACCAATTTGTTATCAGCCGCAAAAATACCGTAATAATTGGTTGTTTTTATTGTGGAGCTGATTTAATATTAACTCCATTATCAAATTTCTTTTCCCCTCAGCAAATTTACTATTGGTTACTATTTTTAAATTGTTTAAGATTGTAATACAGAGCCAAATAGGAATGATATTGCCGCCCCAACATATTAATCCTTTCTCAAAAACAGGCAGATCATAGCGTTTTGAATCGGGGCGCGATTAAGTTATATTTGCTTTAGCCAGCCATAGCAAAATGATATATAAACAAGAAGAAGTCCATAGCTTATTGCAATCCATAGAAGGGATAGTTTGGGAGATGGATGCTGATTCGGGGCACTTTACTTTTATCAGTGATAAGATATTACCCATTTTGGGTTTTTCGCCCAAAGACTGGCTGGGTCGTCCGGGCTTTTGGGAAACTTGTGTGTACCCGGAGGACCTGCATGTGGCAGCAGGTTATAATGAATTACTGAAAGGCGAATTAGAAGACGGTTCATTTGAATACCGCATCATACGCCCGGATGGTAATATTGTGTGGATAAAGGACAACGTTTCAGTTATTTTTAGGGAGGGTAAGCCGTTTTTGTTGCGTGGTATAATGCAGGATATTACTATTACGAAGCGAATGAGGGAGATGGAACGGCTGGAGAGCGATATCCTGCATTTAAATTCGGATATTAATATTGCCCTGCGGGATGTGCTGGGTGCCTACCTGCAAGGCCTGGAGGCTTTCTTTCCCAAAATGCTGACATGCATCCACCGGGTAAAAAATGGCCGTTTAACCAATGGCGTTTCACCCTCGTTGCCCATCGGCTATGTAGAAGCCCTTGAAGGCACACCGATAGGAGAAAACATAGGTTCGTGTGGTATGGCTGCGGCCACCAAGCGCCAGGTTATTGTAGGCGACATCGCGACCGATCCGAAATGGGAGAAATACAAATCTGTAGCGCTGGAATATGAATTGCACGCCTGTTGGTCAAACCCTGTGATAGATGCGGATGGTGGGGTAATGGGCACGGTTTCCATGTATTACAGGGAACCTAAATTACCCAGTGACGAAGAATTGAAAGTGATGGAAAGAGCTACCGCGCTATTGCGGATCATACTCGAAAACCGCCAAAAAACGGATATTATTAATGATGCTAACCTGATGATGCTGCAAAGCCAGGAGTTGGCACACTTTGGCAACTGGCACTGGGATATTCAGTTGGATACAGTCAGTTGGTCGCCGGCGCTGTATTCGATTTATGGGCTCGACCCTAAAGATTTTAAAGCAACTTTTGCCGGTTACCAGGAGCGATTACACCCGGACGACCGGTCTCGTGTATATAATATCATCAGCAATATCCTGGTATCGAAGGAGGACGCAGAGTTTGAGGAAAGGATCATCCGGCCAGACGGCGGGATACGGTATTTACGGTCATGGGCGAGGTTGAAAACGGATACGAAAGGTGTGCCGGTAGAGATGATCGGTGCCTGCCTGGACATTACTGAAGAGGTTAGTCGTATAGAGGCTATTGAGATGCAGAACAGCCGGTTGAAGGAGATTGCATGGGTGCAGTCACATGTCATCCGTTCCCCGCTCGCAAAAATCATGTCGCTCATCGAATTAATCAAAGATACTTCAGCTGATGATGCGGAAAAGGATCAATTGCTGGATTATTTGCTATCCTCGGCCCTGGAACTGGATGAACAGATCAATCATATTTGTAATGGGGTAAAAGCCTGAGCATGGCGATAACCCCTGCCGACAATGTATTTGTCATGATACCGCCGTTTACAAGCTGTTTACTACCTTTGCCTTATGGCAGGCATCTACATCCACATACCTTTTTGCAAACAAGCCTGCCATTACTGCGATTTCCATTTCAGCACCTCGCTGCAATATAAAGATGAGCTTTTGCAGGCCTTAATAAAGGAACTCAAACTTCGAAAAGATTATTTACAAGGCGAAACTATAGAAACCATTTATTTTGGCGGCGGCACGCCATCGTTATTATCGGATAGTGAAATTGCATCGCTCATAAATACCATAACCAACATACATACCGTATCGTCAACTGCCGAAATAACCCTGGAGGCAAACCCCGACGACCTTACCAAAGCCAAACTGCAAGCGCTAAAAAACACGCCTGTTAACCGCTTTAGTATTGGCTTGCAATCGTTTTTTGATGATGATTTGCAATGGATGAACCGTGTACACCGCGCTACGGAAGCAGAAGCCTCGGTAAAACGCGCGCAGGATACCGGCTTTGAAAATCTTACGGTTGATTTAATATACGGCTATCCATTACTTACCGACCAGAAATGGAAATTTAACCTTGATAAAGTATTTGAGATGGGCATACCCCATGTATCGGCCTACTCCATAACCGTTGAGCCTAAAACCGCGCTGGCATCCTTCATCAAACAAAAAAAGCAGCCCGGCATGAGCGATGAGCAAAGCGCCAGCCAGTTTATTTACCTGATGGATGCCATGCAGCAACAGAGTTTTGAGCATTACGAAATATCCAACTTTTGCAAGCCTGGTTTTTATTCACGCCACAACTCCAACTATTGGCAGGGTATAAAATACCTTGGCATAGGCCCCTCGGCACACAGCTATAATGGTGAAACCCGGCAATGGAATGTAGCCAACAACGCAAAATATATGCAGTCGCTGGCAACGGGCGCCATCCCCGCCGAAACAGAACATCTTACCGAAACCAACCGCCTCAACGAGTACATCATGACCTCGCTGCGCACGGCCCGCGGCCTCGATTTAACTGTGCTCAACACCATTGCTGCGGCGGCCGCCAACCCGCTGCTAATAACGGCGCAGGAATTTTTGGATAAAGAGTGGATTATTAAGAATAACGAAGTAATCTACCTAACCCAAACCGGCAAACTATACGCCGACCATATAGCAGCAGAGTTGTTTTTTGAGGAGTAAATCCTTCTCCGACGTCATTGCAATGACGTGAGAGTTGAGATAATAATTGGAGTTTAAATTTCTAAGCCTAAGCTTAAATAGTTATACTATCACCCTTTTTATAAATGCCGTGAAATTTAATGCCCTGCGCCTCAAAATGCTTCTGGTAATTTTCGTTACGCTGTTTAACAAAAAACTCTTTTGCGTAACCGTCATGTACTGCCAGTATTTGTTTGGGCTGCAATTTATCGGCAAAACCGGCTATCCTTAACTCATTGGCAAAGGGCGCCATGGTTACCATAACCAGCAATTCGACGCCTTTGTAGGTTAACAGGGCATCTTCCATGCTATCCACCGGGTGCAGCACCTTATCGTTTATTAAAAAGCCGGTCATTTGCGGGATGGGGTTATCCAGCAAAGGCTCGTGCGTTACGGGTATGACTTTCAGTTTAAACGGGCCAACGGAGTATTCGCCATCTTCAATAATAATACTGTCCAGGCCTTCTTTTTTTATAATGGCGGCTACTTCGCTGTTGGTGATGATGGGCGCGCCGCTTAATTGCGCTATCTTTTTAAGATTTTCGGTATCCAGGTGGTCGGGGTGTTTATGGGTGATGATGATTTGGTTTACATCAGCAAAATCTTCGGGTGTAACCAAACCTTCGGCAAAACTAAACTTGCCCGGATCGAACAATAACTTATATCCATCCAGTTCAAAAACAAGGCAGGAGTGCAGGTATTTGGAAATTTTCATATCGGTACAATTGATTTTAAAAATAACCTGACGGCTGATGAAAAGTTTGTTTTAAAAGATATTTACCAAATCGTTAAAGGTATCAACAACCGCAACCGGCTCACCGTTAACTGTACCGAAACCATAGGCCGCGAAGATAAAAGGGACGCCGGCTTTTGTGCTGCTGTCATAATCGCCCTGCGTGTCACCCACATAAACCGGGGCTTTAAGATTATGGTCGTTCACAATATCCTTAATATTTTCGGCTTTAGGCTGACTTTTGGTGCCGTAGCACTGATGGCCCGCAAAGTAATGGCCCAGTTTGCTGGTTTCTAAAAATATCTCAATATAACCACTCTGGCAATTGCTTACCACAAACAGTTGGTAATTGGCAGCCAGGTATTCGAGTGTTTCCTGTAGTTGCGGGTATAATAGACCGCCTTTTTGGCCCAACACTTCGAGTTCCATTTTCCCGCATTGATTTTTAAACTGCTCACGCTGTTCGGCATTAATATAAGGAAACAGCTTTTCAAAAATGGCATCGTAGGTCATGCCGGCTATAGATTCCACAATTTGTGGGGTAATATCTTCTTTAATATAATCAACCTGTAGTTTAGTGTTTTGCCAGGCTTCGGCAACTGCCTCGGCGCTATCCCAAAGGGTGCCATCCAAATCAAAAATTATACTGTCGAACTTAT
>Ga0302303_10000761_pt1 | contig 23766 bp, 24 predicted proteins | sample III_Palsa_E2_1_FD_194542 | JGI IMG/M metagenome (GOLD analysis project Ga0302303, IMG submission 194542) | Peat permafrost microbial communities from Stordalen Mire near Abisko, Sweden - III_Palsa_E2_1 | ecosystem: Environmental > Terrestrial > Soil > Palsa > Peat permafrost | place: Sweden...
ACCGCTGATGCTGTTGGTGCGATAGAGGACGTACTTAATGTAAGTATCCAACTCGTCCATACACTGCTGGCAAGTATAAAATTGACTGGTGTAGTGCTGGTTCTCGTTCCAGGTATAGCCGCCATATTTTGATCGGGGCTGGGTGCCATAGCCATTCCATTCCAAATACTGGCCTAAACCGCCGCTCCAATCCCAGGTATTGGTAAAATGAAGTACGGCTTTCATGTTTCGTCTATTCAGCTCATTTAGTAAATAATCCAGGCCGTAAGCAATTTCTCTGTTAAACTTACCGGGTTGCGGTTGTAACGATTTTTCGCTTGGGGTACGGTATGGATAGGTAGTTAACCCCTCGGCACCAACCATAACCCGGATGTTGGTAACGCCATTTCGTTTTAAAAAATCAAGTTCGGTTTTGAGTCGCTTTTTGCCAGCCTCGCCATTGGTAGCTAACAGGCCGGCGTACCAATAATTAGTGCCAATATAGCGGTACGGCTTACCATTAATACTAAATTGGGTGCCGTTTACCTTAACAAAGCCGTTTTGTGCAAAACAGGCGTAGGTTGCGAATAGCAGCACGATAGAGAACAAAAACTTTTTAAACATTTTGGCGGATATTACAGGGTTGTAAAATTAGGTGATGATGGGTACTTTATTCAATACTGTTTTAACAATATGTATTAATATATAATAATTTTTTGGAACAATAGGAGCGCCATTAGGTTTAATTAACAGTAAATTATTCAATCATGGATGCTAATAAAGATAAAATTAAAGCCGTTCAATATGACCATTTTGGCCATGTTGATGTATTAAAGATAGTTGAATTACCAAAACCCTCTGCCAATAAAGATGAGGTTTTGGTTAAGGTTAAAACCGCAGGAATCAATCCCGGCGAATCATCAATACGGGAAGGTTTCCTGCAAAAGCAATTCCCCTCAACATTTCCATCAGGGCAAGGGACTGATTTTGCCGGGATAGTAGAAACCGCAGGTGAAGGTGTAACTGATTTTAAAGCTGGCGATAAAGTGATCGGCTTCAGCAACAACCGCAACAGTCAGGCGGAGTATGTGGTTGTAACAGCAGACCAGCTGACTAAGCGCCCGGAAAAAGTTTCGTGGGAGCAGGCCGGTGGTTTATTTGTGGCAGGCAGCACCGCTTATGCCGTGGTAAAAGCGGTTAACTTAAGTGCAGGCGATACGGTAATCGTATCCAGCGCAGCCGGTGGGGTAGGATCTCTTGCGGTGCAGATCGCTAAAAATAAAGGTGCCAAAGTTATTGGCATTGCCAGCGAGGAAAATCACTCCTGGTTAAAAAAGCATGGTATAGTGCCTGTTACTTATGAAGGCGATGTGGAAGAGAATTTAAAAGCGGCCCTTAACGGTGCTAAAGCCAATGCGTTTATTGATACAGCCGGAAAAGGTTATGTGGAACTGGCCATTAAAATGGGTATCCCGGCTGATAAGATAAATACCATTATTGACTTTGCTGCGGTTGAAAAATATAAAGTAAAAGCAGAAGGCAGTGCCGCAGCGTCAACCGCGCAGGTTTTAGGCGAGCTTGCCCAATTGATTAACGATGGCAAGCTGGATATGCCGATTGCTAAAACCTATCCGCTAAGCCAGGTTAAGGATGCTTATATCGAACTGGAAAAGCGCCACACGCATGGCAAAATTGTGCTGTCAATTTCATAAGCTGGCAATTAATTGTAAAACAGTTTAAACCTTGAGTTTACAAGGTTTAAACTGTTTTATTAATCTTCAAGTAGTCATTACTACAGTACTTATCAGCTATTTTGTGCCGCTTGGATTATTTCTTCTTAGGCAATGCGTAAATAATTAATATTCTCATCGTCTTTTAATCGTTACGAATAATTATTCAGAATATATTAGTTAACAGATTTAGCAAGGCTTTATGGCTGTTTGTTTTAATTTTATATTCTCAATAGTTTTAAATTGTAATAAAAGTGTCACACTGAAATTAGAATGTAATTATTTTTTGTTAAACTATAAGTTAATATTACTTAGTGTATTAAGTACACACGAGCCGATTTGTTTGGTTTAGGTAGAGATAGGCTCATTTATCATTATAATTATACATTTCATTTAACGAAACATTGATGTTGCGACATCTATCGGCCTGAAAACCAAATAAAACCCGGCTCAAATTGTTTTCGTTATTAGGGCATATTAAACAAATAATAACCCAATAAAATTTAAATATTAAATTAAAAATGAAAAAGAAAGTTATCTTATTAAGTGTATTTACATTATTCGCTTTACCAATTTTTGCTCAAAACATTTTCTCAGCAGTACAAACAAACGATATCCCTGGTATACAATTTTTAGTTGCCAATGGTGCTAACATTAATGCCCGTAACGCTCAAGGCGAAACACCGCTAATTGTTGCTGTAGAAAATGGCCAGTTACGTGTTGCAAAGTTATTGCTGGAACTAGATGCAAATATTGATATGAAAGATAAAGCAGGTAACACCGCTTTAATTGCAGCAGTTAATGCAAATAACCTTGATATTGTAAAATACCTGATCAACCGTGGCGCTAATGAAGCCATTACTGATAAGAAAAATATGAAGGCAGTTGATTTCGCAAAGCTTACTGATAATACAGATATATTGAATTTGCTAAAATCTAATAGCTAATTAGGTTTATCAATTTTAAATAGATTAAAAACCTTTCGGAATTGACCGAAAGGTTTTATCTCATTGCTTGTGTCCTCACAAGTAATTTACATTATCTCTCTGTAATCCGCAAGCCATTTAAATCGTTCATCATTTTGCTCATAAAAAGAGCATGAAGAGTAGCAATAATTATTAGGATCATCAACCAAATTCCAATGTTTCTGTAATGGGTTGAGATGCAAGTAATCTAATTTTTGTTCTAATATCTTTCTATCATATAATCTAATCGCCAAAGCATTTCGTTGCCAAAATTGATAAACCCTGCTTTCCTCTTCAACTTTAAAGCGATTCACTAATTCACTATTAGATTTTCTTAACTCTTCCAGAAATTGATGGCCCGTAAATTTCATAAAACTGGCATGAGGCATTTCCTTTCCATTAAGTGCCAGCATCTCCCAAATGAAGTGAATATGATTGGGCATTATTACAAAGCCATAAACTTTGATCTTTTCTTTTTTAACTAGATGCTCCAAGCTTTGCGTTATGATCAATTTGAATTTTTCCTGTTGTAAAAGTGGTATCCAATTAACAATGCTTGCTGTATAGAAATAAACTACGCCCAATTCCATTTTTGAATATAGAAATAATTGTGGATTGTTGTTTGTGAGGACACAAATAAAGGGTGAAAGCTTTTAAGATATAAGTATCGTAAGCCATTGCCTGTGTCTTCACAGGCAATTATTAATATAATGGTTGTTTGTGAGGACACAAACAACGGGATGGGGATTTTTTTGGTATCGTGAGCCATTGCCTGTGTTCTCACACACAATTATTAAATAATGATGGTACTAGTTTTTTGTGAGGACACAAACAACGGGTGGAAATTTTCGGGGTACAAGTATCATACCATTGCCTGTGTTCCCACAGGCAATTTTAAATAATGATGGTACTAGTTGTTTGTGAGGACACAAACAACGGGTAGAAATTTTCGGGGGGACAAGTATCATACCCATTGCCTGTGTCCCCACGGGCAATTTTAAATAATGATGGTACTAGTTGTTTGTGAGGACACAAACAACGGGTGGAAATTTTCGGGGGCACAAGTATCATACCCATTGCCTGTGTCCCCACAGGCAATTTTAAATAATGACGGATGGAGAGTTAGAAGACCATAATAAAAAAGCTCAGCTGAATATTCAGCTGAGCTTTTTTATCTCCATTGTCTGTGTCCTCACAGACAATTTATTATAACTTACCGATAACTTGTACCAGGTCGATCAATTTGTTTGAATAACCCCACTCGTTATCGTACCATGATACAACTTTAACAAAGCTATCGTTTAAAGCGATACCTGCTTTTGCATCAAATATTGATGTGCGTGCATCACCTTTAAAATCTTCAGATACAACTTCATCTTCAGTGTAACCCAAGATACCTTTCATTTCGCCTTCAGAAGCTGCTTTCATAGCCGCTTTAACTTGCTCATAAGTGGCAGGTGTTTTTAAACGTGCAACTAAGTCAACTACTGATACGTCGGCAACTGGTACGCGGAAAGACATACCGGTTAATTTACCTTTCAATTCAGGTAAAACTAAACCAACAGCTTTAGCAGCACCGGTTGATGAAGGGATGATGTTTTGGTAAGCACCACGGCCACCTCTCCAATCTTTAGAAGATGGGCTATCAACAGTTTTTTGAGTAGCAGTTACCGCGTGGATAGTGCTCATTAAACCTTCTTCGATACCGAAAGCATCATTTAATACTTTAGCGATAGGAGCAAGGCAGTTGGTGGTACATGAAGCGTTTGAAACGATAGTTTGCTCAGCTTTTAGTAATTTATGGTTAACGCCCATTACAAAAGTAGGGGTATCATCCTTTGCAGGCGCACTCATAACTACTTTTTTAGCACCAGCGTCAATGTGTTTTTGAGCAGTTTCCTGTGTTAAGAATAAACCGGTTGATTCGATAACAACTTCAGCACCTACTTCATTCCATTTAAGGTTTGCAGGATCTTTTTCAGCTGTTACGCGGATGGTTTGACCGTTTACTACCAGGTTACCGCCTTCAACAGCGATAGTGCCTTTGAACTGACCGTGAGTTGAATCGTATTTCAACATGTAAGCCATATACTCAGGCTCAACAAGGTCATTAATACCAACAACCTGGATGTCTGATCTTTCAATTGCAGCCCTAAAAGCTAAACGGCCGATACGGCCAAAGCCGTTAATTCCTATTTTCATGATTTTTAATTTTTGTTAGAATAGTACGTTAGTAAATTATTTATAGGTTCTTTAATAATATTTCCGATGGTTAGTTTCGAATCGGCAGCTACCTCATGTAAGAGGTTTTGGAAGTTAGCGGCCACTGAGCCTGCAAAGTGAACGGAAGCTTCCGGGTGTTGCTGATGCAAAGGTAACAAATATGTGTTTATGAGCTTGCTAAAACCTTTTATTATTACATTTTGCAGATAAACATCTTCCTTGTTTTCCAGGTAAAAATCATTGAACGAGCTTAAGAAAAGCGCTGGTTGTTTTTGCCTGTAAACCTTCTCTAAAAGGTTGCTGCGGTCGGCATCATAACGGTGCACAAACTTTTTTCTTAAATTCTCCGGCAGGGTTTCGTTCATGAAATCTTTAATCAGTTGCCTGCCCAGCCAGTTGCCCGATCCTTCATCTGCTAAAACATAACCTAAACCGTAGTTATTAGGTTTTACTTTTTTGCCATCATACCAGGCCGCGTTTGATCCGCTGCCGCAAATGGCCACAATACCCGGCGAATTTTTACAGCAAGCTATTGCGGCGGCCAAAATATCATGCTCCACAGTCACTTTCCCATTTTTAAAAAAACTGGAAAACGAGTTTTGGATCGTTTGTTTGAGGTCGGTTGTTGAAGCGCCGGCACCAAAAAAATAAATGCGTTTTATTTCTTCGGCGTGGTGAATGAGGTTAATATTTTTATTCAGCAGTTGCAGTATCAGCTTCTCATCATTAAAATACGGATTGATGCCATTGGTTTTAAAAGAGGCAATAGTCCTGCCTTTATCAGCCAAACGCCAATGCGCATAGTGCGATCCGCTATATACAACTGCAATCATTTATATCGATAATATATCGGCCATCTGTAACAGGTCCGATTCCAGCCTGAATTCCTGCTGGTTTAATGCTTTTTCTAAACTGGTTAGTACTATGTGATTGGCCTCTAAGCCTACCATTTTTTGTGTTTCGCCCGCAAGTAAGGCATTTACCGCCGCAAAACCAAGTCGGCTGCCCAAAATACGGTCAAAACTTGATGGGCTTCCGCCGCGTTGCAGGTGGCCTAGTATAGTTACTTTAATGTCGTAATTTTTTACTTCGTGCTCTACACGTTTGGCAATATCATACACACCACCGTTCTTATCACCTTCGGCAACAATTACAATGCTTGATGATTTTTTATTGCTGTGGCCGTTTTTTAAACCGTCTATCAAATCGCTGATGGCAGTTTCTTTTTCAGGCAACAAAATAGCTTCTGCTCCGCAGGATATGCCTGCACGCAGCGCGATAGCACCCGAATCTCGACCCATCACTTCGATAAAGAACAAACGATCATGCGCATCGGCAGTATCGCGAATTTTATCTATCGCTTCAATAACGGTATTGGTAGCGGTATCAAAACCCAGGGTGTAAGTTGTACCGCACAAATCGTTATCAATAGTGCCTGGAACGCCCATTACGGCAATATCCGGGTATTTGCGCGAGAAACGCAACGCGCCGGTAAAAGTACCATCGCCACCAATCACCACTAAAGCGTCGATACCTTTGGCTTTTAAATTTTTGTAAGCGGTTTCCATACCTTCATCAGTACGAAACTCTAAACAACGGGCTGTTTTTAGCACGGTACCACCAAGGCTCAGTATATTACTTACCGACCGGGGCTCCATGTCGTACATGTCGTTTTCAATAAGCCCTTTATATCCCTGCCTCACGCCAACAACCTCAAGCTTATTATAGATGGCTGTTCTTACTACTGCTCTTATACAAGGGTTCATGCCGGGGGCATCGCCGCCGGAGGTTAGAACCGCAAGTTTTGAAATTTTATGCATCTTTACAAAACCAATTAGTACGACGAAGATAGTGTGTATAAATTACACAATTAAATTTTATTTTATTTTTGGTTTAGAAAATATCCCTATATATTTATTTTTATTTAAATAATTACAGCTTTTGGACTTACAACTTCCTCATTTCGACTCCGTATTTTCTATTGATTGTGTGATTTTTGGTTTTGATGCCGGAGTACTTAAAGTTTTATTAATTGAGCGCAACGAAGAGCCATTTAAAGATAGTTTAGCCTTACCCGGCTATATTGTTGAGATTGATGAAAGTATCGATCAAGCTGCCGAGCGTATATTATATGAGCTTACCGGTTTACGTGACATTTCTATCCGCCAGTTTCATACGTTTGGGGATGTAAACCGCCATCCGCAGGGTAGGGTAGTATCAATAGGGTATTTCGCGCTGATCCGCGTTACGGGGCAAAAAGAATTGAGCCCGGTAACTCAATATGCCAGCAAAGCATTTTGGCATCCGGTTAACGAATTGCCGAAACTAGCTTTCGATCACACCATTATATTTAACCGCGCCTTTAAAAAGATCCGCGCTAAATTAAATTACGAACCGATAGCTTTTGAACTGCTACCTGAGAAGTTCACACTCACCCAGCTGCAATTATTGTACGAAGCTGTGCTGGATAAAAAATTAGATAAACGTAACTTCCGCAAAAAAATGTTGAGTTATGGCTTTTTAAAGGAACTGGCCGAAAAGCAAAAAGGCGTATCATACCGTGCTGCCAAACTTTATAAATTCGACAGGCGCAAGTATGCCAAGATATTCCAGAATGAATTAGCTTCTTAAAGAGAGGGTCAAGAATCAGGAATCAAGATTTTCCTGCAAATAAAAAAGAGCGATGGATATTATCCATCGCTCTTTTAGTTAGCGCTAATTACTTACAACTGCGAAGGCGCAAGTTCTAAGTGATATTTAACCAGGTCATCTATAGGCGAGCGGATAATGCGGCCTACAGTCATGCCGTTTTCAGTAGCCACTTCTTCCAGCACGTTGCGGAAGTTGTAACCTACAGAACCGATACAGTTAAAGGTATATTTTTGATAATCCGGGTAATGTGTTACCAGGTTACGGAAAAAATCTTCGAACGATGTACGAACGATGTTTCTTGAATATTCGATGTTTACAATGTTATCATAAACAAACTTGCTAAAGCTTGCGCAAAAGCGGTTTGCCAATGGCTGGGTATAAACGCGTTCGTTTATATCATCTGGTGTAAGTTGAAAGGTATCCCAAAAGTTTTTGCGTACAGCCTCTGGCATATAACCACGGATGTAATCGGTTAACAGCTTTTTACCGATGTAGCAACCGCTGCCTTCATCACCCAAAATATAAGCTCCTGAATCAATATTGCTTAACACTTCTTTACCATCATAAATACAAGTGTTTGTTCCTGTACCTAAAATGGCGGCAAAACCTTCGTTGTTGCCCAATAACGCTCTTGCAGCGGCAAGCAAATCGTGGCCAACGTTAATTTTTGATTTAGTGAAAACAGCCTGCATGGCATTTTCAACAATCTGGCGCTTATCAGCAGTTGAGCAGCCGGCGCCGTAGTAGTTAACCTCAGATATAGCATCTAAATCTAAGTCTGTTGGCAAATTTTCCTTTAGTGATTGGATAATATACGCTTCGTCTGAAAAATACGGGTTGTAACCCTCTGTATTAAAATAAACTTTTTTACCCTCTTCGGTAACTAAACACCAATTTGTTTTAGTTGAGCCACCGTCAGCAATTATGATCATAAATTATGTTTTTAAAAAAATCGGTTAAAAGTATGATTTACTTATTGTAAAAAGAACACTTTGTATTATAAAATTAAAACTAGGGGCTGAGAAAATACGATATTAAGTACGGGAACTAAAAATTATACTTAGGATCGAAAAATTGGGCAATTTAAAAACAGATTTACTAAATCGATTTTTATCAGGCTCGCAATTGGTTTTATCAGTACAGGTCAGTTAATATCAAAACACAATTATATGGAATTGTGCTGATATTTTTAGGTACAGTAAACGGAAAAATATTTAGCTATTGTAAAAAGAATGGCAAAAATAGAGGGCTGCGCAAATAAATTTATGAATTGGTATATTTTTTATCAAACCAAATAAATAAAAAACGGTTAACTTATTTTATAAATTATTAGCCGCAAAACCCCTGCCTGTTATAAATAGCCACAGCCAGCCGACTTTTTAACAGTGCTAAAATTTTAAGTGTATTACCTCTATTGCCATTACCCACAGCCATCTATACTATCGATAGGCTGATCATCCAAACCACTAAATTGGATTCCCTTTTGAGGGAGGGGAAATTGTTAAATCATTTATATCTTTACACAACCAATACCTATATATGTCATCAAAAATAAAACTATTGTTAGCTTGTTTATTGCTAACCATCACATGTGCAACTAAAGCGCAAAACAATAAGCCCAAATTTCATGTAATTGCTTTTTATACCGCCAAAAACGACCAGGCACACATCAGTTTTGTGCATGAGGCTAATAAATGGTTCCCGCTGATGGCCGAGAAATATCATTTCGCTTATGACTCAACCTCCAACTGGAGCAATATGAATGCGGAATTTTTATCACACTACCAGGTTGTGCTATTTTTAGATACCCGGCCCGATGATCCTGCCCAGCGTGCGGCTTTTCAAAAATATATGGAGAATGGCGGCGGCTGGATAGGTTTCCACTTTTCGGCATTCGCGTTAACACCATCAGATTTTCCAGCTAATTGGGATTGGTATCACAACACATTTTTAGGTTCGGGCCAATACGTAAGCAACACCTGGCGACCAACCTCGGCTGTTTTAAGGGTAGAGGATAAGCACCACCCGGCAACAAAGGGCTTGCCTGCATTATGGAAATCACAGCCCTGTGAATGGTATCGCTGGGAAAAGGATTTGCGCAATAATCCGGATATAACTATATTACTATCAATAGATTCCACCAGTTTTCCTTTAGGTACAGGGCCTAAACAAAGCGAAATATGGCACAGCGGGTATTACCCGGTGGTGTGGAGCAACAAAAACTATAAAATGGTTTACATGAACATGGGCCATAACGATATTGACTACGAACACCACACTAATAAAGACCTATCGCACACGTTTGAGAATGAACTGGAGGATAAACTCATCATCAATAGTTTACTTTGGGTAGGTGAAGGCAAAAAGATATCTAAATAGGTAGTAGCCTATCAGCTAATAACTTGCATTTAAAATTGGGTTTTTTGCAGGAAATTTGCATCTTTGCAGCTGCAAGCAATTGCGCTGGTCCTATAGCTCAGCTGGATAGAGCAACAGATTTCTAATCTGTAGGTCTCTGGTTCGAATCCAGATGGGATCACAAGTTAATTATAAAGCCTCAAGTCGAAAGATTTGAGGCTTTATGCTTCATGATGAAAAGCTAAACTATGCGTAATACACATTATCTCACAAGCTGCAAATTAGCGTAATCGTGCGTTTTGTACTTCTGTATTTTTGGGATGTAATTACTTGGTAACCTTTGTGTTTTTTTAAGAATTTACAGGTGTACAAGTGCAAAATACATACTCTTTAAAAAAACGAATAAGGAAAAAGGTTTTCTTATGGCATATTACTTTAAAGTTTCTTTGAATTTCGCGCATAAGTGTAGTAACTTTTGTGCCGCCCGCTTCACTTATTTCAACCTGGTATAGCCGCACGATGATATCTTCGTTTTTGCCTTTGCCTTTTACTTTTATTAACCAACTGATAGTTGCTGAGGCATTAACCTGGCTTAAAGGAGGTTGCAGGGTGGAAATTTTATACGATCCGAACTTTTTACCATTGGCCGATAGTTGAACAAAATAATTGGCGTTACCGGTTGCTTGTAAATGGACAGATACCGGGATTACCTGTCCATTCGTAAGCACGGTATTTTCAACGGGGTGTAGGCTATCAAGTGCCCAGGTAGATAATGAGTCACGCCCTGAAAATAGGAGTGCATCGCTGGGTTTTTTTTGCTTTACTAAAGGAGCATGTTCCATAGAACAGCCAAACATGGCAAAGGCCCAAATTAAGAAGGTGCCGGTTACTGTTTTATGAAACATATGCTCCTGAGGTTATGGTTATTTAGTTATTGAGTGCATAAAGTTGGCCCACAGATGGCAGCGTGTCGCCATCTGCTGATTGCAGGTTAACATTTGGTGCAAGAAAACGCAGCGTGTTCTGGTATTGGTCCTGCTGAATAACCGCATCCATAACAATGCCGAACAGGCTTCCGGTAACATCGTAATCATAATCCCGATTATAGATTGTGCCACTGTAATTAAACAAGGATGTTTGCTGAACAATTTTTACCATAGCTGCTATGATGGTAGCCTGGTTGGCTTCACTCAGCCCAAAGCTAGTCATGGTTTGCTTTGTATCACTATAGGATGCCGATGCGCCACCCCAACCAAAAAAGCCAAAAAAGCTGGCGCCGCCTGATACTTCCGTTTTTGATAGCTCTGAATAAGATTGCTGGTGTGAGGCATCCAAAAGAGACTTAATCAAGGTATTCAATGTTTGGATATCGTCCGGCGTCACACACATCAGTTTGAGTTGGAAGTTGACATCGATTTGCCCATGAGCCGGAACGGTATAAATGAGGCCGGTAACCTGTCCTTGCCCATAACTGTTAATAGCGACACCGCTTTGGGTAGATCCACTGTTCAGCGCGATTAGTTTTGGAAGGATCAGTTTTGATTTTCGAAATCCCTCAATAGAGGTTTTGGTGCTTTCGTAAGTTTTCATAATTGTGTTTTGTTTGATGAATTAAGTTATTGGTGTGTTTAGTTTGTTTGCTGTTTTTCCTGTAGGCTAGCGAATTGAGTAGCGCCGTTTAGCTTCTCATTTTGAAATTTTTGGGTGTTAAGATTCTTAACTGATTGAACATACCCTAGTAAATTGGTCCAAAATGCCGAACCGCCGCTAGCCAGCAAGCCGATGATCCATACCGGGATAAGCGTTTGAGGTGGTCCGATGTCATAGGAAGCAAAAGGCTTAAACTTTCCATCTATTAAAAAGCTTGCGGTTAGCCATGCGGATAAAAAGGCAATAATCATTACCATAATTTGCCTTACTTTCTCAGAACCTTCAACAGCGGGAGGTGTTGCATTGGCTTGATTGTTAGTTTTGCTGGCCAGGCCAGGAAATAACGTTTTAAGAAACGTAACTAACCTTTCACTGGAGAGGCTGACCGCTAAAACGATAGCAGCCATTTTTGCGATAATTGTGATTTCCATAACATGAGTTTAATTTTTTACTAAGTTATTGGCCGGATATAGGAGCTAACAGGGTGAAAGGGCCTTTTTTGAGCGGGTGTTTTTACGGTATTTTATCTTGGCGACCGAAGCTCCCCATTTAAAATCCATCCTATTTAATGAGGCTTTTAAAAGGAGTGGAGCTGGTTGTTTTTATTTGGCAGGCAGGTTAAAGCTTTTGTATATATCACCATATCCAGTAAATTTAAAAAATCATCAGATTTAGTTGATTTTGGTTATAGATGAACAGCATCAATACGGCATCACATCAATTAACAGCAAATATTACATGAAAAAAATACTTCTTTTAGGCGCCACCGGCAGAACGGGCGAATTAATATTAAACTATGCGCTTGAAAAAGGTTATGTAGTTACAGCTTTGGTGAGAAACCCTTCGAAACTGACTTTAACATCAGTACAACTAACCATTGTTGAAGGTTCTCCAACTAACCTTGAGGATATCGAAAAAGCAATGGTAGGTTGTGATATTGTGATCAGCGCGTTAAGCCCGGTGGATAAAGGCGCTGTTTTTACCTTTAAAAAATTGCTTGTACCAAATATCCTCGAAATAGCTATGCAAAATATCATCCAAAGCATGGATAAGCTAGGGAAGAAAAGAATCATCACAATTTCATCTATCGGGGCTGGTGGCTCTTATCAATATACCCCCTGGTACGTAAAACTATTGATTAAATATACCAATTTTAAAGTGATTTTTGAAGGCCATAACCGCCAGGAAGCCTTATTAATGAACGCTGATTTGGATTGGACAATAACACGACCTGCTGGCTTAACTGATGATACTCATCTTAAACAACTGGTTGTCAGTTACAATAAAATGCCGTCTCCTTTTAAAATCAGCAGAAAGCAATTGGCCCGGTACATAGTGGATTGTATTGATGACAAGGCTTCGATAAAGACAACGCCTATGCTTTCGGAGCGATAATTGATTTTTGGATGTTTTGGTGCTGAATTAAAAATAAAAAAAATATTCAAATATATGTAGCTAACTACGTATATTTGAATATAAATAATTCTTTATGGAAAATGCCCTGATCATCAAACCCATTTATAATGATTACTGTAGCCCGGTAATTGATATTATCCTAAACATTCAGCAAGTTGAATTTGGCTTAACCATCACTATTGATCAGCAACCCGATTTGCGGGATATTGAGGTTAACTACCATCAGGGTGGAGGCAACTTCTGGGGTGCGTTTTTAGATGATGAATTGATCGGTACCATCGCGCTAATTAATTGCGGGCATAACACCGGCTGTATCCGCAAAATGTTTGTTAAAAAAGAGTACCGGGGTAAGGGGTTTGGGGCAGCACAGCAATTACTCAACGTACTGCTGCAGTTTTGCAGCGATAAGCAGATAGCGCATGTGTATTTAGGTACCGTTCACCAGTTGAAAGCGGCGCACCGGTTTTATGAGCGCAATGGTTTTTTGCCTGTTGATGTTACCGGATTGCCCGGGTATTTCCCGCTCATGAAAACCGATAATATGTTCTATCAGCTTCATTTAGTCAATTAATATCATGAATATCATAAATGACCTGGGCATACTCGCCATTGCCACACGCCTGCAACGCCTTGCCGAGCAGATGCGTAAAGATGGCTTGCTTATTTATAAGGCTTACGGTATCGAGTTTGAACCAAAATGGTTCCCCGTAATATACACGCTGCACGTTAAGCAAGTTTTAAGTGTGGTGGAACTATCGGCCGAGATTGGGTATTCGCATCCTTCAACCATCAGCTTGTTAAAAGAGCTGGAAAAGCAAAAGCTGATCAGATCAAAAAAAGATAAAGCGGATGAACGTAAACGCCTGGTTCAGCTAACGGAAAAAGGGCAGGCGCTTATTAGCCAGATGGAGCCTGTTTGGCAGGTAATGGTTGCCGCCACAACCCAGTTAACCGAAACGAAGAATAACCTGATGAAAGCATTAGAAGAGGTAGAGCAGCAAATGGAACTACAGAGCTTTTACCAGCGGGCAAGGGTTATTATGGCCGCCAACAATAACGAAATTTAATAAAACAATAATTTATGCCTGTTACATTAAGAAATATAAAAAAAGAAGATAACGAAGAATTGGCGCGTATCATCCGTGCATCGCTGGTAGAGTTTGATGTGCCTAAACAAGGTACGGTTTATTCAGATCCAACCACCGATCATTTATTTGAATTGTTCGCTAATACCCCAAATAGCTGCTATTTTGTAGCCGAAGAAGACGGCCGGCTAATCGGCGGTTGTGGCGTATTCCCAACCGAGGGTTTACCCACTGGCTATGCAGAATTGGTTAAATTATACCTGACAGCCGCCACACGAGGCAAAGGAATAGGGCGGATGCTGATTGAAAAATGCTTTGTGGCTGCCGCCGAACTGGGCTATACGCATTTATACCTGGAGTCGTTCCCGCAACTGGCAAATGCTGTTGGCATGTACGAAAAAACTGGCTTTAAACACCTGGATAACGCTTTGGGCAATAGCGGGCATTTCGCATGTACTATTTGGATGGCGAAAGAGTTGTAGTTGAATAAAACCCCGGCAATTGGTAGGGCAGGCTATATTGTTAAGCTACAGGCTTAACCATGTACAGCCACGAGCTGTAAGCTCGCGGGAGCAAAGATTAAGTTGCATGTTTGCAAACAAATATTAACCCCAGGTTATTATATTTATGTAGGATTTCGATATGAAAAAGTTATTCATTACCTCAATAATTATCCTGGTATTTGCCGCTGGTGCAAATGCCCAGATTGGGATGCCAAAGGAGTTAACCTGCACCGAAACAGCCTTCAATTTTAGTTTCAGCGTAGGAAACAATTGGAAATTTGTTACGCCTAAAATGGGGCCGGTAGAAGTTAGAAATAACGACCCTGTTGATATATCGGCGGTGCAATTAAAAATTAACAATACTGTGCCCGAAATGTATTTACCGGTTTCACCCGAAATGCTATTTAACGCCGGTGCTTTAAGCCATCACAATGCCTTTTATGCCAGTGCACCAAAAGCATTGGATATGTCTATTTATCAATTGCCTGATCCCCACTTTGATGTTCCAATAAATTATACTTTGTTGAAACCGGTTTCCGTGAGTTTGTAGCTTATGGTTTTTGCTCCCGCGAACTTGCAGCTCGTGGCTGTTCGTGCCTGTAGTTTACAACTGCAGTAAACATACCAACTGTGGTTATTAAGTTACAAGCTTTAAATATGCATACCACGAGCTGCAAGCTCGCGGTAGCGGCAGTTAGCGATAGTAATGGATACCGGCCTTCGCGCCTAATGCCTGCGGGCGAACGAATGGATAGCGCAGCCCGAGTGGCAATGCCCCAATTATTCGGTTATAATGATCACGATTACGGAGTGCTTTAATTATCATTGTAATATGAAACCTATCACAGCGCTAATTATCCTGATACTTACTACAACCATTTGTTTTGCCCAAAATTTAAACAGCGGCGGCCCGGCCGAAAGTCATTTTTACCAGGAGTTGCCATATGAAGAAATAAACGGTAAAATTATTATTGATGTAGAAATAGCCGGGCATATCCATAAATTTTTACTTGACACAGGCGCGCCTTTCACCATAAGCGATGAAATAGCCACAGAACTAGGTGTTTCGGCAAATAAAGAAAGTAGCTTGACCGACGCCGTTGGAAACACAGCTCCTATTAAAATTACAAGTGTTAAAAATGTGAAATTGGGCAACATAGCTTTTAACAATGTACCGGCACTAATTGGTACCAATTTGCTTTTTAAATGTTTTGGCGTTGACGGCTGTATAGGCAGCAATTTGCTGCGGAGCACAATACTTAAATTCGACAGTAAAAATAAAAGGGTGGTTATAACCGATGATGCGTCAAGGCTTAGTCTTAACGAGCAAAATAGCATCCCGATGGATATTAAAAAGGATAAGCAAAGCACCCCGTTTTTTATTCTCAATGTTGGAAGTGCTACAGGGGATTACTATTTTGATACCGGCGACAATCGTTTTATGAGTTTGTCAAACAGCTATTTAGATGTTTTTAAAATGCACAATGCTTGCGCGGTGGTTGCTACGGGATATGGCGGCAACTCGTTTAGTGAAAATGGTGCTGAAAATAATAATGTAAAGCAACGTGTATTATTCCCGGTTATTAGCCTGGGTACAGCTACTTTTAAAAACGTAAAAACCGAAACTATATTTAGGAAAGATGGCTCGGGCAACAACAGTATGGGTGAAAAGCTACTGGATTATGGTACTGTAACGCTTGATTATTTGCATGGAAAATTATATTACGAACCTTTTTCGGCAGATACTGATCTTACTGAAAAAAGTTGGCCGATTGCACCTACTGTTAGCGACGGTAAAATGATTATAGGTGTGGTTTGGGATAAATTAAAAGATACGCTTAAGCCGGGGCTACAAATAATTGCTATTGACGGAGTTTCTTATGAACAGGTGGACGTATGTAACCTGCTCCGCCAAAAATCAATACTGCAAGGTAAAGATCAGGCTGTATTAACCATTAAGGATGAAAAGGGAGAATTAAGACAGATAAGTATTGTTAGAGAATAATGCAGCAAATAAACACTGTTTTGTTTTATTTGCTCGAAGTTAACTTTGCATCATTACCAATTTTCAAAAAGTCATTCGATTGCCGTTTATCAACCGGTATTTTATTGAAATCCCTGTAAGACGTTGATAGGTATCGCACCAGGTTAAAGCCGGGGCTATAATATACTTTGGTATCCGGCCTGTACAGGATGATGAAGTTAGCAAGTTCCTGGCCTTTTAAGGGCAGATACTTTTGCAGCGTATCAGCACAAAATACACCGGAGATCTCTTGCTGTCTTTGCTCATTCAGGTTAAGTTTTTGCTGCTTAACTTTATTCCCGTTGTATAGTTTTGTTTCATCAAACATAAATTTTACCCCGCCTATATAATTGCCCGTGCCATCGGTTTGATATAAAACTTCCTTGCTGTCAAACACTCCCCCGGGCTTTGGGGTGCTGAGATCCCCGAGATTAATTTTTGATGACTTTACTTTAACTTCTTCCAATACCTTATTGCTGATCAGGAAAATTTTCACTTCGGATAGGTTGGTTATCAAAATGGTATTGGCCTGGTAAAGCAGCAGGTTAAAAGTTAATATATCACCAACTTTAGCATTGATCGTAAATTTACCGTCAGTACCCGAAATAGTGTTTGAATGTGCTGTGAGATCCCTAACGCTTACATCCTTTAAAGGCCGGTTGGTGGCATCATCAAATATTTGCCCCCGGTATTTACCCTGCGCATAGCCTGATTCAGCAATTAGCGTAATCAGCATCAATAACAATATAGTTTTCACAAGCACCGCTTCGCGGGTTACTAAAAGTTTAATCATTTTGTTATCAGCTACGTTAAAGAATAATAATTCAGGTATACTATTGTTGAGGTTAAAGATAAACAACGAAAACTATCAGTGATTAGTCTTAACCAATTATTTCAACCGCAATACTAGTTTTTTGTGAAAAAAATGTACAGTTTTAGTGCACCAATTTTTACAAACCCGATACTGAAACCATTTACATGCAAAATTCAGATACTATAAAAAGTAAACCGCATTATCCTATATTGGATGGCCTGCGCGGTGTAGCGGCTATTATTGTTGTTGCCTTTCACATTTTTGAGGCACACGCCACCAATTCGTACGATCAGATCATTAACCACGGCTATCTGGCAGTCGATTTTTTCTTCCTGCTTTCCGGATTTGTTATCGGCTATGCCTATGATGACCGCTGGACAAAGCTTACCACCGGTGGTTTCTTTAAACGCCGGTTAATAAGGTTGCAACCTATGGTGGTTATGGGCATGCTCATAGGTGCTGCCTGTTTTTATTTTGGCGATTCATCGTTGTGGCCAATGATCCATACTGTACCGGTGTGGAAAATGCTGTTGATCATGCTGATCGGGTTTACATTAATACCCATTCCGGTTTCGTGGGATATCAGGGGATGGCAGGAAATGCACCCGCTTAACGGGCCGGGATGGTCGTTATTTTTTGAATATATTGCTAATATATTATACGCTATTGGTTTACGTAAGCTATCTAAAACGGCATTAAGCATATTAGTGTTTGTTGCAGCTGTTGTATTAATACAATACGCTGTAACTGCAAAATCCGGCGATCTTACCGGAGGCTGGTCGTTAAACGAAGAGCAACTCAGGATTGGCTTTACCCGGCTAATTTTTCCATTTTTTGCAGGCTTGCTGCTTTCGAGAATGGTGAAACCGGATAACATTAAAAACGCATTTTTACTGAGCAGTATTTTACTTGGTTTAATATTGTTTATCCCGCGTATTGGTACCAGCCAGGATGCATGGCTTAATGGACTATATGAATCACTAAGCATTATCCTGGTTTTTCCTTTAGTAATTTATATTGGTGCCAGCGGCGAGATAAAAGGAATCATGGAAAACAAAATATGTAAATTTCTGGGTGATATATCTTACCCGATTTATATTACCCATTACGCGTTTATTTATATCTACACCGCATGGGCAAGCGATAATCATCATGCAACTTTTGAGCTGAAGTTTTTATATGGGTTGTTAACCTTTGGTGTATCGATATTATTCGCCTACCTGAGCCTTAAATACTACGATGAACCGATACGGGCATGGCTAAAAAGAAAATGGGATTGATTAATGGGCGATGTTTGTCATTTTATTTTCTCCATGAACGTTAGCTGGTTGCCTACGGGATCAATCACGGTAAGCGTAATCGTACCAGGATCCCATTCCGGCTTTTCCAATCCCGGGCGGTTATACTTGTATTTTTTGTCGGTCAGTATTTTATGATAAACTTCCAATCCTTCAAAATCTTCGATATTGATATGCACGCCCGGGCTGCCGTCGCCATGATGCTCTGAAAGAAAAAATGCAACGTCGCGAAGGGTGATCTGCAAAAACCGGGGCGTTGTGCCGGGTTCAAACTCGTGCATCCAGTCTATCTTAAAACCGAGCCAGTTTACATAAAACTCAATGGTTTTATCATAATCATAAATGCGCAGTATAGGTTTGATAACAGCCATGATCTTAATGTTTTATACCTCAAATATCTTTATTTTTTAATCGTTTAAATACCGATATTTTAATATTTGCTGTAACAACAATAAGACAAACACTTAACAAGCTGTTAATTTGCAAGTATTATTTTAGATGCCAATCTCATTAATTGACCTCGCATATGGATACCCGTAGAAACTTTTTAAAAAAGGCTGCGCTTTTATCAGGAACGGCAGCCGTTATCAATACGTTGCCGCCCGTAATTCAAAGGGCATTGGCTATTAACCCGGCGCCGGGCAGTACTTTTTATGATGCCGAACACATCGTTTTCCTGATGCAGGAAAACCGCTCATTTGATCATCAACTAGGCAACCTGCAAGGCGTGCGCGGTTATAATGATCCGCGGGCTATACAACTGCCTACCGGTAATAAAGTGTTTTTGCAAACTAATCAAAACGGCGATACTTATGGCCCGTTCCATTTAGATGTGAAAGATACCAAAGTGGCCTGGATGGGTGCTTTACCTCATAACTGGACAGATCAAACCGATGCCATGAACAATGGCAAGTATGACCGCTGGCTGGATGTTAAAAAAGCCCATAAACCTGATTATGCCAATATCCCATTAACCATGGGATATTGCGATCGCGAAGATTTTCCTTTTTATTATTCGTTGGCGGATGCTTTTACGGTTTGCGATCAAAATTTTTGCTCGAGTATTACCGGTACGCACCCTAACCGCCATTATTGGATGACCGGCACCGTGCGTGAAAAAAATAGCCCGGATGGCGTTGCCCACTTATGGAACGTTAACGATTATAATAACCCAACGCTTAACTGGACAACCTTTCCCGAACGTTTGGAAGAAAACGGCGTTAGCTGGAAAGTTTATCAGAACGAAATATCATTAGGTTATGGTATCAACACACCGGGTGGCGAATGGTTGAGCAACTTTGGTACTAACGTGTTGGAGTATTTTAAGCAGTACAACGTGAATTTGCATGCTGGCGCTTTGGCTAATCTCCAAGCTAAAAAACAAAACCTGCAGCAAATGATCACCGATTTAAGTGCTAAGCAGGACAGTGAAAGCGCGGCACGTTTAATCGCTGTAAAGCGCCTGCTGGCCAATATCGAAAAGCAGGAATATGACAGGGCGACCAAAGATTTTAACGCGCTTAATAAACAACAGCAAGGTATCAACAACAACGCTTTTGTTACCAATATTAATGATCCTTTTTATCACGACCTAACCCCGTTAAAATATAGCGATGGCGGTACCGAACGTGAATTGAATATCCCTGCCGGGGATGTTTTTCATCAATTTAGGGAAGATGTGAAAAATGGTACACTTCCTGCAGTTTCATGGTTGATGCCGCCGGCTAATTTTTCAGATCACCCGGGCGAACCGTGGTTTGGGCCATGGTATGTGAGCGAGGCGATGGAAATATTACTACAGAATCCCGAAGTTTGGAAAAAGACCATTTTTGTTGTGACCTATGATGAGAACGATGGCTATTTCGATCACGTTCCGCCGTTTGTTGTGCCTAATCCTTATAAAGATAATACCGGTAAGGTATCAGCAGGCATCGACCCTAAAATGGATTTTGTAACCCGCGACCAGCAGACCAATCCTTCGACACAAGAAAAAAATATCCGCGAATCTGCTATAGGCTTAGGTTATCGTGTACCGATGATTATCGCGTCGCCATGGACACGCGGCGGTTTTGTATGTTCAGAAGTGTTTGACCATACTTCGTCCATACAATTTGTAGAGCATTTTATGGATGTTAAATTTGGCAAAAAGATCAAAGAAGAAAATATTACCGAATGGCGCCGTACCATTTGCGGTAACCTTACTTCTGCCTTCAGGCCTTATAACGGAGAACGGATTGTTGGTCCGCAGTTTTTACAGAAAGCGCCATTTTACGAAGAGATACACCAGGCGCAGTTTAAGCAAGTGCCTAATAATTACAAAAAGTTATCGGATGCCGATATCGCGCAGATCAACAAAGATCGCAGGCAATCAACTGATTTCCCGCAACAGGAGATCGGCACGCGTTCGGCATGTGCATTGCCATACGAGCTTTATACAAATGCGGCTTTCGATCCGGAAAAAGGTACATTCAATTTAGCATTCAAAGCGGGGAACTCGGTTTTCGGCAAGCATTCGGCCGGCTCACCGTTTAAAGTATATACCATTAATGAATATCAGGGCGAAACCATGCGCACCTGGGATTATAGCGTAGCCGCTGGCGATGCTTTGGCTGATGAATGGAAATTGAGCGATTTTGCAGATCAGCATTATCACCTGAGAGTATATGGCCCTAACGGCTTTTACCGCGAGTTTACCGGCGATAAGCAAAATCCAACCATAAAAATAACCAGCACTTATGAGCGTAGCCGCTTAACTTCAAAATTAACAGGTAATTTATTGGTAAGTATCGCCAACACCGGTACACAACCGGTAACTGTTGCTATAAATGATAACAGCTACCAAACCGGCAGCAAAAAAGTAACAATTGCAGCGGGTGCACAAGCCTCGCAAGCATTCAATTTAGCAGAAACCTTTAACTGGTACGATTTAAGCGTAAAAGTTAATGGCTACGACCATTTTGAAGAGCGTTTTGCAGGCAGGGTTGAAACCGGTGCAATCACCAAAACCGATCCGTTAATGGGTGGGGTGGTGTAAGTAAATATTTAGTGTGTAGAAAGCCTCAAATTGAAAGATTTGAGGCTTTCTCTTTTTCATTGGATTTTGGTAATTTTAGTTAACCCATTCATTAATCAAATGCGAAGCATTATTCTTATCGTCCACCTCTCCTTAGATGGCTATGTGGCCGGTCCCGGAGGTGATTTGAATTATTTTATCCCGCCGGATGAAAACCTGGCTTTTGTAAACAGCATAACTACCAGTGCCGATACCGCGCTTTTTGGGCGGAATAGTTATCAGCTGCTAAATGATTTTTGGCCCTCTCAGCATAATGATCCGCAAGCTACCGGGGCGGAGATCGCTTATTCCAATTGGTATAATTCCGCGCAAAAGATAGTCGTTTCTCAAACGTTACCGGATAGGAGTGATGATCATGTAACCATCATCCGGGAAAACCTTGAACCGGAGCTGCTTAAAATTAAGCAACAACCGGGCAAGGATATACTGATCTTCGGTAGCCCTGCGCTCTCACAAACATTAATACGAAATGATTTGATAGATGAGTTTTGGGTGTTTATCCATCCGGCTTTCTTTGGCAAAGGATTGCCTTTGTTTACTGATCTGCCTAAAAAAGTCGAGTTGGAATTATTGGAAACGCATGCACTTCCATATAATCAAATTGCGCTGCATTATGTGAAGAAGGCAAAGTAACATCAAACTACTAAAATTTAGTTTTGTGTATGTAATACATCAAATTTATATTAAAAATATTTATTTTGTAAAACCAATTAAGTGTAAGAATAACTTAAATTTAACATTAAAACTTACCTATCATGTATTGGCGATTCTGCCTTATTATAATTGTTTTAGTTTTGCTTTTTTTGTCCTGCAACAGAAATCGTAGCCATACTTATGATGTTGAAATAGTTAAAACAGATTGGAAAAAAATACCCAATAGTTGGATAGAAAGAGTAAGGCATTTAACCTACAAAAAATCAGATACCGGGCTTATAAATGAATTTGCCAATTTAATTAAGCCCGATACTTTGTCAAATTCTCATACTATTCATGTCAATACAGATAATGATTTTATTTTTAATGCTGTATTCGTAAATCTTGATGGTGATCAAAATAATGAATTAATATGCATTCAGGGCTGGAATATATATGATCCTTATTTATGTGTATTTAAACAGGTAAACAAAAGCTGGTATCTTATTTACAAAGAAGAGATAAATACGTTCTATGGATCGCCTACGCTTTATGTGGCTAACAATTATTCAAAAAATAAGACATTTTATTTACGTAGGGTTTACGACCATGGTTCGGGGGTGTATATTGATGGATATAGTTTCTATAAATTATCAGGCAACAAGGTTTACAAATGCCTGGATATAATTAATAATGCACATATAGAAGGGTGGGGGCTTTACATGAATCAGGCCATAAAATCATCTTTTGAATTTTCAGGAAACGCCACTGATGATCTGTCGGTGGATTATATCTATAACTTTTTTCCAGGTAGTATATATCCCGCCGATTGTCCATGGTGTGCCCATGATGATATTTCATTAATTAAAGGCGAAGACAATGTGGATTATGTTTATGATGATAAAGAGCATAAATACAAAATGGATATCCCGGGATATAAGAATAGCGCCGACGATCTGACTGCTGAAAAAATCGCTTGTTTTAGTGATTTTGGTAACGATAGTCTTTTCGTAAAAGCTTTTCACAGACAAATTGATACCATTCTCAAAATTGGTAGTCCGGTTCAAAAGAAAATATTACGTAAATATCTTTTGTTGGCCAGTAAAAATAAAACAGTAACCGCGAGGCGTTAACTATTCATTACTTTTAATTTTTCCTACTTTTGAGTTATATGTTTGCTGAATTTGAGAAGTTTATCAGGGCGCAGGCGGAAATAACGGATGAGGATATTAAGCTCTTCCGTGATACCGCTATTGAAAAAACGTTGAGACGTAAAGAGTTCCTGTTGCAGGAGGGAGAAGTTTGCCGGTACAAAACATTTGTATCCAAAGGTTTTATGCGCACCTACCGCATCAGCAACGATG
>Ga0302303_10000763_pt1 | contig 23752 bp, 20 predicted proteins | sample III_Palsa_E2_1_FD_194542 | JGI IMG/M metagenome (GOLD analysis project Ga0302303, IMG submission 194542) | Peat permafrost microbial communities from Stordalen Mire near Abisko, Sweden - III_Palsa_E2_1 | ecosystem: Environmental > Terrestrial > Soil > Palsa > Peat permafrost | place: Sweden...
ATTATTGCCCGGCAGCCAGGTACAGGTAGTGGCTATTGATGAAGCTCAATTTTTTGATGATGAATTGCCTGCCGTTTGCAATGCTTTAGCTAACAAAGGCGTACGTGTAATAGTTGCCGGCCTTGACATGGATTTCCAGGGCAAACCTTTTGGCCCTGTACCGGCAATAATGGCTATTGCCGAATCAATAACCAAACTGCACGCAGTATGTGTTATATGCGGCAACCCTGCCCTTTACTCATACAGGCTTTCGCCCGAAAACGGCCAGATATTAATCGGAGAAAAAGAAAGCTACGAACCGCGCTGCCGCATCCATTATAATTTAGACGATAGCGTAGATAGGAACCGGGATTAAGAACCAGCATTAAACGGATTTAAGCGATTGGCAGGATGTTTTGTGTCGCTTCAACAATCATCCTGTAAAAAAATCATTGTAGCTAAAACAAAAGGTATGCTTTTCGCTGTTTATAGGTAAATAATTAGTAGTATATTTATAAGCCTGCTTTTGTTTAATATTTATCTATCTATTCCGTGCAATTGTATCTATGAAAAACGCTTCTAAAAAAATTATGGTAATTGAGGATGATAAAGACATCAGGGATACTATTGTTTATATTTTAGAAGAAGAAAACTACGAGGTTATTGCTTCGGAAGATTCGAAAATATTAAAATCAATACATCACCATAAACCCGACCTGATACTGCTGGATAATTGGCTTACTGACTGGAAAAGTGATGCCAACGGGCAGCAATTAAGTAAAGAGCTAAAATCAAACCCTGAAACAAAACACATCCCGATTATCATCATATCGGCAGTAAGCAACATCAGGGAGATTGCCCAAGCCGGCCTTGCCGATGATTACCTGAAAAAACCTTTTGATTTGAACGATCTTACCGGCATGGTTAGGCGCCATATCAAATAATCCCATCCTTTTTATTCCCGCGGCTTATATTTAAACTGAAGCAATATTTATTGATAATTTGTATATTTTTTTAAATATGAGTTTAAATTAATACTTTTATACATTATTGTGAGGCGTTATACTTATTACTATTATTTAAACGTTTTACATTAAATATTTTGTGTTTATTTTATAAACACCTGCCAATTAAACCATTAAATAAAAAAATAAGATTTAGAAGATGAAGTATTGTTACTTACTACTGGCCGGATTGTTATTATTTAGCATCACGGCATGTAAAAAAAGCGATGTTAACGGGAACGTTACCGTTACACCTGCCCCTGTTTCCAAAGATGTACCCGCCGGCGACGGCGACGGGGTTACGTTTACTAATTCGGGCAAATCGGCAGTTTTTAATTTATACGCGCCGCATCAAACCAATGTATGCCTTATAGGCAGCTTTAACGGCTGGGTGCCAAAACTAATGACTAAAAGCACTGATAGTACCCGCTGGTGGACAGAAGTTGATAACCTAAACCCTGCTACCGAATATACTTACCAATACGAAATTGGGGGTACATTAAAAGTAGCCGACCCATATAGCCATGAAATACTCGATCCAAATAACGATCAATATATACCGGCAACTGTATATCCTAACTTAAAGGCTTATCCAACAGGCCAAAGCGGTATTGTTAGCGATATTAATTATAGTGCCCCAGCATATAGCTGGCAAACAACAAATTTTACCCGGCCCGATCCTAAAAACCTGGTAGTTTATGAATTGCTGGTACGCGATTTTGTGGCTACCCACAGTTACCAAACCCTTACCGATACCCTTAATTATATTGCACGCCTGGGCGTAAATGCTATTGAGCTAATGCCGATAAACGAATTTGAAGGGAATGATTCATGGGGCTACAATTCAAACTTTATGTTTGCGCTGGACAAATATTATGGTACGCCTAACGCCTATAAGGCTTTTGTTGATGCCTGCCATTCCCGCGGTATTGCGGTAATACAGGATATAGTGCTCGAAGATCAGTTTGGCTCATCGCCAATGGTACAAATGTACTGGAACAGCGCAACCAGCGAGCCTGCTGCAAACAGCCCCTGGTTTGACCAAACAACCATGCACCCTGATGGCGTAGGCTACCAGGTGAACCATTCCACCGCGGCATCACAATATTGGTCGGAAAATGTGATGCAATATTGGATGAAGGAATACCATATTGATGGGTACCGGTTTGATGAAGCCAAAGGGTATACACAGGTAAATTCGGGCACTAACGAAACTACCTGGGCGGCCTATGATGCAAGCCGTGTTGCCTTATGGACAAAATACAACGCCTACATGAAAAGCTTAGACCCTACTTTTTACACGATACTGGAAATGTTTTCGGCGAACAACGAAGAAGCCGCGTATGCCAATTTGGGTATGATGATGTGGAATAACGAAAGCTCGCCGGGCGAACAGGCAACAATGGGCTATGCTACTAACCCATCGTGGGATTTAAACGGAATATTTTATGATGCCTTCGGGTTCCCGTCTACAGGATCATCGCCATATAGCTTAGTTACCTATTTTGAAAGCCATGACCAGGAACGCCTGCAGTTTAAAAATGAGGCCTACGGCAATAGTTCAGGAAGCTATAATGTAAAAAATATACCAACCGGGCTGGAGCGCGACGAGGCGGGGGCTGCCATTATGTTCTCATCACCAGGCCCTAAAATGGTATGGATGGGCGGCGAAATAGGCTACGATGTAAGTATTAGTGCAACAAGCGATAATACTGTTGATAAACCTTTTGCCTGGTCGTACACATCAGACCCAAACAGGATGCATTTATATAGCGTGTATGCTAAAATGATAAAAATGAAAATAAACAACCCGGTTTTCGCAACCACTACCTATAGCTATAGCCTTGCAGGATCGGTTAAAACCATCCAATTGCTGGATCCCAGCCCCATTCCGGACAATGTAGAAGTAATGGCAAATTTTGATGTAGTGCCCGAAACGGTTGCTATTAATTTCCCATCAGCCGGTACATGGTATGATAACATGACAGGTACCAGCATTACTATCCCAACTGCCAGTTACACCATGACACTTGCCCCCGGCGAATATCACGTTTACAGCAATACGCCATTGAACCAATAAATATTGTTTTTTGCTAAAAACAATAAAGCCCTACAGTTAAAAACTGCAGGGCTTTATTGTTTGCAAATATTATTTAATTATAAATAATTCACACCTAAATAACTACGAAAACATTAACTTTAACAAAAAATAGTGCAAAAGTAAATCTGCCATTGCCTCACAATTAATTTATAATGAAAGTTCACTTTTTTAGCCGAACTGATTTAAATGAAAGCTCTGCCTTTCAGAGTTATTATGTGCTGCAAAATTTAAAAGCTGCAAAAAGGGTTGGCGCTATCTGTTTTATTTTGTGCGTACTGGCGCGCATCCTGTTTTCGTTACCCGGGTTGCCTGCCGAAACTATCCTGCACCTCAGCGTATACAACACCTCAAACTGGATTTCGCTGGTTATACTGCCCTTATTTTATGCGCTGTTCTATTATTTAACAATCAATTTTAAAAACACCCCCGCTTTTTTAAAGCTTGCGCAAAACGTAGTAGTCTTTTTTGCCCTGCTTGTACTTTTAGCCACTATGCGCGCTTCGTTTTTTAGCATGTATAACCCGCGCAATACAATGTTTATGTACCTGCTTGGCGCAATAATGGTTGGGGTATTTTTCACTTTTGAATTCTACGAAACCATTCTGTTAGCTGTAATTACCGCTCTGTGCTTTATTATCAGCATACCATTTTACCAGCATACATTTACCGAATTGCTGTTAAATAATTTAGTTTCGGTAATACTGCTTACCGTGTTTTATTGTATCTCCCGGTTTTTATACTCGTATAAGGCCGATAATTTTATGAAGATTAAAGCCATCGAGCAAAAAAATTCGGAGATTGAGAATGCCAGCCAAATGAAAAACGAAATTTTGGGCATTGTAGCGCACGATCTCAGGAACCCCTTAACCGCCATTAAGTTTGCTGCCACCTTAATGGAGATGGAAGGAAACACTGATAAGGATACCAACGAATACCTGCAGCTGATAAAAGCATCGTGCGAAAAAGCCAACTCCATTATTAATGATTTGCTCGAAATGGCCCAGAACGACCTGATAGATGAGCTGGAACTGGAAAAAATAGAGTTAAATGAATTTTTATCGGAAATAATTGTCGAATGGCAAAAAAGCAGGGACCAGCAAATAGATATTATATATAACAGCACCAAAATGCCTGTTTACATTTCCATAAACAAGCAAAAAATGCACCGTGTTATGGATAATTTAATAAGCAACGCTATCAAGTTCTCGGGCGGGGTCGATCGTGTTGAAATTTCGCTTAAAGAGCTGGATAACGCGATTTATATTGATGTAAAAGATTTTGGCATTGGCATTCCCGAAAATTTATTGCCTTATATATTCGACCGTTTTTCAAAAGCCGGCCGCAACGGCACCCGTGGCGAGCAGTCGGTTGGGCTGGGCCTAAGTATAGTAAACCAGATTATCAAAAAACACAGCGGCGAAATTAAGGTAAATAGCGCCGTACAAAAAGGCACTACATTCACCATAAAACTTCCTTTAAACGCTGCTTAACCATGTTTTTACTGTGTCGCCGCACCCGGATTTATTGCACCGGCCGAATTTAGGCTGCCTGTTTGCATAGGCCGGGATATTTTAATTTGCTGCAAAGCCGTACTTATTTTCTTCCAATCATCGGGGCAGCTTTTAGCAAAAGTAACGGTATCAGCCTTGCTGTAAAACGATAGTATGTTTTGTTGCAAAGGCACAGTAAGATCGGCAAATTTATTTTGCTGTAATTTGTATAGCATGGCATCGTAAGTCAGGTCGGCCAGGGTATACTCGCCATACGCTGTTCTATCTCCGGTATCATAATTAACATCAGGTAAAATAAGGTTGCCTGTGCGGAGTTCATTCAGGGCTTCAGCATATTTAACCAGTACTGTATCAAAGCTGGCTATAAACAGCTTCTCGCCCTGCGGGCCCGGGTCTTTAAACCGCAATACTTTTAAAGGGCCAACCTTGGGTAGTATGGTTATAAAAAAAGCTAAAACATCATCACCAAAACTGGTTTTTTGATGCTTTTTCCCAAATTCGAGATAATAGTCTTTGCGGCGCATTTTGTAGTGAAAGCTGTGGCTGTTTGCACTTGGGTTTAATTTTTTGATATCCGATTTTCTTAATACCCAGGCAGAACGTGTTAATGTTGGCAATAAACTTTTTACCGACCACCGGAAAGTAGAAATGGCGAGGTCGAGGTTGCTAAACACATTGTTAATATTTTGCCCGTAGGTTTTAAGAAAAGCTTTCTCTAACAGCAGCGTATCCACATTAAAGCCGATAAAATCGTGATACGCCTGTGTAACGTAATTACCCCTTGCTATTTGTAATACGTCAAATGAAATTTCGGTACGGCTGTGGTCAGTCGGGTTTTCCTCATAATTCACCACATTCCCGTATTTTTTTCTCAGTTTAGGATAAATGAGAGGCACAACACGGTTTGTTCCTAACGAGTGCCCATATTCATCAGCCATGTAATGGCATAACGCCCCCAATGCAAAAGCCAAATCATTCAAATTCTGCGATTCGGAAATTAACGACGTTACAAAATCGCCGGTACGTACGTAATGCGCCAGGTCGGTAAAATAGGTACTGCCAAACGGGAAATAGCCCATATCAGGCATCATACAACCACCGTATGCATAGGAATGGGCAACGCGTAATTCGCTGTCGGTCGACATCGGGAACCTTTCTTTAAGCAGTGGCTTGATGGATTTGTCCCAGCTTGCATCAACAACAGCTTCGTGCGTAAGTACAGAGTAAGCGTTTGAGGGAACCGGCTTAAATAGCATTAAAACAACAAATGCCAAAATGCACTTGTTTATTGCGGGAAGTTTCATAATAACAATGCTGTAGGTTGTATTGGTTTTATTATAAACATCAGGATTGATAAATGTTTTAATGCTATATGTTATTTTTTGATGATTAAGTTACTGCCAATCAGCACATCCTGTTGTCTATTTCTTCAAGTTATAAATAAAAACTGTTATCTTCAATATTGAAACTAAATTCAAAACAAAACCTGTAATATGGCTACACAATTACGCTGCAAATTATTGTTAGTATTAGGTATCAGTTTGTTCAGCATCTCCGTTGCCCGGGCGCAAACAATACCTGCATCAAAACAACCTGCCCAAAAACAAACACTCGACAGCGCCCGGCGGATAATTGACTCATTAGACAATGCGCTTTTGCACACCCTGGGCGAAAGAGAAAGAATAGTGAAGGAAATAGGTATTTACAAGGCAAAAAATCACATTGCCCCCTTACAGGCCGCCCGTTTCCAGGAAGTGCTGGACAAAAGCATTGCAGCAGGTAAAAAGCTGGGACTCTCGGCAGAGTTTATCACCCAATTGATGAATGCTGTGCATGAAGAAAGCCTGCGCATTGAGCGCGACAGTACTATTGTTGGTAATTAAATAAGAAACAAAAATATCCCCTCACATTCATAAGCGAACAATCACTGTATCGAAAGCGAACGCTTATTTGATAGATTACCCATTCTAAAATGCTGAATAACAGCAACTTACTTGCAATGGCATATTATTGGCGTTAACAACGGCAATTTGTTTTAAATAAACCCACTGTTATGCTTAAAAGTTATTTTAAAACCGCTTTTCGTTTTTTATTAAAAAACAAAACCTTCAGTTTTATAAATATTATTGGTTTAGCCACAGGCACACTTTGTTGCCTTTACATTTTACTGTATGTGCAGGACCAGTACAGTTATGATAAGCAGCATAAAAATGTACAAGATATTTACCGTGTTACTACCGACCTGCAATTAACCGGCGATAACCATAAAGATGCAGCCTGTTCGCCACCTATAGCACCTGCTATGAAACGCGATTTTCCCGAAGTGCAGCAATACGCACGTGTAGTGCCTGCCGCAGGCTTTGGCGCCGATAAAACGCTACTTACTTACGGAGAAAAGTCTTTTTATGAAAAAGACCTGGTATATGTTGATTCTACTTTTTTCGACATGTTTAATTATCATTTTGCAAGTGGAGTAGCCTCAAACTGTTTAAATGAACCATATACAGTTGTATTACAACAACCGGTTGCCGAAAAACTTTTTGGAAATAAGAGCCCTATTGATAAGGTAATAACGCTTGATAACGGCTTTGGTAAGCATGATTTTAAAGTAACCGGCGTGGTGAACGAGAGTTTGGGCAAAACACACATACAAGCAAATATGTTTGTTACCATGAATAGCGGGGGCCTTGGCGATTATGTAATAAAAAATAACATGTGGGGTGGTAATAATTTCACTTATTCTTATGTAAAGCTGCGCCCGCATACTATTCCTGCAACACTCGAAAGTAAATTACCTGCATTTTTAAACAGGTATGGCGCACAGGAAATGAAACAGGAAGGCATGACCAAACAACTGCACTTGCAGGCAATGGCCACAATACATACTACGCCCGGTTATGAAACTGAAATGGGCAAATCACTTAGTCCGTCGTTCTTATATATTTTATTATTAATAGCCATATTGATACAGGTTATTGCCTGTATTAATTTCATGAACCTATCTACCGCCCGGGCATCAAAAAGGGCTAAAGAGGTAGGGGTGCGAAAAGTAATAGGTGCCGGTAAATATGACCTGATAAAACAATTTTTGGGCGAATCATTTTTGCTTGCGTTTATTGGTGTAATTATAGCATTGCCTTTATTGTTTCTGGTGTTGCCTTATCTAAATCAAATCACTAGTTCAAATATTCGTTTATCTTTTTTTGGCGATTATCGCCTATGGCTAATGCTTGTCGGCCTTATATTAATTACAGGCCTGGCTGCCGGCAGTTATCCCGCGTTTTATTTATCGGCATTTAAGGCTATAAAGGTGATAAAAGGAAATTTTACCAGCCAGGTTTCAGCAGCGGGTATACGCCGTTCTTTGGTAGTTTTTCAGTTCGTATTATCTATAGTGCTTATTACAGGCATCATTATTATATATAGCCAGTTAAATTATATAAAAAATAAGGACCTCGGCTTTGACAAGAACCAAAAACTCATTTTTAGTTTTTATACCGGTGATACACAAAAAAAGATGGATGCCTTTGCAAATGATTTGCGGCAATTATCGGAAGTAAACGCGGTAAGTAAATGCGATAATTATATGAGCCAGTTTGTACCGCACGATCATGGTGTTTACCCTGCAGGCGGAAATATGACAACTGCTATTGATGCCCAGAATATTAATACCGATGAAAATGTATTAAAGGCAAATGGCATAAAATTAATAAGCGGGCGAGATTTTAGAATGAATGATACAGGTAAAGTGCTTATTAATGAAACACTGGCAAAAAGATTAGGCTTAAATCCCTTAAAAGCGCCGGGCACCCGCATTTATACGCAATATAGCCCGAACCCTATAAGTTTTGTTGAAATAGCAGGTGTGATGAAGGATTTTAATTATAATTCACTCCATGGTGATATACACCCTTTTATGTTTGTTTACACTAATGACATTACAACTTTTGATGACATTGTTGTATCTGTAAACAGCAAAAATTACAAATCATTACTGAGCAGTATAGCAGTTATATGGCGCAAGGATTTACCAACAACACCATTTGAATATTTATTTCTCGACCAGGAAGTTCAAAAACAATATCAATCAGAAATTACCATGTCGCAAATAATAAACTCATTTACCTTAATGGCTATTTTAATTTCGTGCCTGGGTTTATTTGGGCTGGCCGCTTTTAGCGCCGAACAGCGCCAAAAGGAAATTGGCATACGCAAAGTTTTAGGTTCGAGTATAACCGGTATCGTACGCCTTTTATCAATGGATTTTTTGCAGTTGGTATTAATATCATTTGTAATAGCTAAGCCAATTGCCTGGTTAGCCATGCATGCATGGTTACAGGCATTTGTATATCGTATACCGCTTAGCTGGTGGATGTTTGCCCTTGCAGGTACAGTGGCGGTGTTTATCGCCTTGTTTACAGTGAGTTTCCAGGCTATAAAAGCTGCACTGGCCAATCCTGTAAAAAGTTTAAAAACAGAATAAACCCTTATCTTAATTTAATGTTGAAAGCACCGCACTGTTAACAGGCGGTGTTTTTGTTTATAAAGCCCCGTGTAATAATTTTGTTCAATAATTATTAAATAGTGTAAAATTTACACCAAGTATTTTAACTTTGGATTACTTTTCCGAACCAAATTATAACCTATGAGAAAATTATTGCTGGCGCTTCTGCTCTCGGGCGCGCTTACACAAACTTCTTTCGCGCAAAAATCTATCTATCACCAGGGCTGGATTGATTTTAATAAAAACGGCAAAATGGATGTTTTTGAAGATCCGTCGCAACCCATTGATAAACGCATTGCCGATTTGCTGAGCCAAATGACCGTTGATGAAAAAACCTGCCAGCTGGCTACTTTATACGGTTATAAAAGGGTTTTAAAAGAAGAAATGCCTGCCGAATCATGGAAAAATGAGGTTTGGAAAGATGGCGTAGCCAATATTGATGAGGAACTGAACAACCTTACCTCGCATACCGATGCCGCGCCAACGCAATACAGTTTCCCGTACAGCAAACACGCGGCGGCCATAAATACCATACAAAAATGGTTTGTTGAGCAAACACGCATGGGCATACCTGTTGATTTTACCAACGAGGGCATACATGGCTTGAACCATGACCGCGCTACGCCTTTTCCTGCACCTATCGGTGTAGGCAGCTCGTTTGATAAGGAACTGGTGCGCCAGGAGGGCGATATAGTTGGCCGTGAAGCCAAAGCGCTGGGCTACACCAATGTGTACACACCGATATTAGATGTAGCCCGTGACCAGCGCTGGGGCCGTGTTGTTGAGAGTTATGGCGAAGACCCCTACCTGATTGCCGAAATGGGCAAACAAATGTGCCTGGGCGTACAGGAACAGGGCGTTGCATCAACCCTAAAACATTTTGCCGTTTACAGCGTGCCCAAAGGCGGTCGTGATGGTGCCGACCGCACCGACCCGCATGTTGCACCCCGTGAACTATATGAGCTGTACCTCTATCCTTTTCGCCGCGTAATACAGGAAGCACATGCCATGGGCGTAATGAGCAGTTATAATGATTGGAACGGCGAACCCATAACCGGCAGCTATTATTTTTTAACCCAATTACTTCGCCAGCAATTTGGCTTTACCGGCTATGTCGTATCGGATAGTGAGGCGGTTGAATTTTTGGCCAGCAAACACCATGTGGCAACTGATGTTAAAGATGCCGTTCGCGAAGCTATTGAAGCAGGCTTAAATGTGCGTACCAATTTTACCATGCCGCAAACTTATGTTATGCCGCTGCGCGAATTAGTGAAAGAAGGCAAAGTATCAATGAAGACGCTTGACTCCCGCGTAGCGGATGTTTTACGGGTGAAGTTTGAACTGGGTTTATTTGATGATCCTTATGTTAAAGACCCAAAAGCCGCTGATAAAATTGTACACAGCGAAGAAGCAGAAAACACTGCCCTGCAAATGAACCGCGAAAGCATGGTACTGCTAAAAAACCAGGATAACCTGCTGCCGCTGGATAAAAGCAAGATAAAAAATATACTGGTAACAGGTCCGCTTGCTACCGAAACCGATTATGCCATCAGCAGGTATGGTCCCTCGCACAACCCGGTCACCAGCGTATTGGCCGGCATAAAAAACTATGTAGGCGCCGGTGTAAACGTTACCTACGCCAAAGGCTGCGATGTGGTTGACCCAACCTGGCCCGAAAGCGAAATTATTGAAACACCGCTTACCGTGCAGGAACAGGCACAGATTGACAGCGCCGTTGAACAGGCAAAAAAAGCAGATGTGATTATAGCTGCCGTAGGCGAAAACACCAACCAGGTTGGCGAAAGCCTTTCGCGCACCAGCCTAAACCTTCCCGGCAGGCAACTAAAACTAATACAAGCTTTACAGGCAACCGGCAAGCCCGTGATAATGGTAATGATAAATGGCCAACCGTTAACCGTTAACTGGGAAAACAAATATGTGCCTGCTATATTAGAAGCCTGGTTCCCCGGCCCCGAAAGCGGCAGGGTAATAGCCGAAACACTTTTTGGCGATAATAACCCCGGCGGCAAGTTATCCATTACCTTTCCAAAAACTGTTGGGCAAATCGAGTTTAATTTTCCGTTTAAACCCGGCTCGCAGGCATCGCAGGGCGGGCCAAACAGTTGGGGTAAAAGCGGTGTAAACGGTGCCTTATATCCTTTTGGCTATGGCTTAAGCTATACTACATTTGAATACAGTAATTTACAGATAACACCCGAAAAAGAAAACACACAGGGCGACATACAGGTGGATGTTGATGTAACCAATACCGGCCAACGCAAAGGCGATGATGTGGTTGAGCTTTACCTGAAACAGGAAGTAAGCGACGTTACCGTGTATGAATATGACCTGCGCGGCTTCGATCGCGTTAGTTTAAACCCCGGCGAAAAGAAAACAGTGCATTTTACCCTGCACCCAGATGATTTGGCTATCCTTGATAAAAATATGAACTGGCGCGTTGAGCCCGGCAAATTCCAGGTGATGATTGGTAATTCGTCGGAAGATTTGAAGTTGAAGAAGGAATTTGTGGTGGAGTAACGCCCCGAAAACCTCTCCAATGTCATTGCTGAGGTACGAAGCAATCTTCGATAGAAAAGTTCGCCTCTTAGCGTGTCGAAGATTGCCACGCTGCGCTCGCAATGACGCATGGGATTATTGATGTTCCCGCAGGGTCTCCTGAAAGGGACCCTGCGTTGAAAAGTGAAACCAGCACACTTCGCAGGGTCCTCTCCGAGAGACCCTGCGGCGACTTAAAACCCCCGAAAACCTACCCTACGTCATTGCGAGGTACGAAGCAATCTTCGATAGAAAAGTTCGCCGCCGATATGTCGAAGATTGCCACGCTGCGCTCGCAATGACGCGCGCTGGGATTATTCGGGTTCAGGCATCAAATATTGTTGTATTATACAATGTAATAAATAATATTATTTTTGTTTCCATAACATACTTAACCGCTTAACCTTAATGGAGCAAAAAAAAATATTGATAACGGGTGCCAGCAGGGGCTTAGGCCTGGCAATAGCGCAAAGGTTATCATCAGAATACCAGCTTATTTTACATGCATCCAGAGAGGAAAGCTTTACCACACCCGTACCCAACAGTACCTTATTATGCGCCGATTTTAGCGATGCCGCCCAGGTTACCGAATTTTGCAAGCTCTTAAAAAAGGAGCATGGCGATTCGCTTTACGGTATCATCAATAACGCCGGCCTGGCTTTTGACAAACCCTTAAATTACCAGCCCGACCGCGAAATTGAGGCTATGCTCAATGTAAATTTAAAGGCGCCCATTATGATATGCAAAACCGCCATGAAAATTTTCAGCCTCACGCAAAAGGGTGTTATTATAAACATCAGCTCCATAGTCGGCGAAACGGGGAACGCCTTTCAATCGGTTTACGCGGCTACTAAGGCGGGTTTGGTAGCGTTGTCACGCTCGCTGGCACAGGAAATTGCCGCTACTAATGATGAGCATCAAATAAGGATACTCAGCGTTTCGCCGGGTATGATACAAACAGAAATGACGGATGCTATCCCCGATGCCATCAAACAAAAATACCTGGGCATGATACCCGCAAAGCGGATTGGAAAAACTGAAGAAGTAGCAGAAACCATTGCCTTCCTGCTTTCGGACAAAGCATCTTATATTAACGGCACAAATATTCACATCAACGGCGGATTAATATGACGATAACCCGCAAGGAGTTTTTAGAAAAATTACATAATGGCAACCTGGTAGGTGTGCCGCCTAAAAAAATGATGTTATACGGCCCTACAAAGCTGTTGCTCGATAAGTTTCACTGGCACTTGCCCGATAAAGCAATAGTAGCCAGCTATACGCCTAAAAAACGCGATGTTAAAGATCATTTTGGTATATTTAGAGGGGTTGACCAGATTGAGGCCTTTGCACAGGCTACAATAGTTTCCTGCGCTACATTTGCCGAATGCCGTAAACTAAATTGTACCCCCGATGTTTTGAAGGAAAAATTTATGCCGATTTTTATCAGCATAGGTTCGGTGGTATTTCATAATTATATTGAAGTTGACGATACCTTTATCAGCATAGGCCATGTTAAATTTTACAAATGGCGGCAAATGGTATGCGATGGCAGAATTTACAGGGTGCCCAAGGGTTTAGATATTGACGAATATTTTAAAGATTTTACTGAAGAAAGATTATTAAAATATGATCTTAGCAAAGATTTTACACTGGTTGCCGACTTGTTTGATGTTACCGGCAGGGCAATTAAGTTAGAACTATTTAATAAAATAAAGTAATAATGGAAAGACAAGAAGTAATTGACGGCCTGATTGAGGTGCTTAGAACAGTTAGAACTGTTGACCCGGCAAAGTTGGAAAACGTTACCGAGGAAACAGATTTTATGGAAGATTTGAGTACACCATCAACCGAATTGATTAATATAGCCGCAAAGGTTGAACAAAAATTTAACGTTGAGTTTGAAGACGAAGATATTGACGACCTGGGCTCGAAAGTAAAAGACGTTGTCGATCTGATTTTAAAAGCAAAAGCAAGAGGAGAAGCATAATTATGCCGGTAGCTGGTAGAAAAGTTGCAATAGTGGGTATGGCCGGCGCGTTTCCGGATTGTGCTGATCTATCCGAATTTAACAAAAAAATATTCGCGGGTACCAGCCTGATAAGGGAATGGCCAAAAGCTGTTGCCTATAATAAGCAAATCAGATCTACTGTATCCGGGTACATCTCGGATAATGATTTAGGTATCGATCCCATTTATCTTGTTGAAGGCTATGATTGGCCCGATACTTTTATAGATACTTTAGGCAGAATACCCGATATTAACCTGTCGACTGCCGATTTGGGCTGCGTTTGGGCCATGATAAACGCGCAGGAAGCAATAGCTATGGCCGGCTGGACCAAAACCGAAACCGAATCGGAACAAACAGGTGTGGTAGTTGCATCGGGTGGTGGCGGAAACGTAATAGCCAGGCATGCCTGGCACGCGTTTTTTGAGTTAGGTAAAAAATCGCGCCAAGCAGGTTCGCATACGGTAGATCGTGCAATGTCGTATCGCGAAGCAGCCAATATTTCGTGCTTAATAAAAAACAGAGGTGTTTGTGAATCCATTATTTCGGCATGTGCCACGGGTTTGGGCAACATTGGCTATGCCTATCGTTTAATAAAATTTGGCCTGCAGGACCGTGCAATTGCCGGCGGTGTTGAAGGTACCGCTTTAGAAACTTTTATTGGTTTTGATGCTATGCAGGTACTAAGCAAAGGCTTTACCCCTGCCCAAAGCTCGCGCCCGTTTGATTTAAACCGCAATGGTTTCGTTTGTTCATTTGGTTCGGGTATTGTGGCTTTGGAGGAGTACGATATGGCAAAAGCCCGCGGTGCAAATATTTTGGCGGTTATTGATGAGTATTTCAATAATTCTGATGGCGACGGCAATATGTTTTATCCATCGTACGACGGGCAAATAAGGCTCTGGAAGGGATTGGCAGCGGGTGGCGCACACATTAAGCCCGATGTGGTAAAAGTACACGGAACAGCAACCCCCGTTGGCGATATACTGGAACTGATAAGCGTTGTAGATACTTTGGGCGAGGATGGTTACCATATTACTGCGCCAAAATCCATGTTTGGGCATATGCTGGGCGCGGCAGGTTCGGTTGAACTAGTAAGCGCTATACTAATGCTGCAAAACCAGCAGGTACTGCCAAATATCAATTCGGATACCTTGAACCCCGAGTTGGAAAACTTCCAAAAAAAAGAAGGCTGGCAAGGTTCTATGAAACCGGCGCAGGCATACAGGCATTTAATCCCGCAGGAAACAATATCAAAAGAAATAAATCAAATTGTGTGTTTAAACTATGGCTTTGGCGGAACCAACAGCGCCATGGCTATATCACGGGATATATAGATTAATATCCGGTAGTCATCGTAGTTAATTTATTTAATTTTAAGTTGGTGTAGGAGGGTGTAGGTACTGTAGGTGGGTGTAGGTGGTGTAGGTATTGTAGGTATTGTAGGTGGGTGTAGGTGGGTGTAGGTATTGTAGGAGGTGTAGGTACTGTAGGCTACACCTACAGCGAACAAATTGATCTAAAATTTGCTATTGATTTACGAAGTTTAACAAACTTCGTAAATCTGTTATAACATATAATCATCTCATGATTAACAACAAAGATAAAGTTGCCGTAATTTTTGGTGTAAGGAACGATAGCTCCATTGCATATCATGTGGCTTTAAGGCTGCACCAATCGGGCTGTAAGGTGGCGCTGAGCTACGTTACCGAAACCAAAGATGATGTGTTATACCTGATGGAGAAATTGGGTATGGACACGCAATACGCCATGCAGGTTGATGTACGGAACGAAGCCCAAATAACCGAATTTTTAAACCTGGTACATAAGGGCCTCGGCCCTATTGATTATATTTTACATGGCGTAGCCTTCGGCAATCAAAAAGTGATGTATTACGGCCTGCCCGGTACCATGGATGACCCGATGCCATCATACCTCGATATCCCTTTTGAAGATTTTATGGAATCGTTTGATATAAGCGCCTATTCGTTGCTGAGGATATGCCGCGTGGCCGAGAAGTTGCTTGCCCCAAACGCGTCTATATTAACACTTACCTATAACGCATCAAAAAGGGTATTCCCATCATACGGGGGCATGGCCATTAACAAAGCCGCGCTCGAAAACATGGTGGTGTACCTGGCCAGCCACTTTAGGGAGCAAAAAATAAGGGTAAATGCTATATCGGCAGGTTTGGTAATGACTACCTCTGCCGGTGTAATCTTTGGCGTGCGTAAACTGCGTAAAATAGGCAAATTTACCGCCCCACTAGGCAATATTAATGCCAGTGATGTAGGCGATACCGCATTGTACTATTTTTCCGATTTATCTAAAAAAGTAACCGGAAATATTCATTTTGTTGATGGCGGCTTTAATATTATGGGCCTGGGCGTAGATGGAGAATAAGCTGGTAAAATCGGCCAAAGAAATTATCAGCGATAAACATTTTGCTGTTGGGAATGATTTGATTTACCTGCCCGATTTTAAACTTTCACTTACTGACTTATTCAAAAAAAAAGTTTATACAGAAACCGAAATATCTTATTGCGAGAGTTTTGATGATTCGGCCTTACGCTATGCCTCAACATTTGCTGCTAAAGAAGCCGTTTACAAAGCCATTAAACAAATCGACCCCAAACCTATTGGCTGGAAAAAAATAGCGATATCCCGTGAAAAAACCGGCGGCAAACCCACCGTTACCTTACCCGCATATTACGATACCTTTAAAATAAGTTTAACAATATCGCACGATGGCGATTATATTTGGGCTTTGGCATTAATAGAACTCAAATCCTGATTTCATTTTGACATCGCACTACTTTGAAAACGCTTTAGTTAACCTGCATTACTACAAGTTTGGCAAGGGGGCTAAAAAAATGCTTTGTTTTCATGGTTTTGGCATGCACGGCAAACAGTTTAAAGCCTTGGAGCCTACTTTCGGTGATACTTACACTTTTTATGGATTTGATCTTTTTTTCCATAAAGAAACCCGGCTAAAGGACCAAAGCTTGCAGGCGGTAAAGAAACAAATAAGCAAAGAGGATTTTGCCCAACTAATAACTGGATTTTGCGAATATGAACAAATAGAGCGCTTTTCGGTTATTGGATACTCAATGGGTTCACATTATGCTACAGTGGTGGTTGAAGCAATGGGCGATCATGTGGATGAATATATTATAGCAGCGCCATCATCCATAAACCCGGGCACATTGATACGGTTTTTCAGCAAATACTGGCTTGGTAATAAACTGTTGGAAAAACTGGTGTTGAGTAAAAAAGCATTAATAAACCTGCTTAAGCTCACGCGTCGTTTAGGATTTATTGACGATACCGGACATAATATTTTGTATAAAGAGATTGATACGCCCGAATTACGTTTTAATTTTTACGCATGTTTTACCTACCTGCGTTTATTTGAAACCGACGAGGATAAATTAATAAGCATACTTACCAAACAAAACATACGCAGCATTTTTATATTTGGCAAACGGGACAAGATGTATCCGCCACGCATTGGCAAACGTTTTTTCGAAAAGCTTAAAATAGCGGAAGTTATTATTTTAGATAAAGATCATGAAATGATTGATCGGGATTTTATTTCAGCGTTATCGGGTTTATTATTATGATTATTAAATCGAAGCCATTATCACCCTTTATGTTTAAATGCGTTGGCGTAATTGTGAACGTGTTTTTTAAAATGCGCTTTAATAAAATGGTGATTAATGAAGCCGAAATAAACCCTAACCATTCTTACATTTTAATGTGTAACCATTTTGGCTTTTTAGATGGTTTATTGGCTTTTTACTTATGCAATAAACTGCTTTACAAACAAAATGCCATGCGCAAACTATATATCATGTCGGTAAAAAAGCAGATGGAGAAAAAGTGGTGGCTGCAATATTTGGGCAGTTTCTCGGTTGATCCCGGCAGGCGTTCGATAATTGAAAGTTTTGAGTACGCCGCCGAAATGCTTTCACAACCCGGCAACCTGCTGCTTTATTACCCACAGGGCGAACTGGAATCCTTGGCTATAAGGCATGTTAAGTTTGACGAAGGCATTTACGAAATTGCCAGCCGCGTTAAAGGCAATTGCCAGTTGCTTTGGAGTAGTAATTTGATTGAATACTTTGAAAGTATAAAACCATCGGCATATTTTAACCTGCTTGATTGTGGCACAACCAGCGATTTCGATTTTGAAACACTTAAAGAAAAAGTAAACCAATTTCACAAAACAGCTATAGCGCGCAACATACGCTATACCCGCGAGCCTTAATTGTTTACCGGTGCATACGGCTTAACCCTGCTTTAGCATCATTTGATATGCTGCTTTCGTACTCGTGGTTTTTCATGGCTATGGCCTGGTTATAGTAATTAGCGGCTTGGTTAAAATCCTGTATGTGCTCATAAATCCCCCCCTCGCACAAAGCCGCATTTGCCGAATAATAATATGAAGTTGCCCTGCCCAAATTAATCGTTTTCTGATAACTGCTTATGGCATCATTAAATTTGGTTAGCTTTTCATAAGTGCGGCCCAGGTAATAATTATACTCAATTTTATCGCGCAGCGAGCTAAAATCACCTTCCTGTTTGTCCTTTAACAAAGTCAGGGCTCTGTTATAATATCCACCATCAAATGCCAGCCTGGTTTTAAGCAGGGTTATATCAGGACGGGCATCATTGGCTTCGCGTAGAGCCTGCTTATCCTTTTCGTCAATAGCATAACCTTTTGCGCGAGTCAGCTTTAGGTAATACTGGTATTTCCCTTCATCACCTTTTAACAGGTAAAAATAGCCCAGCTTTAAATAAGCATCCTTAATGTAGTTTACGCCGCGGTATTGGTTAGCGTAAGTGGTCAGAAATTTATCAGCATCGCTATCCATACGGCAAAACTTTGCGCATCCCAGCAGGTAATTAACCGCAGGGAAACTTACATATTGATTTGATACCGGCACCGCCTGCAGATTAACGATAGCCTCGTCATTATGACCGGTTTTTGCGGCAACGTAGCCGCTTAAATAGGCTTTTAGCGCATTTTTATTGTCGAGGGTTGATAGATACGACATCATTTTATTATATCCGTTGCCATCATGCAAAACATCGGTATTAAGCAGGCATAAAAAAAATACTATCTCATCATTATAAAAACTATACGCGGTACCATGTACTTGTGCCCGCAGTTTTTCAAGTTGTGAGGTGCCTAATTGCGTATTGCCTTCCATTCCGAAAAGTTTGGCTACGGTTTTCATATTTGACGGCAAAGCGCCAAAAACAATATTTATTAGTGCCAGGTCTTTTTGGTCAGGCAAAAAATCTGGGTATTTCTCGGCATTATCATTAAGCAGGCTGCGGGCCTTCTTTAAATCGCCTGCCGATGACATATAATCGCCAAATCTGCCCTTTAACAAACCCCATTGCAGGTAAACCTCGGCCTGTGAGAAAAGGTAATAGGGTGAGTTTTCATCGTTTTTCTTTAGCGCATCTACCCTATCTGCTTTATTGTCTTTCAGTTTATCATAATCCGCTTTACTTTCCGAAGTTAAAAGTGTGATATAGTCAACATAATTATCCAGCAAAACAGGGATACCATTTTGAGGGTTTTGAAGTTTTTCATCACGAATGAGCGCCCGGGCATCATTAAGCCTGAAATCAAAAATGGCCCTGTAGGCTTCAATACAACGCGGGTTAAAGTTAAAGTTAGCACTTGCACTAAGGCTGCTGCCAAAAAAACAAAGGAGAAACAGTATTCGCTTATAATTCAAAATCAAAACATTTAATGCTAAACTTTTCCGAAGGTAATTAGTTTTGAAAATATTCCGTTAAATTTTAACAAAGCGGTTAATTCTCATGCTCTTAATATTATTTGTTATTCGCCATTTTTGTTAATTAACAAAATAAGGTTATTAAAACTTGTTTTTATTAAATAATATCTACCACATATTTAATTAAATACCCCATATTTATTGTTTTTTCAACAACTTCCTGTTGTAAAATTAAATTTATATGTATAAACATAGTTTTCAGGTTGTAACATATTATTAAAATACCTTATATTTGCAGCTTCATAAGGTAAGTATTCTTACTTACTTATTGTGATAAGGTTTAGGTTGAAGCCTCCAAGCAGCGAGTGCGAGGAGGCTTTATTTTTACTATCAATTTCCAAATATTTCAATTATTTCTTTTCAGGAAAAAATATTATTAAATAAGTTATTGTCTTTCAAGTTGTAATAAATAATATTTTGTTAGTTAAATACCAATTGGTATATTTGTATTATTATGGAAAATTTATTGTCAAAAGCCGAGAGGACTAAACAGTTTATTATTGAAACCACCGCCGGTATTTTTAACACAAAAGGATACGCCGGTACTTCCATGTCGGATATTACCGAAGCTACCGGCCTTACCAAGGGTAGCATTTATGGCAACTTTGAAAACAAGGAAGATGTGGCCTTAGCCGTATTTGATTACAATTATTCGAGGCTGGTAAAAATCAGGAGGCAAAAAATTGCCGATGCCGTTACTTATTATGATAAGTTGATGGTATATGCTAAAATATATCACAGCTTTTACCAGAAAAACTTTCCCATTGGTGGTTGCCCTATTTTAAATACCGCAGTTGAGGCCGATGATACCAATGTTCGCTTAAAGGAAAAAGCCGCTAAGGCCATATCCAAATGGAAGACAAACATTATGGAATTGATACAAGCAGGTATTGATAAAGGCGAATTTAATGCTGCTGATGATATTGAGCAAATGGCATTATCTATAATCGCTTTAATTGAGGGTGGTATTATGATAGCCAGGGTTACCGATAACCGGCTGAATATGGATAAAGTGCTAAAAACCGTAGAAGCGCTTATCAGCCAAATAAAAATCTAAAAATTTGACATAAAATATACCGTTTGGTATTTTATGTATCGTAATATTGCCTCGTAATTAAACGCGCAAATAAACTCACAAACTAAAATATACCGATTGGTATAATACAATGAGCCCACTAAAAAGAAAACTACTTATTATTACTGTTATCTGCGCCGCAATTATGGAGCTGATAGATACTTCTATAGTAAATGTTGCCCTAACCTATATGAGCGGTAACCTGGGCGCAACTATTGAAGATACATCATGGGTAATTACGTCATACGCCATTGCCAATGTAATTATTATACCCATGACCAGTTTTTTAACCGGCAGGCTTGGCCGCCGTAATTATTATATTGGTTCGGTTATCTTGTTTATTATATGCTCATTTATGTGCGGGCAGGCAGCCAATATATGGGAGCTGGTTGGTTTCAGATTTTTGCAGGGCTTGGGCGGCGGGGCTTTATTATCCGTATCAGCAGCGGTGGTTTATGAGATGTTCCCGAAGGAAAAATTGGCAACTGCCAGCGCTTTATTCGGCATAGGCGTATTTATTGGCCCAACCATAGGCCCTACCCTTGGCGGTTACATTACCGAAAATTTAAGCTGGCCCTGGATATTTTATATTAATGTACCCATAGGTATAGCTGCCGCAGTTTCCTGCTATTATTTGTTGCCCGAATCGCCCATAAAATCTAAAATCCAAGCAGTCGACTGGACAGGTATTGTACTATTGGCCACCGGCATAGGCTCATTACAAACTGTTCTGGAACGCGGCCAAACTGAAGATTGGTTTTCATCAGGCTATATTTTAATATTAAGCGTATTAGCTATTATTTGCCTGGTTGGCTTTGTTATTTGGGAGTTGGCGATTGACCACCCCGTAGTAGATTTACGGGTATTAAAAAGTAAATCGTTAAGCGTTGCCGCAGTATTAACCTTTATTACCGGCATGGGTATGTTTACGTCGATATTTCTTACGCCGGTTATTGCGCAGCGATTGTTAGGCTTTACGCCTTCGGAAACCGGTTTGTTATTGCTGCCCGGCGCTATTATAGCAGTACTGGCGCTCATCGCTTCGGGCAAATTGCTGCAGCGCGGTGTGCCCCCTATCATTATTATATTTTTTGGCTTTTTGTGCTTTATTTATTTTAACTGGTCCATGTCGCAAATGACGCTCGAAACATCGTCGGCTTATATTACCGGCCACCTTATTTTTCGCGCTATAGGCATGGCATTGTTAACAGTACCCCTAAGCTCGCTGGCAGTATCGTCCCTGCCAGTCAAAGATATGCCGCAGGCAACGGCATTAAATAATATGATGAGGCAACTGGGCGGCTCGTTTGGCATATCTATTATCAACACCTATTCGGCCAGGAGGCTGGCATCGCACAGGGTAGATTTAATTACCGACATCACGGCCGTAAACCCTCAATCAACCGACAGGATTAACGCTTATACCAATTACTTCCAGCAGAAAGGCATTGGCTGCCTGGATGCACATTTAAAGGCTATGAAACTAATGGATAACCTGGTAGTAAAACAATCATCGCTGATGAGTTATCTTGATTCGTACCTGCTTATCGGGCTTTTATTTACGTTGGCCATACCCTTGCTATTACTGGTGATCAAAAAATCAAAGGGGCAAAAAGTAGCGATTGTTTTGAACGACCATTAATATTGAAAATGAATTAAAATCAACATAAAATAAAAAACAATAAAATGAAAACTACAGATAATACCATACTAATTATGGGTGGAAGCGCCGGTATCGGCTTTGAAATAGCTAAGCTATTTTCAGAACATGGTAACCATGTAATTATTACCGGGCGTAATGAAGAACGATTGCAGGCCGCTGCCGCCAAACTAAAAAACGTTACCGCTATTAAGGCCGATGTTACCAGCGCAGCAAGCATTAACAGCCTTGCTGCGAGGCTTGAAAAAGATTTTCCGCAACTTAACATCCTGGTAAATAACGCGGGCAGTGCCTTTGTTTATAACCTGGCCGAGCCTACTGTAAACGCTTACGCAAAAGCCGCTGAGGAAATAGAAACCAATTACCTGTCTATCATTCGCCTGAATGAGAAACTGTTGCCATTGCTAGCTAAAAACGATGATGCTGCTATTGTAAACGTAACATCGATAGTTGCTTTTGCGCCTAACAAATTAATGACTACTTATGCCGCAAGCAAAGCAGCATTACACGCATATACCCGCGGCTTAAGGTTATGGCTTGCAGAAACAGGTAAGGTTAAAGTGTTTGAACTGATGCCGCCGCTGGTGGATACCGAATTTTCAAAGGATATTGGCGGCCATAACGGCATGCCGGCAGCAGGTGTTGCGCAGGAGTTTTTTGATGGTTTAAGGGATGATGTTTACGAAATACATGTAGGCCAGACTGCCGGTTTTTATAAACTATCCCTTTCATCGCCCGATGATGCGCTGGCCGCGATAAATCAGCCAAGGTCATAAAATACTTTAAACAAAAAGCCCTTAGATAATCTCTAAGGGCTTTTTTATCACTCCGCAACCGTTGCTTTTTCGGTTTGCTGGTTACTTTTTAGTTGCAGCCACTCGGCAGTTATAATATCGCTTAATTTTTTACGGTTAAGCTCCAATAATTTAAACAGCTGCATTTGCGCGAGTGTACGCTGCAGGTTATGCCCTTCGAAATGAATTTTATAGTAAACATCGCCTTCCAGGTAATCAGTCAAAAACCTGATTGCCTGCATATATGGCAACAACAGCACACCCATTATTAACGACTTTAATTCCGCATCGGTTAAAAAAGATTGGGTTTGGCTAAGGTACCCTTTAGTAAATTCGGTAAACAGGGGTATATTAAGCTGTATCGCATCAAGGTCTTGCTCATCCTCTACCGTGGTATTGATAATACTGCGGATAGCATCGCCAAAATCATAAGCAACATAACCGGGCATTACGGTATCCAGGTCAATAACGCACTGGATGTTGTTATCCTTATCCAGCAGGATATTGTTAAACTTGGTATCGTTATGGGTAACGCGTAGCGGTAAAATGCCTGCTTTGCCCAACTCAAGAATATCCTTCATTTCTTTTGCCCAGCCATTTAAATATTCAACTTCAGTTTTTACCGATTTTAACCTGCCGGCCTTGTTGTTTTTAACCGCGTTGTTAAAGTCGGTAAGGCGTTTTTCGATATTTAAGAAATTGGGGATAATATCAACAATAACCCCCGGATCTAAATCAGACAAG
>Ga0302303_10000766_pt1 | contig 23734 bp, 16 predicted proteins | sample III_Palsa_E2_1_FD_194542 | JGI IMG/M metagenome (GOLD analysis project Ga0302303, IMG submission 194542) | Peat permafrost microbial communities from Stordalen Mire near Abisko, Sweden - III_Palsa_E2_1 | ecosystem: Environmental > Terrestrial > Soil > Palsa > Peat permafrost | place: Sweden...
CTTTTAATGCCAAAATCAAAGCTTTCAGAGCTACTTCAAGAGGTGTAAGAGATACCACTTTCTTCCTTTTCAGACTTGCCAATATCTATGCCTAAATCTTTATTCCCTCAACTTTTCGGACTGATCCGATTTTTTAGACTATAAAAGGTTTTGATTATCCCATCCCATAATCTCCATAATTCTTAAAAATTCTTGTTGCAAAGGTGCTTTTATATGTATGGGCTTGTTAGTTACCGGATGAATGAACGATAGTTGCGAGGCATGCAGCAGCATGGTGTCTAATTCCCAGCGCTCTTTAAATAACTTATTTTGCTTATTGCAGCCATGGGTACGGTCGCCAATTATAGGGTGGAATATATGGCTGAAGTGTTTTCGCAATTGATGCATTCTCCCTGTTTCTGGATTGGCTTCTATCAACGAGTATCGGGAAGTGGCGTGATTGCCCAACGGCACATTAAGCTCAGAACGGGCAAGTGTTTTATATTTGGTAAAGGCTTCCTGTAATGTCCCGTTTTCTTTCCGCAGGGGATAATCTATCTCTTCTTCATCATTTGTATAACCACGAACTATAGCCAGATATTTTTTATCGACCCGATTTTCATAAAACTGCTGCTGCATCTGTTTTTCTACATCCTTACTCAAAGCAAACAAAAGCACTCCACCGGTTTTACGATCCAGCCGGTGAACAGGGAACACTTTCCGGTTAAGCTGATCGCGTAATAGCTGTAGGGCAAACTCACTGGCATCCATGGCGATGGATGAACGATGCACCAGTAAGCCATGCGGTTTATTAATAGCCACTAAATCATCATCCTGGTGTACAATATCCAGTAATGTCATAAGCCCGGCTTAAGTTGAGCTTTGTATAACAACGGCTTCCTTATTTTGCACAACATTAATTTCCTGTATGTTTTTTAACGGTTGCTTTTTAATCCAACTATGCCTCAACCTCTCTGAGGGCCGGTCTACAAATTTATAAACTAAATACGACGAAAGCATGGTTACACCAAGGAATCCTAATACATATGGAATGCGGGACGGTTTATCAATATTGGTGATAAGTAAATTATAGGGAATAATCCAAACCCAATGCGATAGATAAATCATAAATGACATTTCCCCTAGAAACTTATCAAATTTATTTGTTTGATTATGAACCGAGTTAATTAAAGCAGGAATAGCTGCAAAAATCATTACAAGGCTCACAACTTTAAAATAGCCACTCTGATTTTCCAAAATTTTTGACCTCAAAGATGGTATAATCAAATGAGCTACAAAAATTAAGAACAATATTGATAGTCCTATTATTTCGGACTTTTTACTTAATCTTATTTTATTAAAGTATATTATAAATCCGATTAAAAACAGGAACAAATAGTAAAGAACGGTTTCAGATAAATTAGCTTGATTGTTTATTAAAATCGCACAGGAGACTAAAAAAAACACCCCGGTTAATAAATAAACAAATTGCTTTTTATCTCTTAAAAAATAGAAAAGCAGGGGAAACAAAAGGTAAAACTGCAATTCAACATCAAGTGACCATGCCGGCCCGATTATTTGAATTTTATTTTGTGCATATCCTAAAATCACCAGGTTTGAAATAAAAAATATTGCCTTGTGAAGAGTTTGTAAATGAGCTAAATCAATAAATAAGTTATTGTGTATTATGAAATTTGTAATTATTCCTAAAACAGTAAAAATATAAAAGGTAGGTAACAGCCGCCAGAGCCTGCTAATGTAAAATACCTTTAATGCATTTTGTGTTTTTGAATATTCTTTTTCATACATTAATGAAATCCAATAACCACTTAAAATAAAAAAGCAACCTACTGCAAAGGGGCCAAGGAATATAGTTTGACTTATATGGAATAAAATAACCATAAAAGCCAAAATAAACCTCGTTTGTCCGGGTTTTAGCATATATAATGTTTAAGGCCTATTTTAACGGATTACATCCGCCAAAGTTGTTTCTTAAACATTAAATAATCCATTTCTTTCCTGTTCCTGGTAATTCTGAACCGTTTCTATCGCATTATCAATTACATCACTCAATGCAACAATAAAAGACCCGGGTTTAGCAAGGCTCATGGAATGTTTAATGGCATCAACCTCATTAGGGATAATTTCAAATTTCTGCTCCACGTCAACAGATTCAATACCTTCTATCAAAAGTGTAAGGATATTTTCAGCAGTACGGCCACGCAGGTGTTTTTCCTGGCGGAGAATAATGTAATCAAACATCTCTGCTGATATTTTTCCTAATTCGCGGATGTCTTCATCCCTTCTGTCACCTGTCCCTGCTATAATGCCTATTTTCAGCGGCGAATCAATATGCTTTAAAAACTCTTTAATACCCAAAAACCCGGCTGGGTTATGGGCAAAATCAATCATAAAACGAAAGTCCCTGAAATTAAAGATATTCATGCGGCCTGGTGTTTGGGCAGCCGAAGGGATAAAAGTTTCCAGCGAAATCTTAATATCTTCCGTTTTAAAATCATGAAGAAAGGTGGCCAGTGTGGCAGCCAGCACATTCTCAATCATAAACGGAACGGTACCGCCAAATGTAATGGGTATAAGTGTTGTTCGTTGAACACGTATTTTCCAATCGCCTTTTAAAATAGTAATAAACCCATTTTCATAAATACACGCTATTCCTCCTTTGCGGCAATGCGATTTTATGATTGGGCTATTTTCGTTCATGCTAAAATAGGCTACCTTACACGATGCACTTTTGCCTATCCTAACACAGTACTCATTATCAGCGTTTAAAACGGCCCAGCCATCTTTCTTTATCGAGTCAACTATCACATTTTTAACACGCGCCAAATCATCCAAAGTATGAATATCTGCAAGGCCCAGATGGTCTTCCTGAATATTGGTTATTACGCCTATATCGCAAAAGCCAAATCCCAAACCCGCACGTAATATACCGCCGCGTGCAGTTTCAAGCACTGCAAAATCAACAGTAGGATCTTTTAAAATAAACTCCGAGCTTACAGGCCCTGTGGTATCCCCCTTAATCATCAGAGTGTTTTGCACATAGATACCATCAGAAGTGGTAAAGCCAACCCTATAGCCATTATTTTTTACGATATGGGCAATTAAACGGGTGGTAGTAGTTTTACCATTGGTACCGGTAATGGCTATTATAGGAATCCGGGCTGATTTACCCGGCGGGTACAACATATCTATAACGTGCCCTGCGACATTACGTGGCAGGCCCTCGCTTGGTGCGATGTGCATCCTAAAACCGGGCGCGGCGTTCACCTCCAGTACTACTCCCCCATTTTCGGTTAAAGGTTCTGTAAGGTTTTGTGCCATAATGTCAATACCACAAATATCCAAACCTATGATTTTGGAAATGCGTTCGCAGATAAATACGTTTTGTGGGTGCACATGATCAGTAACGTCAACAGAGGTACCGCCGGTGCTCAAATTGGCGGTCGACTTAACAAATACTTTTTCGCCTTTGGCAGGCACCGTATCCAGTGTATAGCCTTTCTTTTCAATCAGGTCCAGAGTGTCCCTGTCAATAGTTATTAGCGTTAATACTTTTTCGTGACCATAACCCCTGCGTGGGTCTTCATTTTCCTTGTCAATTAATTCCTTTATGGTTAGTACGCCATCTCCCTTAACATGAGCCGGATCGCGCAGGGCTGCGGCAACCATTTTATTGTCAATCACCAAAACCCTAAAGTCGTAACCCGTAACAAAACGTTCTACAATTACCCTGCGTGATATTTTAGCAGCATGTTCATAAGCCGCTACAGCATCTTCGTATGTGCGAATATTAATTGATATTCCACGGCCGTGGTTACCGTCAAGCGGTTTAAATACTAGTGGAAAACCTACTTTTTTGATGGCTTCATCAACGCCTTCGAGCGATGATATGGTAATTCCTTTTGCCACGGGAATGGCTTGTTCCTGCAGCATACGCTTGGTCTCGTCTTTATTGCTGGCGATATCGACTGCTATGCTGCTGGTTTTTTCGGTCATGGTGGCCCTAAAGCGAACCTGATTTTTGCCATACCCCAGTTGCACCAACGATTGATTATTGAGCCTTATCCATGGAATATTTCTTGCAATGGCTTCCTCGACGATTGATCCGGTACTTGGGCCGAGCCGGGTGTTCTCGCGAATTTCGCGCATCTGCTGCACATCGTGCTCCAGGTCGTAATCCGTACCCTGTATTAAGGCCTCTGCTATTCGTACCGAAGCCTCAGCTGCATATATGCCCACCTTTTCTTCCAGGTAAGTAAAAACCACATTGTACACGCCCGGCGACTTCGTTTCGCGTGTGCGGCCAAAACCGGTATCCATGCCTGCCAAAGTCTGTATCTCGAGTGCAATATGTTCGATAACATGCCCCATCCATGTGCCATCAATAACACGCTGAAAAAAACCACCCAGAACACCCGGCGAACAACGATGCGTATAGAGGCTTGGCATTAGCTTTTCAAGCCTTTCGTAAAAGCCTGTTATGGTATTTGTAGGCCGCTGTTCCATGTCCTCAAGGTTCAACCGCATCTGTATTAACTTTTGGCGGCTTACACTCCAGATATTCGGCCCACGCAGCACTTGTATGTTTTCAATTTTCATAGATGATTATAATTTATTCCCGGGGAGGTAAATTCTTTCTAAAACTAAAAAACTTAATACGCTTATTATATTTTTTGCGACAAAAAAGGCATTATTATTTATAATAGCCTGCCTTTATGGTGGTTTTTATTTTAATTTGTATTGTGGAGTTGATAATGACGAGTGGTTGACAAAATAAATGGCTCAAAGCATCCGCTCTTTCAACTTAATTCAGACTAATTGGCTTTGCGCTAAAAAAATAAAAAAGAAATGATTGTTCCAAAGGGTAAATTAATAATAATAGGTGGCGCTGTTGACATGGGTTCAAACCTTAGCACGCAGGAGGATATTATTAAGCCTAATTATCTTAAATTTTTTGAACAGGGCATTTTAAAGCGAATTATAACAGAATCGGCTAAAAAAGCAGACTCCGTTATTGAGGTAATTACAACTGCATCACAAATTCCTGAACTAGTAGGCATTGAATATAACAATGCTTTTCACCAATTAAATGTTACCCGTGTTGGCGTACTTGATATAAAAACAAGAGAGGACGCAAGTAAAAAGGAATATTTGGAACGCATCAAAAAAGCTGATGTGGTTATGTTTAGCGGTGGTGACCAATTGCGTTTAAGCTCCATTTTCGGCGGGACAGAGTTTCTAAATATCCTGAAAACACGCTATCAAGATGAAAATTTTGTAATAGCTGGTACATCTGCCGGAGCTGCGGCCGCATCAACCAATATGATCTATCGCGGTCAAAGTAACAAAGCTTTAATAAAAGGCGAAGTGCAAATTACCGCAGGTCTTGGCTTTATTGATTCGGTAATAATTGATACGCATTTTGTACAGCGCGGGCGCATCGGCAGGTTATTATATGCTGTGGCCAGTAACCCGGGCATGCTGGGAATTGGTTTGGGCGAAGATGCCGGACTGCTCATAACCGAAGGCACTATGATGGAAGCCATTGGATCAGGTCTGACGATATTGGTTAACGGGCGTAAAATGGCCGAAACCAATATTTATGATGTTGAAATGGGTTCGCCGGTATCCATAAAAAATATGCGGGTAAGCGTAATGTCCATTTTTGATAAATATGATTTACTGCAAAACCAATTAAATATTAAAAAAAGCGTTAAAGTTGAGGATGGTGTGTTTATTGCACCAGGTAATGATAATTTATAGAAGATAGATTAGCGATTGGAGGTTGGGTAAAACGCGAATCAAATCCGTCTTATCTTTCTAACTTCCGGGCTTTTCCTACTTCGGTCTCTCAAATCTGTCTAAAGTATGAAGTTGATTATTCACGGAGGGTTCTTTAGCGAATCGCAAACTAATCAGGAAGTTAAGAAAGCAAAACAGGAAGCTCTAGCCGAGATAGCAAAGGCCGGCTATAAATACCTGCAAAATCATAGCGCTGTTGAAACAGCTGTTTATACCGTAAGCCTGTTAGAGGATAGTGATCTTTTTAACGCCGGTACTGGTTCCCAGATACAAAGCGATGGTAAAATACGATTGAGTGCATCATTGATGGATGGTAAAACCATGCGGTTTTCGGGCGTAATTAATATAGAGGATATTAAGAATCCTATTTGTGTGGCCGAAAAGCTTTTAAATTATGAAGATCGTGTTTTAAGCGGTAAAGGAGCTAAAGAGTTTGCCCGCGAAAACGGCTTTGGTTATTATAATCCCGAAACGCCCCAACGCCGTAAGGAGTATGAAAAAAAACTGAGTGATTCTATAAGGTTAGGAACCGTAGGCTGTGTAGCGCTCGATTTTTATGGTAATCTGGCTGCTGCAACCTCAACCGGGGGCAAAGGGTTTGAAATTCCGGGCCGGGTAAGTGATTCGGCAACAACTGCCGGTAATTATGCCAACGCCTCTGCAGGTATATCATGTACCGGCGTGGGCGAAGATATAGTAAGTGGCGCACTGGCTTCAAATATTGTTACCCGCGTAACAGATGGCATGCCACTTGCGTTGGCCACAAATAAATCATTTAATGAATTAAAACCTTTCGATGGGTTTGCCGGAATTATAGGTTTATCGGCAACCGGCGAAGCCTATCATGCCGATACGCACCCTTATATGGTATGGGCCCTTTGTGATGGTGAAATTGAAGTGTTTGCTTAAATGTTAGTTCTTCAATTGTGTAACAAAAATATTTCTGTTACCAAATAGCTTGTATTTTGCATAAGTTTACACTTTGCCAATTAATTAAGTATTGATTTATATATGACCTCATTTTTTAAAACAGGGCAAAACCTGTTCATCTCCGCGTTAGCTGTTGCTATTTTAGCAAACTCTTGCGCAACAAAAAAACAGGCTTTAACGCCAACTGTTACCGTTAAAACCACTTCAACCGCAACCGGTTCAACAGCTACTGCCACCATCGGTCCGGCAAAAAAAGAAGGGATTAAAAAATTCAGCGATCTTATCCCGGCTAAAACCAAGGTTGATAAGGGACTTTTTAATACCTACAAAGTTGAAGGTAAATACTATTTTGAAATACCCGACTCATTGCTTAACCGCGAAATGTTAATGGTAACCCGCCTGGCTAAAACCCCTTCGGGCATTAAAGTTTCAAATCAACAATATGGTGGTGAGGAATCAAACGACCAGGTTTGGAAGTGGGAGCGCCACGATAAGCAAGTTTTTATAAAGGTACCAAGTTATTCTGTTAGGGCTGATAGCACTTCTGACATGTACAACTCTGTAAAAAATTCAAATTTGGACGCTATACTGGCATCCTTTGATATAAAAGCTTACAATAAGGATACTACGGGTGTGGTAATTGATGTAACCGATTTTTACAATGGCGATATTGCTGCCATCGGTATATCCGACGAACTAAAGAAAGCCTATAAAGTTTCAGGGCTCGACAATTCACGTTCATATATCGATACTATAAAAAGCTTCCCCATAAACATTGAGGCACGTGTTTTAAAAACTTATCGCGCAGCAGAATCACCAACCGATAATACCAATGCAGCGGTAACATTTGAGTTAAATACTTCTATGCTGTTATTACCAAAAACACCAATGAAAGCACGTTTGGGCGATGACAGGGTTGGATTTTTTGGACAAAGGCAAACTGATTACGGCACTGATGCCCAAAAAGCTGAAGTAACATCATATATACACCGCTGGAAACTGGTGCCCAAAGATGAGGCTGCCTATGTACGTGGAGAATTAGTTGAGCCAAAAAAACAAATTGTTTTTTATATAGATCCGGCTACACCAAAAAAATGGGTTCCATATTTAATACAGGGAATCAACGACTGGAATGTTGCATTTGAGGCTGCCGGCTTTAAAAATGCTATTGTTGGAAAAGAAGCGCCAACGGCAAAAGAAGACCCCGACTTTAGCACAGAAGACGCCCGGTACAGTGTTATCAGGTATTTTGCATCTGACGTGGAGAATGCCTACGGCCCTCACATTTCTGACCCGCGTACCGGCGAAATATTGGAAAGTCATGTTGGCTGGTACCATAACGTTATGGAATTGCTGCGTAACTGGTATTTTGTACAAACAGCAGCCGCAAATCCTGACGCTCGCAAGGCTAAATTTACTGACGAACAGATGGGCGAACTAATTCGCTTTGTTTCGTCACATGAAGTTGGGCATACATTGGGCCTGCCACATAACTTTGGATCGAGCTATGCCTACCCGGTAGATTCATTAAGATCAAAAAGCTTTACCGACAAACACGGCACCGCGCCTTCTATTATGGATTACGCGCGTTTTAATTATATCGCTCAACCTGGCGATGGCGTAACTCATTTTTATCCGCAAATTGGCGAATATGATAAGTGGGCCATTAAATGGGGTTATACCTGGTTTCCGGGCAATAAATCTGCAAAACAAGAAAAAGAATTGCTGGATACCTGGGTAAAAGAAAAGGCCGGCAATCCGCTTTATTATTATGGCAGGCAGGGAACTTCACTTGATCCACGCTTACAAAGTGAAGATCTTGGCGATAATGCCATGAAAGCTGGCACTTACGGCATAGCCAATTTAAAACGCATATTGCCCAATATTGAAACTTGGACCTATCAAAAAGGTGAAGACTATAGCGATCTGTCGGAACTTTATCTGGAGGTTTTAACGCAATATCAAAGATACATGGGGCATGTTGCAACAAATATTGGCGGTATGAATGAGAATTTCAAAACTTATGATCAAACAGGCGCTGTTTACGACTTTGTGAGCAAAAGCAGACAAAAAGAGGCTATATTGTTCTTCAATCAACAACTTTTTACTACACCTGTATGGTTGATAGATAGCCATGAGTTAAGCAAATTTGACAATGGCTTAATGCTTACCCGTATTAAAGGAGTGCAGACAAATACACTGGCAAACATACTTACACCACCAAGATTGGCCCGTATGTATGACAACGAAATCAAAAATGGCGCAGCTGCTTATACCGTTGCCGATTTGCTTACCGATCTGCGCTCAGGTATTTTCACTACTGGAAGGCCCGATGCATTTAAACGCAACCTGCAACGCGGTTACATTGAGGACTTAAAAAGCCTGCTTAATGATGATCTTACCAGGGTTTACCCCGGCGTTACTCCGGCGCAGCTGGCCAGCTACGGCTTAACTCCTATTAACATTGTATTGTCTGATATCAGGCCGATGGTACGTGCCGAGTTAAAATTTATTGATGCTCAGCTACCGAAAGGCGGCGACGCCATAACCTCTGCTCATTATGCCGACTTACATTTACGCATAAAAGAAGCATTAAACCCTACAAGGCCAATTGTAAACGTGCCGGCAACGGGTGGAGGCAGAGGTTTAACCGACGAACCAGTCAATGACAAAATGGAACCTGATACCTATTAAGGTATTGCAATAATTTAACCATAAAAAAGAAGTCCTGTTATTCGAATAACAGGACTTCTTTTTTAATCAATATATCGTACTTTTGCGGCCACATAAATCTTATACACACTTTATTATTTTAGCTGACTAATATTTTCGAAAAAGGCTGTCTGGAGGTCAAGTAATGATTTGACAACAATAACTTCTCCGTAAGCATCAAAGCAAAGGAATTTTGAATTTTTAAAGTCATCATTCTTCGCCTTCTCAAAAAAGTTAAATGTTTTAAAAAAGTAGTGATTGGTAGTTGTGTTGTTCTTATAATTAGTTTGTGATCCATTCAGACTAAAACCAATGGAATCTATCCAATTGTGAATTTTGGAATGCAATGATAAATTCGTTTTAGTCATAAAAGATCTTTTAGGAAGTAAAGCAAAAAAGGCAATGATTTGGCTATATAAATAATAGTTACGCATTAACAACCAAATAGTTTTAACCATCTGCAAAAAAATTCCAACAATTGTTAATTGATTTATAAACTTCAATGCCTGTTTTATTACACAGATATCCGATAAAATATTATAAAGCTTCTGAATTTGTAACCAAACGTTAAAACTTACGTAGAAAGTGGTGTATTTGAGAAATTATCTAAAGGCTATAATAAAATTACAAAATAAAAATATGAAACCAATTAGACTTATAATCCCTGTGTTATTTACATGCCTGGTTGTAATAACAGCATGTAAAAAAGATAAAACAGCTGGACCAGCAGGTGCTACCGGAGCAACTGGCGCTACGGGCGCAACTGGTGCTACGGGCGCAACGGGCCCTCAAGGTGCAACCGGCCCATCTGGTGGGCCAGTTGGAGCAACGGGTGCTACTGGAGCAACAGGCGCTACCGGAGCAACAGGTGCGACGGGTGCTACCGGTGCGACGGGCACAACAGGGGCAACGGGTGCTACAGGCGCAACTGGCGCTACTGGAACTGGAACAACAGGTGCTACTGGAGCAACCGGAGCTACAGGCGCAACGGGAGCGACAGGCGCCACCGGAGCTACAGGAGCTACTGGTGCCACGGGAGCTACAGGTGCTACCGGAAATGCCAACGTACAGAGTTATGTATTAACTGCACAAAGCGTTTACACTATTGGTTTAACAACGTTAAATGTACCCGCAATAACGCAAGACATTATTGATGAGGGCGTGGTAATGGTTTATATGAGAAATACGGGCACAACAGGTACCTGGTATTCTCTTCCATACTCTGAAAGCGGCAATACTGTTGATATTAGCGATATGGGAGTTGGATATATTAATCTTAAAGCCAATTTTACGCAACTGAATGCATTTGATTTCAGAGTTGTGGTTATTTCAGGCTCGGGCCTTACAGCCTTAAGAGTTCGCAATCCTACTCTTAACCTAAGCGACTATAACGCAGTTTCGAAAGCATTACATCTGTCAACAAACTAAATAGTTTTCAATCTATAATACTATAACTGAAAGCCTTCCGGAATCCGGAAGGCTTTTTGCATTATACGGCCCGCAGTTCAATGTAACAATGATATGATTATTAAACATTTAACATTTAACAAATAAACATTTGCGTTTTATTTGTGTCTGATTGATATTGTTAAAACTTAAACACGACGTAAACTATCTATGAGATCATTGATACCCCTTTTTATTATTATTTTTCTGTCTGCATCATACGCTTACGCGCAGAACGGCAGGGAGGTACATGGAACTGTTATTGATTCAACCAAGCTTACATTACCCGGAAGCGCAATAACATTAACTTCTGACAAAGCCGATAGTGTTACCACAACCGCCGATGCAAACGGAAAATTTGTATTTACCGGCATTATGGGAAGTAAATTAGTAATATCGATAACATCTATCGGGTATCAAAAGCTACGGCGGCATTACACTTTGGATAACACCAATACTCCTGCTGATTTGGGTACGATAATTTTGAAATCTGAATCAAAAATGCTGAACCAGGTAACCATTGTTGGGGTTATACCGATAACATTAAAGGAGGATACTGTTGAATATAAGGCCAGCGCCTACAAAGTGCGGGAAAATGCACCGGTTGAAGATTTGATTAAAAAACTTCCTGGTGTGGATGTAGACGTGAACGGGAATATTACCACCCAGGGGAAACAAGTAACCAAGGTGCGTATCAACGGTAAAGATTTTATGGGTGGCGACGTGCAGAGCGCAACAAAAAACTTGCCGGCAGATGTTGTTGAAAATATCCAGATGATTGATGATTATGGCGATCAGGCAAATTTAACCGGCGTTAAAACCGGCGAACCTGATAAAATAATGAATATAACCATCAGGAAAGATAAGAACTACGGATATTTTGGGCAGGGTACTGTTGGCGATGGTGAAGATGCGTTACCACAAAGCCAGGGCATTCCTGATCAAAACAGGTATATAGGTTCAGTTAATGCATTTAATTTTAATGGCGACCAGCAAATTGCATTGTTAGGCAGCATAAACAATACAAACGTAAATACCTTTAGTTTTGGCAGTACAGGCGGTGGTGCCGGGGGGGGTATCGGTGGTGGCGGCGGCCGTGGTAATGCAGCACGTGGAGGTAACAACAATGGAAGCCTCATCACTACACAAAACGGTTTAACTGATGCCCATTCCATTGGCGCCAATTTCCGCGATCAATGGGGCAAATCACTTTCTGTTTATGGCAGTTACAGCTTTGCTGATAACTCCGTATCAACCACAACACTTACGTCTCAACAAAACACATCGCCCGCTAATCCTTCAACACAAAATCAAAACAGCGTTGAAAATGACAAGAATATTAATCATCGGTTTACCTGGAATATGGAATATAAACCAGATACCATAAACTATGTTAAAATCACGCCCACTTTTTCATACGCAAGCACCAACACTATCGAGAATGAAAATGTTAGCCTTATAAGAAGCGGCCTTAAAGGCGATACCACAGCTTACAACTCTTTAACCAATGCCAACTCACACGCGCCTACTTATGGGTTAACTGTATTATATAACCATAAATTTAAACGCCGCCATAATTTAAGTATAAACGTTACTTTAAATTCGGCACCGAGCTGGGGTTATCAAAACCCGGTTTATGATTATGCACCAGGAAGCGTGCCGACTGCCCCGCTTAACCAGATGATTAATACATACAGCCGCACTAATAGCTTCGGTACAACTGTTTCGTATCTTTCGCCAATTGGTAAACTTTCTTACCTTGAGTTTAATTACTCTTTCAACACTGCTGTTACAACAAACAATAAGCAAACCGACACCTTATTTGATTCAGCTACCTTTGCATTCAGGAGTGATAGTGCTTTAACCAACTTATATAACTATACATTTACTACTAATAAATTCGGCTTAAACTATCGCTTCATCCAAAAGAAATATAACTATACACTGGGTATAGGTGCACAGCCTGGTGTTTTGGACGGCTATTCGGCTACAACGGGACTTACTACACATGTTACTACTTTTAACATTATACCAACCGCCCGCTTTGTATATAATTTTTCAAGAAGCAGAAACTTTAGCGTAAACTATAATGGATCGAGCAGTACGCCAAGCTTTTCACAATTACAGCCGGTAACTGATTTTTCGAACGCATTATACCCGGTTGAAGGTAATCCTTACCTGAAACCGCAGTACACCAATAACTTTTCAATCAGGTACAACAATTTTAGCTTTGCCACGGGCGATATATTTTTTGCGAGTATACAGTACCAGGCTATATCAAACTATGTAGCTACCAATACTACGACCTACCCGACCCATTATACACTCGATCCAAGATTCCAGAATACCATCTTAACTCAATATTTAAACACTGATGGTTATAATACTACCTCTGCACAGCTAACCTACGCCAAGCCTTTTGATAACCGTAAATTCACATTATATTTCAGAGGCACGGCAACTTATGCCAATAATATTGGCTTTTTAACGAGTGTCGACTCAATTGCTCCTAATAAGTATAGTTCTACAATGGAGAAAAACATTGCTAAAAATTTGCAGCTTACTCCGCAATTGCAATTCAGGGTTGATATTACAGATGTAATTGATGCGCAGTTTTTAACCAATTATGCTATCAACAGAACCAACAACTCTGTTCAAAATGACATTACAGAAGGGACATCAAATGTCAGAACCTGGAATATTGGCCTTAACGGAAAAAACTATTTTGGCGACTGGACCTTTAGCTATGACTATACCAAGGCTACCAATTACGGCTATGCCTCAAGCCTGCAAGTTACCAACCCCAATATTTTAAACCTGTATGTTGAACGCAGGTTTATGAAAGATCATAGGGGAACTATCCGTTTGTCGGCATTTGACTTGTTTAACGAAAATACCGGGTTCACCTCAACGCAAACAGCCAATTCAACAACCGATACACATGTTAACAGGCTGGCCCGTTATTATTTAGCGACTTTCACTTTAAGGTTACAAAAATTTGCCGGCAAAGTGCCTACACAGGATAACGGCATACGCGGATTCAGAAGAAATGGTGGCGGTGGAGGTCCTGGAGGAGGACCAGGTGGTGGTGGCCCTGGCGGCCCATCGGGAGATTAATAAAAGCAAAAGCTCCCTGTTTATTAAGCAGGGAGCTTTTACTTTTTATGTATGTTTTTACTGTGCGCTGCTTAACAAAACATTATTGATAACGCGCTCCAACTCTTCCAAATCAAATGGTTTTGCCAAATATGTTTCGGCACCTGCGTGGTTGGCCAATAATTGAATATCGCTGTTGGCCGAAAAATATATGACCGGTATATTTTTCAGATCCTCATTTTTTTTTAGGGTTTGGGTTGCAATAATACCACCATCGTCGGGTATCCAGTTATCCATTAATATTACATCGGGTAAAATAGATGAAACCTTTTCAACGATCTTATTACAGTCGGTAAAGGCATGTACGGTCCAACCTTGCTCCTCTAAAATAAAGCTGCAAATTGAAAGAATATCTTCGTCATCGTCAAATATGATGATCTTCTTATTATTAGGGTTATTCATTAGTGTCGTGATTTGTGAAACTATGAATTTCATTTTACAAAAACAAATAATTTTATAGTTTCAGCAAATTCTTTCTAATTTAATTTCACCCAAATTTTTAGTTAATAAAGGCTTTCAAATGACACTCCAGCTCCGTAAGTATTTTTAGATACAACCCTGACAATTAAGCCCATTACCAATTAAAATCACGTAAAAACACGCTTGATTTATATTTTAATTAGAAATAAATTTAAATATTAAATCAAACTATCATGGCAGCTTTTATCACAGCGTTTAATATCACCATGCAAACCGAAGGCGGATATAATCCGGGCGAGGGAGAAGCAGAAACTTATATGGGGGTTGATCGTTCGCAAAACCCCAACTGGGGCGGCTGGGTTATTGTTACGGCAATAAAAGCGGCCAACCCGGGTGCAAGTGTAAATGCTTTAGATAGCCTGTTCCAAAAAAACGCAGATCTGCAAACCGCAGTGCAAAACTTTTATAAAGTTAATTATTGGGACACCTTACAACTGGATACTGTGAATGATCAGCAAGTGGCAAATGCATTATTTGATTGCTCGGTAAATCCATGCATCATAAGCGTTTCAAAAGTTGCCCAGATTGCCTGCAATACGGTTGCTCCAAAATCTGTTGGCGTTGACGGACAAGTAGGCACTTTGACCCTTACCTGCATAAATAATCTCCAGCCAAACTTATTCGTCACCGCGTTTAACGGCATCCGAGTTGCCAATTATTATGAAAGAGTAAACTTAACACCGGCAGATAAACAGTGGTTAAGTAGCTGGCTTGACAGATGCAAACCTTATGCGCAGGGAAATGCCTAGATGAGATTAAAGCTCCAAAAGAGTGATATTTTTTTCCTTTATTCTTAATATTTGGTTTTTTTTAGGCTCTTATTAACATCCAACCCAAATTATTTTTAGATTTATCAAATATTAAATGAGTATGTGATTTAGCTCTACCGGATCTAATACTATATTTTAACCGGTAACGGCGTCAACACAATTATCATCGTAATTAATGATTATTTGAAACAAACTGTACTTTTCCCTATGGTAATTAAAAATTGGGCGATAAAATTCTTCGCTATCGGAGCAATTTTAACTTTCTGCTGTAAGCAAACTTATGCTCAAATAATTTACCAGCCCTATTCCTACCAGTTTTATCAGAAATTGAATGATCAGCTTTATTTCGATAACTCTAACTTACATACCGCCGTTAAGCCCTACCTTATAGGCGATGCTAATGCATTAAGAGCAACATACGATTCGTTGATGAATTTGGGTGTTGACAGCAGCCGCAAAAGCTGGTTGAGCCGTAAGTTATTTAACGAGCATGGTTTTGATGACCGCAATAAAGAATTCACTTTTTATGCTGATTATCTGCCCGACCTGTTGATAGGGAATGACCTGAGTGGTAAAAAGAGCACTTATCTGAATACACGTGGTTTCCAGGTGGGTGGTACTATAGGTGCAAAATTCTTTTTTTACACCAGTGCCTATGAAAATCAGGGCACGTTTCCCGAATACCTTACGGATTATATTCACACTACCGGGATGGTTCCGGGCCAGGCTTTAGAATTCTCATTGGGAACGCCCGATTGGTCGTATGTAACCAGCCTTATAGGGTATAATCCTACCAAATCAATCAGCATGGTAATGGGTGTCGATAAAACCTTTATTGGTGACGGATATCGTTCTTTGCTGCTTTCAGACTTTTCGGCCAATTACCCATTGTTCAGAATAACTTTTAATTTGGGTAAAAGAGTGCAATATATGGCCATGTGGTCGGTATTAGAAGATCAGTCGGCAACAGAATTTCCAAGTCAGCACTCGCCATACCGAAAAAAGTGGGCGGCTTTCCACTATATCGACTGGACAATAAGCAATCGCGCCTCCCTGGGCTTTTTTAATGCCATAATCGCTGCCGAATCCGATGATGATGGTACCAATCACCCTTTCGACGTTAATTTCATTAACCCTATATTGTTTTCAAAATCACTGGCGCCATCAACCCAAATACCTGACCATACCTTATTGGGCTTCAATGGCAAATACAAAGTATTTAACAAAACCACCCTTTATGGGCAGTTACTATTTGATCAGCAATCGTCTCCGGCAAATACCGGTACGGAGTATGGCTACCAGTTAGGCTTCCGCGGGGCCGATTTATTTAAGGTACACGCGCTTAATTATCTGGTTGAATATAATACCGTTAAACCGTACACCTATTCGCACCAATACCCCCTGGTAAATTATACGCAGTATAACGAACCGCTCGGCGATCCTTTTGGTGCCGATTTTAAAGAAATAGTAGGCCTTTTAAATTATTCTATAGGCAAGTTTGATTTTCAGGGAGAACTGAATTATGCCAAGCTGGGTGTAAACTACGACAATGTAAATTACGGAAGCGACATATTAATACCCGCAGTTATTACACCGGGAACAGTAATTGGGGAAGGAACAAATACTAGTTTCAAGTATGCTGAAGGTAAAGTTGCTTACTTAATTAACCCCAAATATAATTTAAGATTTGAACTGGGATTGGTGTATCGCGATGAAACAAGCAATATAACCAGCAGCAAAACAACCTGGGTAACCTTTGGATTGAGAAGCACCTTCAGAGATATTTATTCAGATTTTTAATTGAACAGGCTGCAGATGGATCAAACAAAACAAAAACAACTTCTAATTGAAATTATGCATTTGCTCAATAAATATAAAAAAGGTTTCTTCACACTGGCAATAGCCATATTGGCAATAAATATGGCTACAGCGCAGTCTGAATATCAGCCTTATTCCTATCAGTTTTATCAAAAGCTCAGTGCTGATCTGTACAGTACCGATACCCGCATACATTCGGCTATAAAACCTTATTTTGTTGACGATAGTTTATTAAAAAAGACCTATGATTCCCTGATGAATGTCGGTGTAAAACAACGTTCAACCTGGCTGGGCCGAAAAGTATTTAACGAACACCAGATTGATGTTAAAGGCAGCAATTATACTTTATATGGCGATTTTTTGCCAGATGTAGGTGTTGGCCGTGATTTTTCGGGCCATACATCGGTATGGAATACCACTATCGGTTACCAGATGGGCGGGGGCATAGGTAACAAATTTTCGTTTTATGGAAGCATTTACGAAAACGAGGCCCAGTTTCCCGCTTACATTACCCAATTAATAAACAGCTCTTATTATATACCCGGCGAAGGCAAGGATATGAACCCCGGCCAAAACACTAAAAATTGGCTTTACTCTTCGTTCTTGTTATCCTACACGCCTATTAAGTTTGTAAATTTCACTTTAGGAAAGGACAAAACATTTATTGGCGATGGCTATCGGTCGATGTTATTATCTGACTTCGCTTCCAATTACCCCTTCTTCAAGATAAATGTAACACTGGGCAATGTTAAATACATGACCATGTACGCATTTATGGATGATCCGAACGCGCCTAAAATACCCGGCGATAACAGTACCCGCAAAAAATGGGGATACTTTCAATATATCGACTGGAATGTGAGCAAAAGGTTTTCGGTGGGTTTGTTTCAAAACGTAATGGCTGTAACCCGCGATTCTACCGGCCAAAAACGCGGATTCGATCCAAGTTTGGCAAGTCCTTTTATGTTTTTGCCAACAATGAATAATAGCGAAAGTGATCCGGACAAGAATTTATTGGGCTTAACCTCAAAGGTTAAAATATTTAACAAAACGATTCTTTACGGCCAGTTTGCATTAAACGAGTTCCGTGCACAGGATTTCTTTAGCTCAGATGGAGCCTATACCAATAAATTCGGATTTCAGTTAGGTATTCGCGGTGCCGATTTGTTTCACGTACAGGGCTTGAATTATTTGGCCGAATATAACTCAGCCAAGCCATACACCTATTCGTCATTTGATCAAACCAGTAACTACAGCCAGGACGATCAGCCATTGGCAGATCCGTTTGGTGCCAATTTCCGTGAGTGGGTAGGTATATTAAACTACAGCGTTGGACGATTTGATTTCCAGGGGCAGTTAGATTATGCCTATTTTGGATTGGATATTGATGGCCTGGATTACGGGCAGAATATCTTCATTTCTTATAATGATGCTGTTCATAAATTTGGCAATTACCTTGGTCAGGGATTGGCAACTGATTACTATTACGCACAAGGCAAGGTGGCTTACCTGTTAAACCCAAAATATAACCTGCGCCTTGAATTTAGTGCCTTATTCAGAGATGAAAAAAACAGCATGTTTAATGCCAAAACCACCATGTTTACGATAGGCTTGCGCAGCTCATTCAGGGATATTTATAATGATTTTTAAGTAGCCCCACCTAAATCCTCCCCGGTAGGGAGGACTTAAAAATTAACGCGGGCGAAGCTAAAAGTCTCCCCTTCCGGGGAGATTATTCACTTATAATTGATTTTTAAGGTGTTCATGAAGGCTACGCCGTTTAGAGGGGGCTACTATTTTATTTAATAACTATCCATTTTTCAGGCAGGTTCCATCCGCTTATAGCCACCTGCGCATTTGCAACTTGCAGGTTATAATCAATCATTACCTTTTTCACTTCGCCGGGTAAAACAGATACATAGTTATCCGAATAAAAAACAGGAAGTACTCTCTGCTTTGTTGCTGGGTTAATTAACGACAACCTGTTAAAAAAGGCAACAGATGCATTTTTGTTATTGCTCAACGTAACTTCTACTTTTCCTTTGGCAATTTGCCTCGCCGAAACAGACAATTGAGCAGGCTTCATTTCCTGCAGGCCCGAATAGTTTCCAGCGTGATCAGGCAACCAGTAAAAATTATCGCTGATAATTTTATTGTTCGCGTCAATTAACCGCAACGATAAAAACACACCATTGCTGTTACTTGCTTCTGCAACCGCTTTTTCTATATTGGTAACAGCCACAGATCCCGTTGCTATGGAATCTTTATAGATCTTTACCAACGATGTTTCTTCGCCCCCGATATTAAATAGCTTTATGGAAACAGTAATTTTCTGTTTAGCCTTAAAAGTATTATTAACTGTGCTTACCGTACCATCAATGGAGTTGTACATAATGTGTACCGGTTCGCTTCCACTGTGTAAGCCATATAAACAGGCATTGGGATCAAGGTAATAATCGTACATCTGGCCACGCATTGCAGTCCATGGGTTTTGGGTTTTCCAGATGATCACCCCGGTATACCAATCCCACATATGCGAACTAAAACCTTCCATAAGCCCCCGGTATTGATCATAATTAACCAACTGGGCCTTAGCCGCAAAGTCCGCCACATCTTTAGGCTTGCCATAATTATCAATATAATGATAGTCTATATATTTGTGATACTGCCAAACAGAATCAACTTTTGGCTTTTGTTTGCCGGTTTCTTCCTCAGGAATAACCATATTGCCCGGAGGGATAAATCGCTTCAGCGACTCAATATCCCCAATCCCTACAGAACCCACCTCCGAGTTAAACGAATAGGTTCTGTGCTGCCAAAAGGTTGATAACGGCTGTATACCGTATGGCCCGTCGCTGTTTACACCCGTTGTGTCCTGTGACATGGCCGTAGAATTAGAAAAGTCAACAAACCAGCGTGTATTATCCAGCTTTGGCATAATGGTGTCGCGTATAGCGGCTAAAATATCATCAGGCGGTGTAATCTCGTTGCCTCCGCACCAAATAGCAAGCGAAGCATAGTTGCGCAGCATTTTTACCTGATCTTTTATGGATTGAAGGTAAAGGGCATGATTATCCGGATACTTACGCCGGGTGACCTGGTCATCCAGTTTCATCGGATCGGGCCAACGGCCATTACAATCGCCCGATCCCCACATATCCTGAAATACCAGAATACCATATTTATCACAGGCTTGATAAAACTCCGGTCGTTCGGTAAGTCCACCACCCCAAACCCTTATGAGATTTAAATTCATATCACGATGAAAACGCACCTCTGCATCATACCTCCGGGCCGATAGGCGCATCATCTCATCTGATGCTATCCAGTTACCTCCTTTTATAAATATCTTTTGCCCGTTTACATTTATCTGTCTGCTGCGGGTATGTGTATTCCATTCTGAAGTGAGCTGACGTACACCAACTTCAATATTTTCTTGGTCTGATAGCTGGTTGTTTGCAGTAACAAACTGCAGTTGCAGGTTGTACAGGTTTTGTGGACCATATCCGTTGGGCCACCATAATTTGGGATGTTTTAAAGTATAATCGGCCAGTTGTACGGTTTGTGTTGCGTTTGGCTTCAACGTAATTTTCTTTGATGCCGGTACACCATCCAAGTTGTATTTTAACACTCCCGTAACAGCTCTGTCGGTAGCGTTCTCCAAATCAGCCGATACTTGTATAATAGCCGGTTGTTGCTGCCCTTCAACCTGCCTTACCCCAGGAACAAGCGTAACCACATGTGGATCAACAATTTTTATCGCTCCTGTTTTTTCAATGGTCACCTTATCCCAAATACCTGTATTACGGTCGCCAATCGGTTGTATCCAATCCCATCCGGCAGTATATTGTAAACTTACGTTACGGGCAATGGTGCCATCGCCGCCCTGGCCACCATTAGGATTGCCCACCACATCGGGTGGATAAACAATAACTGCAACCCTGTTATTTCTATTTTTTGCAAGTAGCTGCGTTATATTATACCGGGCACGTAAAAACATACCTTCGTGCCTTGCCTGATTTAGCTTATGTCCATTTAAAAAAACATCAAAACTATAGTTAACGCCTCTGAAATTCAGGTAAACCTGCTGACTGCCCGTAGCCGGCATTTCTTTAAAATCCTTTACAAACCAATAGGTATAATAATCGCGTCCGGTTTTATAAATATCCGGTATTTGTTCATTATTCATTCCGTAAAACGGATCGGGGATTTGCTTGTCGGCAATTTGTGAAGTTAAAACCGTACCCGGAACAACCGCCGGCATCCAACCCCTAAGCGAATAATTTGAAACAGAAATAGCTTCGCCTTTATCGGCAACTGCTTTTATGGGTGAACATTTCCAGCCGCTATTGAGTTCATACCTGGTTTGAGCCGACGCCCCCGGCATAACAGCTAATAAAATAAAAAACAAAAAAACAGCTTTTAGTAAAGAAGACACTAAAGACAGCGGACTGCGAAGATGTTGGATCATCGCCAAATATAATTAAAACGTTAAAATAGGTTCAAGGGAACTTGTAACAATTGAGTGTGACTGCACATCGCAAGATAACGCTTCTTTAAGAAAGTATTTCTTTCATCAATACCCTTACCCGGTACTGTTTCGCCAGTCTGAAAGCCTTAAATGTTAGAAACGTGAGCACCCCTATTGTTATCGCAGCCAGAACAGCAAGCGTAAAGCTCCCATAAATATATTGCATTAAGTGGCTGCTGATATTACCAAAAGATAGCTTTGCATCAGTTTCTGTGACAGCACCGCCAACCCAATAACGCCCCACCCTAAAGCTTAACCAAATAACTAAAGGAAAAATAGCGGGAAAACTTACCTGCGAAAATATAACAACCAGCGCTTTATTTAATTTAAAGGCTACAGCCAAAAATATGGCCGCAATAGTTTGAAAGCCCCATAGGGGGATAATTCCCATAAATATGCCGAATGCCGCCGAAAAAGCTTTCAACTCGTCAGATTGACCGGGGTCATAAAGCTGGGCCACCAAACCGATCCAGGTTTTTTTGGTAAACAGGGCTTTAATTTGTTTGTTGATATGGGCTTTAAGCGGTTGCATTATATTGGGCAATGCAAAAATAACATCGCAATAAAACCTGCATTTACCAATAGTATTAAACTTTTGTTAATAACTGATTTTCAGGATACCTTTTTGTAAACGAAGAATAGCTGTATCCATATCACCCGCAATTTCATATAGGTAAACTATGTCAATGATTTAATTATATATTAAAAAAAATAATATAATTTAACTCAATATTATTTCTATTTTTAACTAATAATTACTTATTGCAAAACAAGTTAACATCCTTTGCCTTTTAGAATAATAGCATTCTCTGCAATATTAAACCAAAATAAATGAAACATTTAGTTAAATCAATCCTGACAATATTAACCCTTGTGGGTTTTCCGCTAACCTTTCTAGCGGCCCTTTGGTTGAAAATAATTAGAAGAGTGGGACCGAATCCAATTGACGAGGCTATTTTTATGAATCTTGGAGTATTACCTGTTGTAGATCACTATTACCATCCATTAATTAATCCCAAAAAGCATTTAACAAAATCATTAAGGGCCGACAGAAGCCTAAAAGGAATTAATTTTAATGAAGACAAGCAACTGGAATTATTATCAAAATTTAATTACAATGACGAATTGTTATCCTTTCCTTTAGAAAAAAGCACCAACATCGAATTCCATTACAACAATGGCTCCTTTTGCTCAGGCGATGCCGAGTACCTTTATGACGTAGTAAGGCTTTTTAAACCTAAAAGAATAATTGAAATTGGCTGCGGAGCTTCGACATTGATGATCAGAAATGCGATAAAAAAAAATAAATACGATGACCCTGATTATACCTGCAACCATATTTGTATTGAACCTTACGAACAGCCCTGGCTGGAAAAAATAGGTATTGAAGTAATTAGAAAAAAAGTTGAAGACATCGATGTAACCTTTTTTGAGACATTGGGCGCAAACGATATTCTGTTCATAGATTCATCGCACATGATAAGACCGCAGGGCGACGTACTTTTTGAATTTCTGGAAATATTACCCATATTAAAAAGCGGAGTTTTGGTACATGTACATGACATCTTTTTCCCGAAAGATTATCTTGACGAATGGGTGTTAAAAGACCATCTTTTTTGGAATGAACAATACCTGCTGGAAGCATTTTTAACATTTAATAATGAATTCAATATCATAGGGGCACTAAACTATCTGACACATCATCATCGGGAGGAACTATCGGCCAAATGCCCTGTTTTTGCAGACCAGCCGGACAGAGAACCCGGCTCATTCTGGATAGCAAAAAAATAAACTCATAATGCCCTATTCTATTAGTTTTTATGTGCTGTCTGTCCCAAGAATATATGACACAATAAGAAACGCGCCGGGCCACATGAAACAGTCATCGCTATAAATCAATAAGTTAATAGCTGGCATGGGCCAGACTGGGACAATCTGGGACAAAAAATGCGATTTTTGCGGGTGACCCGTCCTGAAAAAAGTTTACACTTTTGGTTTGTTAATACTGAGTTGAATTTACACTTTTAGATTAATCCTACAATAGGTTTACAGTTGTTATTTAATCAAAGATTCCTCCTTTTCTTTTTTT
>Ga0302303_10000770_pt1 | contig 23724 bp, 20 predicted proteins | sample III_Palsa_E2_1_FD_194542 | JGI IMG/M metagenome (GOLD analysis project Ga0302303, IMG submission 194542) | Peat permafrost microbial communities from Stordalen Mire near Abisko, Sweden - III_Palsa_E2_1 | ecosystem: Environmental > Terrestrial > Soil > Palsa > Peat permafrost | place: Sweden...
AACAGTAAACTAACAAAAACAAGCGTTTCCGCAAGCGAACACTTGCACATCGTGTAACACCTTACCTATCAATAGCTTACAAAACCACTGTTTCCTGCTAAAAAACACTTTTCGATACACTAAGTACGGCCATCCGCATCATCACTACCGCGGGTATTAAAAAGAGAGTTTTTTTGAGAATGAGTGAGTGTGTGTAAAGGGCTCCGGTTAACACCGGGGCTCTTTTTGTTGACAGGTGATTGTTGGTGATTTATTTTGATTTATTTGATTTGGGGGATTGCGTGATTGTTGATCACTGATTTATTTGATTTGAAGGATCTCGCTGATTTAACACCACAAAACCAGTTCCTCCCTAAACCCGATTGCAGCGAATACAGGCCCGCGCTTAAGGCCCCTGCAGTATAAGCGGAAAGCGGGGCTGACTTAAATAGGAGCAGAGGCGTCGGTTTCAAATGATTATCAGGTTCCGATCTTTACTATAATAATTAAAGGGATCACTATAAATAAGCACAGCCACCAATAAAAGCTTTTGCCGGTTTTCCGGAATAATGCATTAATTATCATGATTATGATAAATATAATGGCAATTACAAACGCGTATAATTCGCCAAACATCACACCTTCACCCCAGGCAATTTGATCCCCATGTTGTATATGGCCTACAGCTGCTTCAAATCTTAATTGCGTGGTAATTACCATAAAGCAAAAACAAGCATACAAAATGTAGCTTATGATAGCCCAAGGGTGACCTTTTAATATTTGAATAGATTTTTTCATTGGTTCAGGATTGATTACCATTAATGCCTTTAAATTGAAAAGGTAACCTTAAACCATAAGCCCAACCCCACCAATAGCGCGAGTATGCAGCAAAGCCAAAAGCGCGGTGTACTCGTGACTTATAAGGCATGCAGATCAAAAGCCAATCGCTTGTAGAGGATTTCTCTCTCGTACCTCGTTCTAAATGACATTGGCGGGTATGCACTATTGAGCAATCAATTCATCCATCCTGTCCAACAACACACATCCTCCTAAACCACATGGACATCTACTTATTCAAAACCTCGTACAGCGCCCAGTTGTCGGTTTCATATATCTTGCGCAGGTTTAAACCGGAGTTTTGCTGTTTCATCTGGTCGATATATTTATCGTTGATCTGGGTGTAGCCGGTGGCGATGTTTTTCGCGGTGGCAATTAATATATAGTCGTCGTATTTATTGGGCGATTCTATGGCGCTTGCAAATTCATCCTGGTAGGGCATGGTTAACTGCCTTATGTTTTTAACAAAGGCAACAATAGGGTAGGCGATAGCGTCATCAACCAAAATTCTTGAATTATCGGGCAATCCGTTCAAATAGCTGGCAACATCGTGGTTCTCATTCTCGCTTTCATCGGTATTGCGGTTAAGCAAAATGGTGATAAAGTTATTCTCGTCGTGAACCAATGAATTGCTTAGGAAAAGATAGCCGGTATATATTTGTACCAGCACCAGTACCGCTATAACTAATTTAATAGGGCGCTGCCTTTTAACTATCTGCACCCTGAACATAATACACAGTAAAGCCAGTATCATGAAAATGAGGTAATACTCATATACCAAAAATACCTTGTCGTATTTTATGTGTAAAAACTCGATAAAGGCAAACGGGGTTAATATAGTTAAAACCTGGTAAGTGCTTTGCCTGAACAGGTATACAGCTACAAATATCAATGGGCAAAAAAGTAATGCCTTAGCTGATATGAGCAGGGATACATCTTGCGGCAGGATTGTACTGGTATTGTTTACGTACAGCAGGTCGTAATTTATTTTGTCGGATATTACATTCCAGGTAGCGTAGGGGCTTTCTAAAAAGTAATTCAGATCGTTAGCGTGCGTTAAATTGAGCAGCTTATAACATAATACCGATGCTATGGGCAAAATGAATATGATGATATACAGCGCGAATGTTTTGCTGATGAGTTTACGGCGTAACGAGGGACTGTTAAAGCTTAAAAACAGGCGGAATATGGATTCCTTTTCGCTAAGATTGAGGCTTTGGATGGCGATGGATAAGATCAGCGGGATAAAGAACAGGGTAAGCCAGATGAAGTTATAATCGCAAAACACCAGTATCACCAGGCATATACTGGCAATGGAAATGTGAAACGTGGTGTTCGACCGGTAGAACTTGAGTATGTTTAAAAAGAAAAGGAAAAAGAAGATCAATGAAAGATAAATTCCCTTACCCGAGCAAGCCGCGTACAATATGCCGGGATGAAATACAAAGAGTATAATTAAGATGAGCAGGTAAAAATCATCGGTAAATCTTTTTAACAGCGTGCTTGCCATTATATAAAACAACATTGCCGTACCAATTGCCGATGCTATTACCGGCGCGAGGGCGTAATTAATAGATGTAAAAATGAATATGCCGTAAAATGGTAAAATAGGGGCGGTGAGGCCCATTACCTTTATGCGGTTGCCTAAGCCTTCAAAAACAACCTTGGCCTTCTCGATATAAAAAAGCGATTCAGGGTTGGTATAGCCTAATTTATTCAGGTAAATGCCACAAAATAAATAGTACGCCGCCAGTATCAGGGTAATTAGTACTAAATAAAATGATTTTGACTGCCTCATTTTACAACGTTTACAGGGTTGTTAACTTTACTTATACCGTGATTGGTTTTTTGCCAGTAAAAGGGCTTTACAATCAGTTCGTACAGGCCCATATAAGCCGCTACAGAGTGCATCAACCAGTAAACCGGGTTTGCTATGGCAAATAATATCAGCTCGTAAAAGCGCCTTTTAAATACGGCCATCATGTTTACATATATCATTAATATGTTACCCACCATCAGGTTAAATATCGACATAAATAGCACCCAATCCGGAAATAAGGTACGGATAGTTGACAGGTCGAATACTACGTAGGCTATAAATATACTCAACAGCAGCGGGTATACTAAAAATGTTAAAGGCGTGGCACCTATAAAAAAGCTGAATCCTAAAAAGCCTTTCCAGCCCAGTTTGCGCCATAGGGCTACCGGGTTGCGCATGTGTACCAGGTAGGTTTGCATATATCCTTTTATCCAGCGGGAGCGCTGGCGTATCCAGTTGATAGGCTCGTTATTTGCTTCCTCATAGGTGGTGGAGTTAACAATGGCCACCTTATAGCCTTTGGCATAAGCTCGTACCCCTAAATCGGCATCTTCGGTAACGTTGAACGGATCCCAGGCGCCTAATTCAACCAAATATTCCAGTTTAAAGTGATTGCTGGTACCACCTAAGGGGATGGGAATATCCAATGTGTCCAGCCCTGGTAGCATGTAATCAAACCAGTAAGAATATTCCAGCGTGAACATACGGGTAAGGAAATTCTCGTTACGGTTAAAGTAATTTAAGGCGCTTTGTATGCAAATGTAGTTTTCGGGCAGTTTACTGAATAAGGCGACCACTTTTTTAAGCTGATCGGTATCGGGGATATCTTCCGCGTCATAAATAGTTAAAAACTTGCCACGGGCAAAATGCAGCGCGTAATTACAGGCCTTAGGTTTGGTTTTAGGCATGTGGAAGGGCACCACTATCACTTCAAATATGGCAGGGAAATCAAGGTTACGGACCGCGTTCAGGGTTTTATCATCATCTTCCTCTATCACCAGTTTAATGTCCAGCTTTTCGCGCGGGTAATCGATGCTTTGCAGGTTCCATATCAGTTTTTTTATCAGCTTATCTTCTTTGTAAACCGGTAAAAGTATGGTGTATATGGGTAGGTCGTCATCAACAACAGTTCTTAATTCTTCTTTGGTAACAGCCTGGTATAATTCAAACCGCGAGCCAACCAAAGCCAAAAATAGTTTAAATATGATAGCCACCAGGAAAAATGAGCTTAGTAATACATTAATTAGTATGGATGTATTTTTAAAACTTAATACTAAGCCTACGGCAGCAAAACCGAGTATGGAAAACAGGAAAATAAGTTGCGGAGTAGTGAACGTAACTATAGCCGAGCTGTTGGCATCATTATGCAGTAACTCATATACAGCCGATTTAACTTGTTTTTCGCCAATGAGTTTGTGACTAAGCCATATAATGTCAAGATCCGATGCTATTATTACCTGGGGTTCAAGGTTATAAGTAAATTTGATAAAATCAGTGAATAGTTCATCTGTTGGGTCGGCCATTATGGTTACCACCTTGTTGTTTTCAATACGCAAAGGCAGCGCTATACGGTCGTCGGCAAATTTAAGGTCTATTTTTTTTAATACATCGGTATCAAAAGCTTCCAGCCTTATCTGCTCAATTTTATACTCGGCATTGGTTATAATGCGCTCGTAATTTTTGCGGGATATGTAGCCAAAATTCAGGGCTATCTTGATAAAAGATTGTCCTGTTCGGGCTGATAAACTTTCGATCTTTTCCTTATCGGTTGGTGTTAAGAAACCATCACTAACCAAAAGTTCAGGAATTGACATATTTATTTAGTTAATAATAGTTTTAATTGAGTTTTAAAATAAGCCTAAGCAATTAATGCTTAGGCTTATTTAATGCAGGTTTAATTAAACCTGCCGAATTTATTAATCGTTAAACAACTCTTGTGATCTTTGAATTTTAGAGCGTACATACAGGAATGATAGCAATATCAATATCAGTATGCCTAACAAAATGTATAAGTTATAGCTCTCCCAAAAACGAGTAAGCGCGCTTTTAGTATCAATATATTCCAGGTTTTCGCTTGATTTATTGATGTTGAACAGGTATTTGTTCGAGTTTACATCAGAGATACACACGTTGCTCGATAGTGTTGAAAGCTGCTCGGTAATGGATTTCGCAGCCGCAGAGAACGCTTCGGCCAGTTGTGTGCCGGTTGCTGTTAATACCAGGGTAGCGTTGTTGCTGCGCCCATAGAAAATTTGTGCCAAGCCGTTTGATACGCTATCCGACAGTTCATATACCGTGGTATTATTATCGCTGTTATACAGGCGGAATTTCTGGTTGAATTTGATAGGCGCATCCGGGAAATCATTCATCAAGGGGTCGTCTTTTTGTAAAAGCGCCACTATGTTATATTTTTTCAGATCGCTTGCGGTAACATCCTTGGAGTATACAAATTCAGGGAAATTATTGGCGTTGATGTTATTGTTCAGCTCATAAATAATTTCGCCCATGGCACCTGCGGCATATTTTGCGTAATCTTTTGATACCACTATGCGTGTGCTGCCATTGTTAAATGCTTCAGGGTATTGATAGAAGCTCAGATCGTTGGTTATGAACGGATTTTTTGATTCCAGGTATGATTTATCTACATCAATTTCGGCAAAAAAATTGGTGAAACTGTTATTACAGTTGCCATTTGTTGGGAAGAACCTGAATTCGGCTTCCAGCGTATTGTACTTGTGATGCTGATAACGGTTAATAACTACGGATGTGTTTAATTTACCCGATACATCCAGCTTTTCGCTGTTGATCAATGAACCGTTCAGATAGATGTTGAAAAATCCGCGATCGCCGGGGTTTAAAGCGCTGTAAGTACCTATTATATGTATCTCAACCTCTTTTGGAGTGAAGCTAAAATCGCTGTTTTTGAAATTATATATACTTTTAAGTGATCCGATACCCGACATGAAGTTGGTTACTCCGCCTATTTGCTTAAATGAAAGCCTCGACCTGTTTTCGTCAACTGTTTTAAAGAAAGTGTTTTCAGCAGTACCAACTAACAAATAATCGCCAAAAGTTGAGTTCAAAATATTCATATTACCTAAAGCGGTAATTGTTTTATCAAAACCAGGGTCATCGCCACCGGTAACAAACAATACTTCGTTAGGTACCTTTTCGGTTATTATAGTTTTAATGGGTATAAGCGTATTTTTTACATTAACAATTTGGGTTACCGTATCATTCGCCACGGTGATAGATTTGTACAGGTAAAATAAGCCTTCACCATTTTGTGGTGTTACTTTTATTAAATTACGGTTATCATCGCTAAGTGAAGCCATATTACCTACCATAATATAGTTTCTAACACTATCAGGTTTTTGGTCGGCTTCAAAAACCATTATGTTTGAATTACCTGTCTTTTTTAACCTTGCATACGCCCAGGCCACAGCCTTTAAATCGTGCAGGGTAGGATTAACCGGGTAAACAATCGCTTTTTTTGATTCGAAGCAGTTGCTGATATTTACATCACTAAAAAAATTCTTATCGCTTTTAACTAATTGTACATAGGAGAAGTTTTTAACTTTAAGCCACATTGCCGGGTTATCCAGGTCTTTACATTTATCATCGGTTATGGTTAAAAGCGTTCTTACCTGTATTTTCAGGAAATGATCGGGAGTTATTTCAGAGCGGTTTAAGTTCAACGCTATTTTTTGTATCGAATCAGCCGATAGCCGGCTGCTATATACCGGGACATCGTCAATAAGTATATTAATATAGGAGCGATCTTTTAACAAAGCCTGCGAAGGCTCAAAATACAAAACCAATTTGCTTCCGTTTACCTCGTACTTTGGGTCTATCTTCAGAAAATATGCACTGGAACCGCTCATTCCATATATAGCATCATCATCATGCCCCATTGCTTTAAAGGATACGATAGCTGTATTTTGCTGGGCTAATGAAGCTGTACTTAAAAGTAATGCAAATGCTAAAAAGCTTAAAAATTTATTCATTGGGTTGTAAATATTAATTTATAACGTTAAATTCTACTCTAAAATAATTGCCGTTATCATCGCTGCGATACGTAAGATCGCCCCCCATTTCGCGGGTCATTAATTTGGCAATGGAAAGGCCCAGCCCCAGCCTGCTCTCTTTTGAGCCGGTGGCATCGTTCAATGTTTTTAATTTATTAAACATCATATCCAGCTCGTCCTCGCCAATGGCTATACCTTCATCAATTATTTCAAAAACAAATTTCTGGCGTTGCAGGCTGGTAACTACCTTGATGTTATTGTTGGTTTGCGAAAATTTAATGGAGTTTGAAAGCAGGTTTTGAAACACCTGGCCCACAAATACCTTATCCAGCCTTACATGTAAAGGCAATTTCAATATATTATCAACCAGGTGAATGTTTTTCATTTGGGCGGTTTCTGTTAATCCCTTGTATACATGCAGCACTTCGGCATTAATATCAAAAACCTCCATATTAAAATTCATCTCCGGCGATTCTATCTCTTTTACATCCATCAGCTTATTGAGCATATACTGCATCTTTTCAGCCGAATCTGAAATGTAACCCAAAAACTCCCGTTGATCCATGCTTAACCTGTAATCTTCTTCCTGAACCATATTGTTGCTCATAATTATGGAGCCTATCAGGTTTTTCAGGTCGTGGCCCGCAATGTTTATAAAGCTGTTCTTGTTCTCATCCAGCTTGCGCAGCTGCTCATATTGCTGATCGATCAGTTTGTTTTTTTCGTTTATATCGTGGTTCTGATCTTTAAGCTGATCGTTTGATTTTTCGATCAAAATTTGTGAGCGCACATCACGCTCAATTACTTTATACCTGGCATTGGGTATAAGGCATGATATGGCAACAGTAATAAAAAAGAACTGCCCGCCGTTACTGATAAACAGATCTAAACTATAGGCGCTGAACAGGTTGAAAAATACCAGCAGCAGTAAAAAGGATAATAAAGTTTGGATGATTGAATTTACCGGCTCCCAAAAAACCTGCAGGTTAAAAAACAATATGATGGCCGAATACAGTAAAAAGTATATATTTAGTTGTTCGATGTTTACCAGGGTACATAATATGGCCGAGGTGATGGAGAGTAAAAAGAAGGAGAGGTGCAGTAATATACGGTAGTTATATTTTTTACGCTGAAACCAGGAGTGCATAGCATAAATAACAATAACGGTAATTATGCGGATGATGAAAAATTGCAGCCATATAGTAGTAGCATATATAAAATCAACAATGCTAAATAAAGGATACAGCAAAATGATGGTAAATATGATATTGTTAGTCTGATACCAGGCTTTTTTTAGTTTTTCCTTCGAAAATTCTTCTTTAGTAATTTGGACAAACATTAGGCGTTTCCTTAAATTATAATAAGATAAAACAAGTTTATAAATTTTAACCGGACTAAAAATACACCAAAAAATGGCTAAACAAAATTATTTCCATATCCCGGTGTTAGCCAGTTGTTTCATAATTTTAATAGTGGTGCATTGCACAGTTGCAAAAAGTAATCCAAAATTGCCTCCCGATAGGGTGCTGGCATTTAAACGGGCCCAAAGTTTAAATAATGGCATAAGCATATCGTGGCTGGAGCAAACCTGGAACCCCAAAATGCTGGATAGCGATGTAGTTAACGACAGCGATTTTGAGCTGCTGCAAAAGCTTGGTTTTAAGAGTATTAGGCTGCCGGTTGCCTTTGCTTATTTTGAAAGCAGGCATGTGCCTTTGAACGAGGTACTTTTGCATATTGATAAAGTTTTAAAACAGTGTAATACTTACGGATTTAAATTGATTATAGATTACCATTATGGTAACCTAAACGATACCAATTACCTTACAGAAACCCCCAAAATCATCAATTTATGGCTTATTCTAACAAAAAGATACATCCATCAAAGCCCTAATATACTTTTTTTTGAGCTATATAACGAACCCCCGCACATGGACCCTAAAATATGGAAGGATGCTGCCTACAATATAGTAACCGCCATACGCAAAGTAGATACCAAACGAACGCTGATTGTGGGCGCATCAAACTTTAACAGTATTTATGAATTAAGCCGTTTTGTTAGGCTGGCCGATGAGAATATAATTTACACTTTTCATTTTTACGAACCCTTCTTTTTTACTCACCAGGGGGCGGCATGGGTAGGCGACCAGGTATCAACAACTGGGGTGCCATTTCCATATAATGGGGAAAATTTCCCAAGTCTTAACCCCAAAGCAAAAAATACATGGGGCGAAACAAATTATTATCAATATAAGAATGATGGTAATGAGCAGTCCATCAGGGATAAGTTGCAAATAGTAAAAAACTGGTCGAACAAATACGATGTGCCCATTATTTGCGGCGAGTATGGTGTGTATAACAAGTACGCTGATCTGGATAGCAGGTGCCGGTATATTAAGGCTATGCACAAATCGCTCAAAGCACTAAATATCCCTGGTTTAATGTGGGAGTACAACTCCGATTTCTCCATTTTTAATGGTAAACCCTCGGTTGATGACCTGCCCGATTGTATGAAGGATGCCATAGGATATAACGCTGCAAAATAATACATCAATTTAGCTGTCGGCACATATATTTACACAGGGCTAATTATATATTTATTAATATTAAAATAACTACATTTGGGCCTTACTAAGTTATTTATGGAATTTTTTGCAGAAAAAAGACGGGAAGTAATGGTGCATATTGAAAAGTTCATGCTGGAAAAAATGCATGAATATTTAAAGCCCATCGATACCATTTGGCAACCCTCTGATTTTTTGCCCGATGCTTCCAGAGATACCTTTTTTAGCGAGATAAAAGAACTGCAGGAAAGCGCCCAGGGTTTATCTTATGACCTGGTGGCTGTTTTAATTGGCGATACCATTACCGAAGAAGCATTACCAAGCTATGAATCATGGTTAGCGATGGTTCAAAATGTTTCGGACGATGAAGAAGGCGGCTGGATGAAATGGAACCGCCAATGGACATCGGAAGAAAACCGCCACGGCGACCTGCTCAACAAATACCTGTACCTATCGGGCCGTGTAAATATGCGGATGATGGAAGTATCAACCCAATACCTCATTGCCGATGGCTTTGATATTGGCACCGGGCACGATCCGTACCGCAACTTTATATACACCTCTTTCCAGGAACTGGCTACCAATATTTCGCACCGCCGCGTGGCCTCACAGGCAAAAAAGGATGGCGATAGCTTGTTATCAAAAATGTGTGGGGTTATAGCATCAGATGAGGCGCGCCATGCCAAGGCCTACAAATATTTTATTGAAAAAGTTTTTGAGGTTGATCCTAACGGTGCCATGCTGGCCTTTGAGGATATGATGCGCAAAAAAATTGTAATGCCGGCGCATTTTTTACGCGAAGTGGGTTTAAAAATAGGCCAAACCTTTGGCCATTTTACCGATGCCGCCCAGCGCCTGGGTATTTATACCGCCATTGACTATGTGGATATTTTAAAGGAGCTGATAGAAGACTGGCATATTGAACACATGAGCGACCTGAATGAAACCGGCGAAAAAGCCCGCGACTACATCATGAAGCTGCCTGAACGCCTGCTCCGTGTGGCCGAACGCATGAAAAACCCCATGCTGGAATATAAGTTTAGCTGGATAAACTCATAACCCCCCATCCCCCCTGAAGGGGGCGCTTTTGAAGAGCCTTATTGGGAAATCCGCTATCGTTCCCCCTTGCGCCACCGCTAAAGCTAAGGCGGCGCGCGGTCAGGGGCTTAGGGAGTATTATCCCTCCAAAACTAAATCCGTACCTCCCGTACCAGATATATTATCAAACATACTATTGAGTATGCTCTCCAATGTTAATGAATTTACATCATCAACATAATGCTCGGAGCGTGTTATCCATAGCTCATCGCCGTTGATGGCTATGCTGAACAGCGTACCCTCATAAATTTCGGGCTGCGATATTTCTATGGCATCGTCCTTCTTTTCTATCAAAAAAGTAATATCGCTATCTTTCTGTTTTTTGAACAGCGGGTTTAGGTTTTGCTGTAAATGATTGTACAGACTATCTATTTTAACAGGTTTATGCAGGGTGATGATTTTCATGCTGAAATAATTTCTATATTTATTTACAACCGAAAGGTTGATGATTTTGTTTGAATAAACCATAACCAACCTGTCATTGCGGGGAGGTACGACGAAGCAACCTCGTAGCCATGCTCACTAACATGGATTAGTTACGAGATTGCCGCTCCGCTATACAGCGGATCGCAATGGCATGGGCGGTATATAATTAAAAAACATTATGAAATACAAATTACTTGGCCGCAGCGGCCTTAAAGTTTCTGAACTGTGCCTGGGCACCATGGGTTTTGGTACCGAAGCTGGCTGGGGTGCCGATGCCGCCACCAGTTTTGAAATAATGGATACCTATGCCAATGCCGGCGGCAATTTTCTGGATACGGCCAATGTGTATAAACTCGGTACCAGCGAAAAGATCATCGGCGATTATTTAAGTAACCACGACCGTGATTATTTTGTGCTGGCCACTAAGTATACTTTGAAGGATAACGTTACCAATCCAAATGCTTCGGGCAATAACCGCAAGAATATGATGCGGAGCGTGGAGGGAAGTTTGAAACGCTTAAAAACTGATTTTATCGACCTGCTTTATCTGCATATTTGGGATGATATTACCCCGATAGACGAGGTTTTGCGTGGTATGGACGATCTGATAAAGCAGGGCAAAGTAAACTATGCTGCCATAAGCGATACACCTGCCTGGGTAGTAGCCAAAGGAAATACCCTTGCAGAACTGATGGGCTGGAGCCAGTTTGTGGCCCTGCAAATTGAATACAGCCTGCTGGCCCGCACACCTGAACGCGAGCTGATACCTATGGCCAAACATTTTGGCATAACCGTTACACCCTGGGCGCCGCTGGGTGGCGGCGCGCTAACCGGTAAATACCTGCGCGGCGAAAAAGGCCGCATAAAACCTGAAAGCAATCGCCTCAATGAACGCGCCGAAGCGATTACCAAAGTAGTTGTAGCTATTGCTGATGAATTAGGCGTATCTGCAAGCAACGTGGCACTGCAATGGATGCGGCAGCAGGGTTTCTCCTGTATTCCCATTGTTGGCGCTACCAAAGTTGACCAGTTGGCCGATAACCTGAAAACTGTAGATGTTATTTTAAGCAACTACCAGCTAAAAAGACTGGACGAGGCCAGCGCCATCCAACTCGGTTTCCCCGGCGATTTTTTTAAGGAGGAAGCGGTAAAGACCAATAGTTTCGGCGGCTTTTATGATAAGGTAGAGAAGAGGTGAACCAATATCTAACGAATTTTCAGATGTACAGTATAATTTATATTATACTGTTAATAAGCTCTATTTTTTTCTTTTACCTCAGCGTTTCCCCTGTAAAATTCAATCAGAATATTTGTATCAAAAATCACCATTTTGAAGGCCAGGCTTTAGTCCTGATCTCTTCTATAGCCGGAAAATCAGGAGCGGTTCCGAAACTTTCGAATAATTCATTTACAGCGATTTTTTTTCCTGCAGGAGGGGTAGGGGGAGTACCAGAAGTATTATCGCTTTCAACAACAATTACTTCAACCTTTTTTCCAAAAAACTGTTCCGGCATTTCAATACTATGATTTTTTTCATCCGGAATTAAAACCTGTTTGTACATCGCTTTATCTTATACTCAAATATAATTCATTCCTGATAATTTAAGCGATTGATCCCGGCACAAAAACAAAAAGGGCCGGGAGAAACTCCCAGCCCTTTAAATATCTCTAAGTAAAAGTTTATTATCCTGCCAATGCAGCCGCTCCGCTCACAATCTCGGTAAGCTCGGTGGTAATGGCTGCCTGGCGTGCCTGGTTATAAGACAGTTTAAGCGCTTTTAACAAATCGCCGGCATTATCTGTCGCTTTATCCATTGCCGTCATACGTGCGCCATGCTCAGAGGCGTGGGAGTCTAATACGGCCTTGTATACTTGTATCTTAATGTTTTTTGGTATCAGTTGCTCTACAATAGCTTCCTGCGAAGGCTCCAGTATGTAATCAACCTGTACGCCGCTGGTTTTTTCAGCTTCGGTTTTTTCAGCCTTTGGCACCGGCAGTAATTGCTCGGCAATCAAAATTTGCATGGCAGCATTGCGAAACTGGTTGTACACCAGTTCAACACGGTCATAATCACCTTTTACAAAACCTTCCATAATGCTCTCGGTAATTTTCGAAACATTCAAAAAGTTGAGGTCGAGGTATACATCATTATTGTTGCCGATAACATTGTATTTACGCCTGGTGTAATATTCCTGGGCTTTTTTACCTATCGCTACTATTGATACATTACCCGCTTGTAACTGGCTGCTGTATTTTTCTTCTATCAGTATATTAGCCGTTTTAATAGCGTTAGCATTAAAAGCACCTGCCAAACCACGGTTAGAGTTCACCACTATTATCAGCACCTTGTTAGGCTCGCGCTCTGCCAGATAGGGCGAAGAACCATCCTCCAAACTTGCCGATAGATTTGCCAGCAATTCCTTTAGCTTACCGGCATACGGGCGCAGGGCCACTATGGCATTGGTAGCGCGCTTTAACTTGGCAGCCGAAACCATTTTCATGGCCTTGGTGATCTGCTGCGTTGAGCTTACTGATGCTATCCTGTTTCTTACTTCTTTTAAATTAGCCATTCTTTTTTGAGTATCAAGTAATTAGTATCAGGTATCAAGATTATTTGATAGCTGTACTAAGTTTGAGTATCAGTTTTTCGAGTATCAAGTAATTAGTATCAATATCAAGTAGCAAGTACAGTAAAAAAGTAAATCTTGCTACTTGATACTAACTACTTGATACTAAATTAATATTTTGCCGACAGTTCCTTAGCCATTGTTTCCAATACGCCGGTGATGGAATCATCCAGTTTACCTGCTTTCAGGGCAGCTAATACTTCCGGATGGCGTTCTTCCAGCTGGGTTGTAAATTCCTTTTCAAAAGCACGTATCTCTTTAACAGGTACATTACGCATCAGGTTTTTGGTGCCGAGGTAAACCATAGCCACTTGTTTTTCAACAGTTACCGGTGAGTACTGGCCTTGTTTCAGTATCTCCACGTTACGGGCGCCTTTATCCAACACGTTTTTGGTTGAAGCGTCCAGATCGGAACCGAATTTAGAGAAAGCCTCTAACTCGCGGTATTGTGCCTGGTCGAGTTTCAATGTACCGGCCACTTTTTTCATTGATTTGATCTGCGCGTTACCACCCACACGTGATACCGAAATACCTACGTTAATAGCCGGGCGAACACCCGCGTTAAACAGGTTCGATTCCAGGAATATCTGCCCATCGGTAATAGAGATCACGTTGGTAGGGATATAAGCCGATACGTCGCCCGCTTGTGTTTCGATAATAGGAAGCGCGGTTAATGAACCACCACCTTTTACTATTTCTCTTAACGACTCAGGAAGATCATTCATATCCTTAGCGATAGAATCGTTCTGGTTGATTTTAGCGGCACGCTCTAATAAGCGGCTGTGCAGGTAAAATACGTCCCCCGGATAAGCCTCGCGGCCCGGTGGGCGGCGTAACAATAACGACACCTCGCGATAAGCAACCGCTTGTTTCGATAAGTCATCATAAACTATCAGGGCAGGCCTTCCGGTATCGCGGAAAAACTCGCCGATAGCGGCACCTGCAAAGGGCGCGAAGAACTGCATAGGAGCAGGGTCGGCAGCGCTGGCAGCTACAATGATGGAATAAGGCATAGCGCCGTTTTCTTCCAGCGTGCGCACAATGTTCGCAACGGTTGAAGCTTTTTGGCCGCAAGCCACATATATACAATAAACCGGTTTGCCGGCTGCATAAAATTCTTTCTGGTTAATGATGGTATCAATAACAACAGCGGTTTTACCGGTCTGCCTGTCGCCAATTACCAGCTCACGTTGCCCACGGCCAATAGGGATCATGGCATCGATAGCCTTTATACCTGTTTGCAAAGGCTCGGTTACCGGCTGGCGGTAAATTACACCCGGCGCTTTACGCTCGATAGGCATTTCATAAGTTTTACCGGTTATCGGTCCCTTACCGTCAATTGGCTCACCCAAAGTGTTCACCACGCGGCCAAGCATGCCTTCACCAACATTTATCGAAGCAATTTTGCTGGTACGTTTTACCGTATCGCCTTCCTTAATGTTATCGCTCTGCCCCAGTAATACAACACCTACGTTGTCTTCTTCAAGGTTAAGCACTATACCCTGCAAGCCGCTCACAAACTCCACCAACTCGCCTGATTGTACTTTGGTTAACCCATAAACACGGGCAATACCATCACCCACCTGGAGCACGGTACCTACTTCTTCTAATTCAGATTCTGACTTGAAGCCCGACAATTGCTGGCGCAATATTGCTGATACTTCATCTGGTCTTACCTCTACCATTTTTTGATTTTTATTTTAGAGTTATTTTTTACTTATTAAGCCACGCTGTGGGCAAATTCTTTTTTCAGTTTAGCTAAGCTGCTGCTTATGCTGGTATCTATCTGCTTATCGCCAACGGTTAGTATAAAACCGCCAATTAATGATGGGTCAACCCTGGCAGTCAGTTTAACTGTACCGCCTGTCGAAGCCACAATTTCGGCAATTATTGTTTTTTTGTTTGCTTCGGATAAAGCGGTGGCCGATACTACGGTAGCCGAGGTGATGTTCTTTTTAACATCGTACTGATTAATAAATTCCGTTGCGGCGGTATATAATACATCGGCACGGCTTTTATTTATCATCAGGTTCAAAAAGCCGATGGTCAGTTTATTTACCTTGCCGGTAAATATCTGGTCGAGTATTTTTACCTTTTTATCGTGGTATATGATAGGGTTGGCCAAAACCGCGTTCAATTGCGGGTTTTCCTTTAAAGTACGCAAAAACAATTCCATATCTTTATTCACCTCTTCCAAAACGTTTTGTTCTGCTGCAAGGTCGATAATGGCTTTGGCGTACCTGATTGCTACCGTTATTTCTGACATATTTTTATTTGGTGAAAGCTGAAAGGTAAAAGGTGAAAGGTAGCGCAACTTAGCTTTTACCTTTACCCTTAACCTTTTACCTTTTTACAATTTTACTTCTTTTAATAATTCAGTAACCAGGGCATCCTGCTTTTTGGCGTCTTCAAACTGCTTGCGAAGTACTTTTTCGGCAATTTCTAATGAGAGCGAAGCAACCTGGTTCTTAACATCGGCCATAGCGATGGCTTTTTGGCTGTTAATTTCAATACGTGCCTTCTCAATCATGCGCGAACCTTCGGTTTGCGCGGCTTCTTTAGCATCGTTTATGATCTGCTCCTTCACTTTGCGGGCTTCCTGTAAAATTATATCGCGCTCGGCACGTGCCTGTTTCAGCAGGTTTTCGTTTTCGTTGGTTAAACGCGCCATTTCTTCTTTCAAAGCTTCTGCTTTTAACAGCGCGCTTTCAATCGAATCTTCACGCTCCTTAACGGCAGCTAAAATAGGCTTCCAGGCGTATTTACCCAGTATATATAATAGTATCGCAAAACAAAGTGTAGTCCAAAAAACTAAACCAATGTGAGGGGTAACTAAATCCATAATTCAGAGAATATCTTTAATAATTAATAAATCATTTTAAAAACAACCCGGTGCCAATCGCGCCGGGTTATTTTCAGGCTTCATTCAGTGCCTTTCGACTAAAAGAATGCTGCAACAACCACCGCGAATAAAGCAACACCTTCTACAAGGGCGGCAGCGATGATCATGTTAAGTTGGATTTTAGAAATAGCTTCAGGCTGGCGGGCAATAGCTTCAACAGCTTTACCACCTATCTGGCCAATACCAATACCGGCACCTATAGCTGCTAAACCAGCGCCAAGGCCACCAAGGCTACCATGTACTCCTACAGTTGCCTGAGCTAAAACCATACCCATGGTTCCAATCATTCCAATCATTGTTTGTTAAATTTAAACGTGTATATATAAGATAATTAATTACAAAATTATTAGATCACTTCCTGCTCATGGTCGTGATGCTCTTCAATAGCCATACCTATGAACAATGCCCCAAGCAGCGTAAAAATATACGCCTGCAAAAAAGCCACCAGCAACTCTATAGCATCCATAAATACCACAAAAACAATTGATACAGGCGAAACCCATAATGTTTTGAAGATGAATATTAATGATATTAAGCTTAGTATTAAAATGTGGCCGGCAGTAATGTTAGCAAATAAACGTATCATTAAAGCTATTGGCTTGGTAAATATACCCACAATTTCAACCGGTATCATGATGAAGAATAACCACCATGGGTTTGGTACGAAAATGTGTTTCCAGTAATGTTTGTTACCGTTAAGGTTAACCACAAAAAATATGATAACCGATAATACCGCTGTTACCGCTATATTGCCCGTAAGGTTATAACCACCCGGAAAAAACGGAACCATACCTAAAAGGTTGTTCAGCAATATGAAAAAGAATATGGTAAGCAGCAAAGGCATAAACCTTACGTACCTTATACCAATATTAGGCATGGCAATATCATCGCGCACAAATAGTATCAGCGGCTCCAAAAAGCTTTGCAAGCCTTTAGGTGCTTTGCCAACACTCTTTTTGTACGATCCGGCCACACTTAAAAATATGACGAGCAATATGGCTATGGCCATAAACATACAGGCCACATCACGTGTAATGGAAAAGTCCATTACTTTTTTCGAAGCCGCTTCATCTATTGTGCCGGCTGCATCAACAATCTTTACGGTTTCGCCATCAAGTATGTAATTGTGATTGGCAGCATGGTATATGGTGCCTTTTGGCATCAGGTTGCCCGATGAAAATACTTCTAATCCTTTATCGGTATAAAGTATTATAGGCAGCGGCAGCATTCTTTCTTCTACCAATGGAATTGCTAAAGGCCAGGAGTGCGAATCGCTGATATGTTCAAGTATTATTTCTTTTGGCTCAAATGGTTTTTCGGGGCCCGTAGCGGCCTTTTCCTGGCCGTAAGCTGAATTTGAAAATGTGCCTGCGAGTAAAAAAAACGCACAAATTAACGAAATGCTGAAAAGTTTTAAGTTCAAAATCGAGCTCTTATCCATCTAAATGAAGTTTTCTACCTTAAATTTTTGTGCCGCAAGTTACGCAACAAAACATAAATTTCAAAGGCAGTATTTAATAAATATATATAAATAAAATCCGCCAAAAAAACATGCTTATTTGTGGCGTTCCGGGCCACAAAAACAAATATGAATATTAAACTGGATAGTAATTTAATGGTGGTGCCGCCCAAAAAAGCCGCGGTAAAATACTCCTGGTTCTGTTCTTTTACCACCAGCATTCCAATTACCAGCAAAAAAGTAAGCACCGACATAAAGATGAATGTAACCCAGAAATTATTTGACAGTAAACCGGTATTGCCGGTATATTGAAGTACGGCAGGCGGCAAGGCAATAATAATGATGAACAACAGGAAGGAAAAAATAGAAGGCAAGATTTTCATTTATAATATTTTTGTTTGAATCACAGATTTTACTGATTTTCTTTGTCTGAATCACTGATTTGAACTGATTAAGCTGATTTCACAGATCTTTTAAAGGATCCGTGTAATCTGATAAATTAGCAAAATCAGTGATCAGCTTATTAAAAACATCTGTGTAATCCAATAAATCAGCAAAAATCAGTGATCAGCTTTTAACAGACCGTATAACAAGGTACAAAGATATAAAAACCCCTGTAAGTGAAAGTACCGCCGTTACCCATTTGGTAGTATGATGGGCACCTTCGTCAATTTTGAACCCTACGTAGGTAAATACACCAATAACAGCTATCATCTGGAAAGCCATTCCACTGTATTTTAGGTAAGCGTTACCCTCGTCGCCATCGTCGTTCTGTTCATTTTTAGCCATCTGCAAATTTATTAAACCTATTGCATACTATTTAGTAATTTAGCAAAGCTATTTATAAATGGGTTCACTTTGAAGCAAGTTTCCGCATCTTACGTATTTAAAAATTCTAAATTTTTGCTTTTTATCCTCCCGATAGCTATCGGGAGTATTGTGATGTTTATTTACGGCTGCTCTACCGAAAAACCTACCGGTTTTAACCGCAGCATGCAAAATTTAACGGCGCACTATAATATATTATTTGATGCCAACCAGATACTACAGCAAAAGCAGGATGACTACGCGCTGGGATTTATTGATTCTTACTCGGAGCTATTAAATGTTTACCAGGATACTGTAGCGAAAACCACTACGCCCGATAAGGATCTGCAGGCCGTTATTGATAAGGCCTACAAGATAATTAATTTTAAAGATCAGAGCCATTATATTGGCGATGCATACCTGGTTATGGGTAAGGCCAATTACCTGCGTGCCAGTTATTTTGATGCCTCCGAATATTTTTCGTACGTGGTGCGCACCTATCCCAAACGAACCGACCTGGTGCAGGAAGCATTAATATGGAAGGCACGCACCTTATTGTACCTGGATCAGCCGCAGCTGGCGAAGCTGGTGCTGGATACCGTTTTGCTAAACATTAACCCTAAAAAGGCAAAGGCGCTTGATGCCGGTGCCTACGCTGCCAAACTGCAATACGATATTAATGTGCAGGATTACACCGATGGCGAAGAGATGGCTAAGCAGGCTATCAGCTTTTGTAATGATAAAAAACTGCGCCTTCGCTGGACGTTCATCCTGGCCCAGTTGCAGGAACTTAATAATAAAAATGATGATGCCATTATTAACTACGGCCACATAGCCAAAAGCAATGCCGACTTTGAAATGGCCTTTAATGCCCAGCTTAACCGCATACGTATTGAAGACATGCGCAACGGAATTAATGTAAGCCCTATACAAAGGCTGCAGGACCTGCTGAAAAACCCCAACAACAAGGAGTTTAAAGATCAGATATATTACCAGGTGGGGCAAATACTATTGGTTAATAAGGATATTGATAACGCTATAAAAAACTATAAGCTATCCATACGCAACAGCGTTAAAAATCAAAATCAAAAAGGATTGTCGTATTTACGTATTGCCGATATTAACTTCAATATCAAAGCCGATTATGTAACTGCCAAAAAGTATTATGATAGTACTTTAACCACGCTATCGCCAAATTACCCCGGCTACCAGCAGATACAGAAGAAAACCAATAACCTGCAGCTGCTTACCGATAGGCTACAGATAATAGCCCGCGAAGATACCCTGCAAATGCTGGCCAAACTGGATGATAAAACCCGCCAGGCCCGTATTGATGCCATGGTAACCAACGAGATTTTGCAGCAGCAAAATGCCGCGAATAATGCCGCCGCCGCCTTAAACAATACTACGAGTAATGCGCCCGGTACCGTATTTGGCGGCTCGGGCACCAGCAATTTTTATTTTTATAATTCAACTGCGGTAAGCCAGGGATATAATGATTTTAAGAAAGCCTGGGGTAACCGGAAGCTGGAAGATAACTGGCGCCGCAGCAACCGCTCCACCTCCGATCAAACTAACAGCAGTGTAAATCCATCGCATAATGTTAATGGTACCAGTTCCCTGGGCGATCCATTTGCTAAAAGTGCTACATCGGTAACGGCCGCCAATTACCGCCAGCAATTGGTGCAAAACCTGCCCTTAACGCCCGATCTGCTGGCGCAATCAAACCTGCGTATTTATAATGCTTATTTTGATATAGCCAATTTTTACCGCGACATACTGGATGATAAAAAAGAAGCCATAGCCACCTTTGAAAAAATACTGGCCCGTTTCCCCAATAACCCCAACCAGCCGGCCATTTATTACAGTTTGTATCGTTTGTACTCGGAACTTAATGACCCCAAAGCCGATATGTATAAAAACCTGCTGCTAAAAAACTATCCGGAAACCGCGTTTGCCAAAGTGATACTCGATCCGGACTTCGGCAAGAAATTGGGCGATAAGGATGCCGAATTTAACGCGTTTTACAGCCAGGCTTATGACCTGTATGCCCATAAAAAATATAGCGAAGTTATTAAACAGGTGGATACGGTATTAAAACAATATCCGGCAAGTAATTATGCGGCACAACTGTATTACCTGCGCGCCATAGCCGCCGGCCACCAGGAACCTTTGGCGCCATTCCAAAAGGATCTGCAGCAGATAGCTACCAATTACCCGAACGACAGGCTGATAACCCCGCTGGTTCAGCAGCATTTAAATTATATCAACGCCAATTTGGTCGATATGTCGGCCAGGCATTACGCGCTCATGAACAGTGATACTTCGGAAGTGCCATTCTCACCGCCGATGATCGACCAGGAGAAAACACCTTACCTGCGCCCCGGCTATCACCCTTATTTTGCAACCGTGGCCGATGTTAGAAAGCCCGAACCCAAAGTGGATACTGTAAAAAAGGATTCTGTTAAAAAAGTGGTTGATCCGCTTTTAATGGTAAAAAAACCGGTTAATAAGCCATCGGTTCCATCAACGCTGTTCTCCATGCGCGATAGCACCAATTATTATTTTGTTATAAATATCAGTAATGATAATACTAATCTGGCTTCCTCACGTTTTGGTATTGGGCAGTTTAACCGGGCTAACTTTCAAAACATGAGCATAAAACACCTGATGATGGATGTGGGCGATAATAACCGGCTGATATATGTGGGCAAGTTTAACAGCCTGGAGGCCGTTAAAGTTTACGCGCGGGCCATTATTCCTATAATGCCCGAAATTATGAAGGTGGAGAAGGATAAATACAGTTTTTTTATAATAACTAAGGGAAATCTGGATAAATTAGCCGACAAGAAAACATTGGATAGTTATATCGACTACTATCAGAACAATTATTGATATGCAAAAAAAGAAGGACGATAAGCTTTCGCCACAGGATATAAAAAGATACAACTGGCTGATATGGAAAATAGCCATTGGCTGTGTGGTATTTTTTGCTTTGCTGATAACGTTTACCGCTTTTGGCTTATTCGGGGCATTGCCGCTTTTCCGCGATCTGGAAAACCCAAAGAGTAAAGAGGCATCGGAGATCATCTCATCCGATAAGCAAATTTTAGGTACTTACTACGTTCAAAATCGTTCGCCGGTTACTTATAAGGAGTTATCGCCCAATGTGATTAACGCTTTGGTAGCTACCGAAGACAGCCGCTTTTATGATCACTCCGGTATTGATTTTGAACGGTCATTCAGTATCATTTTTTATAACCTGCTGGGTAAGCCGCAGGGCGGCAGTACCATAACACAACAACTGGCAAAAAACCTGTACAATGGCGGCGGCAGTCATAACCCCTTTGTGCGCATCACCCAAAAGCTAAAGGAACTGATTATTGCTGTAAAGCTGGAAAGGCATTATACCAAGCAGGAAATACTGACCATGTACTTAAACACGGTTGATTTCGGCGCTTATAATACCTATGGTATCAAATCGGCCGCGCGCACCTACTTTAATACTACACCTGATAAATTGGCTCCTGAGCAAGCCGCCTTATTAATAGGTATGCTGAACGCGCCAAGTAAATATTCGCCCATCAATCACCCGCAAAAAGCACTGGAACGCCGTAATTTAGTGTTGGACAGGATGGAAAAACAAGACTTTTTAAGCAGCGGGCAAGCCGATGAGCTAAAGCAAAAACCATTGGACCTCGATTTTACCCGTATTGACCATAATGAAGGGCTCGCCCAGTATTTCAGGTCGGTACTAAAAAAGGAGATACAGAAGATCATGATAGATAAGTCTATCACCAAACCCGACGGCACCCCTTATGACCTCGACCGCGACGGCCTTAAAATATATACTACTATTGATGCCACCATGCAGGGTTATGCCGAAGATGCGCAGCGTACCTACATGCGTTCGCTACAGGCGCAGTTTAACGATCACTGGCACGGGCACAACCTTTGGAAAGAGATACCAACCTTTAAATCGTTAATTGATAAGGGCATGCGCCACTCCGACAGGTGGAAGGAACTGGCGGAGGAAGGAAAATCTGACGATGAAATCATCGATAATTTTAATACGCCTGATACGCTGAACCTGTTTACCTGGCACGGCGATACCGATACGGTGATGAAACCCATCGACTCCGTTGTGTACTGCAAGCTGCTGCTGCGCAATTCATTAATGAGCATGGACCCCACAACCGGCTATATAAAGGCATGGGTAGGCGGTATAAATTTTGAACATTTTAAGTACGACCAGGTGCATGATGGTTCGCGGCAGGTGGGCTCAACGGCCAAACCGTTTACATATTCGGTGGCTATTGAGGGCGGATATTCACCATGTATGCAGGTGGATAATGTGCCTGATACCAATTACACGGTTACCCCCGCCTGGTGCCCGCACTCCGGCAAAGCCGAAACCATACCCGGCATGTTAACCCTGCGCCAGGCATTGGCGCACTCCCAAAACTGGATAACCGCACATATTATGAAGCAAATTGGCCCGGTACCTGTGGTTGACCTGATTAGACGAATGGGCGTAACCAGCACCGATCTGGAAGCTGTGCCATCTATTTGCATAGGCAGTTTTGATGCCAGTGTATTTGATATGACCGGCGCTTACGGCGTTTTCGCGAACCACGGGATCTGGACGGAACCAACCTTTTTATTGCGCATAGAGGATAAGAACGGTAATGTGCTGTATACCAACCACACCCAGGTAAAACAGGCCATGAACGAGCAAACCGCTTATGTAATGACCTATATGTTAAAAGGTGTGATAGAAGACGGTACAGGTTCGAGGCTACAGTTTAAGTACAAATTATATAACCCTATAGCCGGTAAAACCGGTACCACCAATGATAATTCGGACGGGTGGTTCATAGGTGTTACCCCGCAACTGGTAACCGGCGTTTGGACCGGCTGCGAAGACCGCGATATACATTTCAGAACCGAGCAGCTTGGCGAGGGCGCAAATACGGCGCTGCCCATTTTCGCGCTGTATATGCAAAAGGTGTATGCCAACCCGGCGCTGGGCATCAAAAAGAACGTCGACTTTGATCCGCCGAAATCAGGCGTGGGCATTACTATAGATTGCGGGCAATACAACCAGCAGCAAAAAGGCACTAATGAGGTGGATAAGAAGCTGGAGTTTTAGGGATAGTTCATCGGTTCACTTGTTC
>Ga0302303_10000774_pt1 | contig 23673 bp, 17 predicted proteins | sample III_Palsa_E2_1_FD_194542 | JGI IMG/M metagenome (GOLD analysis project Ga0302303, IMG submission 194542) | Peat permafrost microbial communities from Stordalen Mire near Abisko, Sweden - III_Palsa_E2_1 | ecosystem: Environmental > Terrestrial > Soil > Palsa > Peat permafrost | place: Sweden...
TAAAGTAAAAGGTAAAATTGTTACTGTTGCTGATTACGGTGCTTTCTTAGAAATCATCCCGGGTGTTGAAGGTTTGATCCACGTGTCAGAAATGTCATGGTCTCAAAACTTACGCAATCCACAGGAGTTCCTTAAAGTTAGCGACGAAATTGAAGCACAAGTATTAACACTTGACCGCGACGAGCGCAAAATGTCATTAGGCATTAAACAATTAACTCCGGATCCTTGGCAAAATGCTGCTGATCGTTATGCTGTTGGTACACAACACATAGCTACAGTTAAAAACATGACTAACTTTGGCGTGTTTGTTGAGCTTGAAGACGGAATTGATGGTTTAATCCACATCTCCGATCTTTCATGGTCTAAAAAAGTAAATCACCCTAACGAATTCACTAAAGTTGGTGAAAAATTAGACGTGGTTGTTTTAGAACTTGACGTTGAAAACCGCAAATTAAGCTTAGGCCACAAACAGCTTGAAGAAAACCCTTGGGATACTTTTGAAACCATCTTCACTATTGATTCAATACATGAAGGTACTGTGCTAAAAGTAACTGATAAAGGTGCTATTGTAGCTTTACCTTACGGTGTTGAAGGCTTCTGCCCTACCAAACACTTGGTTAAAGAAGATGGCAAAAGCTTAAAAGGTGAAGAAACTGCTGAATTCAAGATCATTGAATTTAACAAAGAAAATAAACGTATCGTTATTTCACACTCACGTATTTGGGAAGAAGCTCGTGCTGACGCTCGTGTACAGGAATTTGAAAACCGTAAAAAAGAAGCAAAATCTGCTACTAACGCGGTGAAAAAAGTGAAAGATTCGGTTGAAAAATCAACTTTAGGTGACCTTAGCGTATTAGCTCAGTTAAAAGAGCAAATGGAAGGTGCTGAAAGCAAAGCCCGCAAGGTTGCTGCGCCAGCCCCAGCTGCTAAGAAAGCAGAATCTGAAGAAGAAGAAGCTAACTAAGCTTTAAATCTTAATAGTTTTAAGCCCTCATGAGTACTCATGAGGGCTTTTTTTGTTGATAATATATATCTTAGTGCTAAATAATTATATGTCTAAAGATAAAAAAAACGTCAGTAAGCTTATAAGTTTTTGGCTTCGGCATAATCCAGCAGATGCGAACTTAAAAGTGAATGAATTTGGGTGGGTTAAATTAGCTAATGTTGTTTTGGCGTTAAATCAAAAAGGAGAGACTTTTACAGCAGATGAAATCTATGAATTAAGTTTAACTTTTGATAAAGTAAGATGGGAATTTAGTCCAAACAAAGATCAAATACGCGCTACGCATGGACATTCCATATCCGTAATATTAGATGATAAATTTCAAATTCCACCTTCTATTTTATATCACGGAACAGCCACAAAAAACATAGAATCTATTATAGGAAATGGCATATTAAATATGCAGCGACAATTTGTTCATTTGTCTGAAAACCAGTCATTAGCTACTGAAATTAGCAAAAGACATGGCAAACCTATAATTATTGATGTTGATGCAGAAGAAATCAGCAACCAAGGGCAATACTTTTATAAAACAAGTGATAATGTGTGGTTAACCAGCAAAATTAAACCGACCTTCTTAAGCATTGGGCCTTGGCATACCGTAAATGAAGAGGAGAAAACAAATCTGTTGAAAGAGCTTAAAAAAGAAATAGATAATAAACATCAGTTATTCGACAAATCAAATCAGATTGAATTATTAATGCGTAGATATGATATGGATGATTGTTTATTTATTGACAAGAGTGATAATTCAGTTTATACTGTTCATCTCACATGGTCACCAGAAAAAGAAAATAACCCCATTTATCCCAATACCAAATTTTTTATTTCTCTAATCGATTGGATTAATACCGAATTGATTAACGATTATAATGATTGGCATAATTTATAAATTCAGCCTATGGTCGGTGTTTTCATCGCACCATGCACTATTCAATACATCCTCCAGATACCTATAATCACCGGGGCTTTTTTGTGCGATTATATTTTGTATTTTAGTTGAATGGAAATCGCCGACACTAAATAGTATGATACTTAAAGATTGGCGTAAACAATTTTCGACCTTTGCCGGCGTAAGAAGAGAGGTTTATATCTTTTTCTTTTTTCTGATTGCTTTCCTCTTTTTCGCATCACACAATGATTGGATCTATGATGAATCTACATCTTACATTGGCGTACTAAACAACAGCGTTTGGGACCTGCTTACCTACCGTAAATTTAAATTGGCAAACAGCCACCTGATAAACAGCTTATACTTTAGCCTGTTGCAGCATGGGCATATCACTAACGTATTATATTATAGATTATTTAGCCTGATTGGATTTTTATTGTTTTTTACAGCTAATTCGCGAATCCTCAAATTACTTAAAATCAATAACTTTTATATTATTTTTTTAATAATTACCCCGTATTTGTTCTATTTTACTTATGGCAGGGGTTATTCTTTAGCCATTGGTTGCTTTGCCATGTCATTCTTCTATTTGCTTAAATATAGTAAAGATCAGCAGGTAAAATATGAATACCTGATCGTTCTTTTTGGCGCTATTTCCTGTTTGTCGATATTTTCATTCTTATATGGCTTTCTTTCCATATTGGTTGTTTTTGGTATTTTCAAACTAAAACACTTAAAAAGTATCCATACTGTTTTATTAGCAGTTTTTGTACTCGCAATTGTATTATATGTTTACACCGTTGGCAAAATAGTTAACGCGAATGATCCTTCCATAATTGGTACAAACCATTTCAGCTTGTTTAAGTATGGGACTGTATCAAGCATATTTTCTGATTTTAGCTACCGGGATTATTTGGTGAATTTGTTTTTTGATGATGCTAACCACATGCGTCTCATCACTTGGTTTAAACTTGTTATTACGTTGAGTATAATTACTCCCATGTTATACGTGCGGAGAATAAAATTCAGCAAAATCGACCCAACTAATATTAAGACAATCTTAGTTTTATTGATTTTTTTGCCGTTTTTATTCATGATAGCGGCTAATATATTTGCAAATGCACTCTATCCGCTAACAAGGGCAGTTTTCTATTTACATTACCTCATCCTGCTGTTTATTTTACTTTCAACCGTCACTTATTCAAAAAAAACAATCTTTTATATCCCGTTTATCATTATTTTTTTCACTTCACTAATTTATAGTCTTTATGCCTATTATGATTTATCCAGGCCTAACCTAAAGCAAGCATTAATAACTACAAAAAAATACCCATTGTATGTTTTGTTTACTAATGATAAAAGCGTTGGCCTTATCAATAATTTGTATGGAGTAAACAAAAAAAATATAAGTGAAGGTCGCTCAACACAAAATATAATACCCCTGGTAAAAAAAGATAGCACTGCTATAAAATACATCATTTGCTGGCCTGAATATAAAGATTCCTGCCTCGTTTATTTCAGGGATGCCAAAGTCTATAAATACAGAGACGGATACTCATTAATTGAGATCCATAAATAAATCCTCAGTTAACCTTATTTACCACAGGCTTTGGCTTATTATTGTTTGTTTTGATTTAAAATCTCTGCGATTTCTCATTACCTAATCCCTAAAAATTTATTACCTTTGCCCAAATCCACCCAAACGATGCAAAATCTTACGCTGCTCGACGGTCAAAAATTTCAGATTACTATACAGCGTTTATGTCGTCAGTTAATTGAAAATCATAACGATTTCTCAGGCTCGGTACTTATTGGCATACAGCCGCGCGGCATTTATTTAGCCAAACGCGTTGCCGAAGAATTACGCAAAATATTACCCGCAAGCACTATACAACAAGGCGATCTGGATATCACGTTTTACCGTGATGACTTCCGTCGCCGTGGTGAGCAGCTGGTACCCAATCAAACTAAAATAGATTTTATTATAGAAGGCAAAAAAGTCATCATGATGGATGACGTTTTGTGGACAGGCCGTACCATCCGTGCAGCAATGGACGCGATGCTGGCTTTTGGTCGCCCTGAAAAAATAGAATTGCTTACTTTGGTTGATCGCCGTTACTCGAGGCATATACCGGTAGCAGCAGATTATGTGGGAATAGAAGTGGACTCCATTGCATCACAAAAAGTTGTGGTAAGCTGGAAAGAAACTGATGGTGAAGACAAAATTATTTTACTATCAGAAGCAAAAACAGACTAACTCCGCGCGTTATTGCGAGGAACGCAGCAATCCAAAACAATACCGGGTCGCTCTGTAAGTTGGGGATTGCCACTCCGCCTCCGGCGGATCGCAATGACGGGGTGTAGAAAGAAAGAAAGAAAGAACAATAATAATTCGAGCCGCCTAAACAGCGAACGAAATCAATATAGACATGGCAGGACTAAGCACAAGGCATCTTTTAGGAATTAAGGATTTAAACCCGGCAGATATTCAATTGATATTTGAAACGGCCGACACCTTTAAATCGGTATTGAACCGCCCCATCAAAAAAGTACCTTCCCTGCGCGATGTTACCATTGCCAATATATTTTTCGAGAATTCAACCCGTACCCGCCTATCATTCGAGTTGGCTGAGAAACGTTTATCTGCTGATGTAGTAAACTTTGCGGCTTCGTCTTCATCAGTTAGCAAAGGCGAAACTTTGATCGATACGGTAAACAACATATTAGCCATGAAAGTGGATATGGTGGTAATGCGCCATCCGTACGCCGGTGCCGGCATCTTCCTGTCAAAACACGTAAAGGCCCAGATTGTAAACGCTGGTGACGGCGCGCACGAGCACCCTACCCAGGCTTTGTTGGACGCTTTCTCTATCCGCGAGCGTTATGGCGATGTAGCAGGTAAAAAAGTGGTAATTGTAGGCGATATTTTGCATTCACGCGTTGCCTTATCAAACATACTTTGCCTTAAACATCTTGGTGCCGAAGTTATGGTTTGCGGCCCAACCACACTGATCCCAAAATATATTGGCTCATTAGGTGTAAAAGTTGAGCATGACCTCCTAAAGGCTTTAAACTGGTGCGATGTAGCCAATATGTTACGCATACAGTTAGAACGCCAGGATATTAAATACTTCCCTTCCCTACGCGAGTATACGATGCTTTACGGCTTGAATAAGCAGATACTGGACTCATTGGATAAAGAGATAACCGTGATGCACCCCGGCCCTATAAACCGCGGCGTAGAGATCACCAGCGACGTAGCCGACAGCAAGCAATCCATCATCCTCGATCAGGTTGAAAATGGTGTAGCAATACGTATGGCTGTGCTTTATTTGCTGGCTGGGCAAACACCGTAAGCCAATAATTTGATCGTATATTCGTTTCAATAACTATATATGCGATCAAAATTCTTTTTCTATTCGATATTTATTATCTTGTTGAGCCTTATCACCCAAAAAACCATGGCTCAAAGCATCGAACAGCGCAAAACTGACTCTGTATTCAAACTTGTTAAGGAGCAATTCAATGCCAAAAATGCCGACCAGCTTTATGCACTTACCGGCTCACGATTGAAGCAGGACCTGATCATCGAGACTTTCCGTAACATCTGCAATAACCAGTTTTTTGTTTTGGGCGAGATTAAGGAATCATCCTTAATTAGCTTCGAGAATAACAGGGAAGCCATATATAAAATCACTTTCAGCACAGGAATGGTTTTAAAACTACTGATGAGCCTGGATAAGAATGATAAGCTCGCAGTATTCCTGTTTCAACCATATAAAAAAGCCGAAGGCGTAAAAACGGCCGAAGCCCAATCATCAAATCCATTAAAAACGTTCGATGACCATTTTGTGGATACCGCTGTTCGTGCCTATATACAAAAGGCAAATACAGTTGGCCTGAGTATCGGCATACTAAAAGATGGTAAAATAAGCTACTATGAATACGGCGAAACCGTACGTGGTAATAAAAAATTACCTACCGGCAGTACTTTGTTCGAGATCGGCTCTATCACCAAAACATTTACCGCTACCCTACTGGCCTATTATGTAAACGAAGGCAAACTAAAACTATCCGACCCCATTACCAAATATCTGCCAGACTCTGTGGCTGCAAATAAGGCTCTACAGCACATTACTTTGCAAGAGCTGAGCAATCACACCTCGGGCTTACCAAGCCTGCCTCCAGACTTTGATTCTCATATTACAGATACGCTTAACCCATATAAAGATTATACCAAACGCTTATTATTCGCCTATCTTAAAACTTGTAAATTAGATAGTCAGCCTGGCGAAAAATATGATTACTCCAACATGGCAGTTGGTTTACTGGGGATAATCCTGGAGCATATCACCAATAAAACTTATGAGCAAATGGTTACCGAGATCATCACCCAGCCATTGCAAATGAGCAGTACCGTACAGCACATTACACCGTTATTAAAACCAAGATTTGTATCGGTATATAATGAAGATGGCAAACTTACCGAAGCCTGGGATTTTAGTGCTTTAGCGCCCTGCGGATCATTAAAATCAACGGTGAATAATTTATTGGTATACGCAAAGGCTAACATGGCCGGAGGCAGTACTAAACTCGCTAAGGCTATGGAGTTAACCCACCATGTTACTTTTGATAAAGACGTTAAAGTATGCCTCGCATGGCACATTAGTGAAGTAGATGGCGTTGAATATTATTTCCACAATGGCGGCACTTATGGCAGCAGCAGCTTTTTAGCATTCAACAAAGAAAAGAACATTGCAATTGTAATATTATCCAACTGTGGCGAAAGCGTGGATAATATCGGGGTGAATATTTTGAAAAGGATACAGAAAAAGTAATTCTTACTTGAGAAGATGCAGGAGGTGTATCGCTTTTATAAACACATCCCTGCCCATCACTCATTTTCTGCGTGCGCCCTTTAAAGGGAAACTTGAATTTGCTTCAATAAAAAAAAGACCGGTTGAACAAACAAACCGGCCTTTTAAAAACAATAAACTAACCTGTGATATTATTTTTTGTTCTTTGTACTATCTTTTTTGGTAGCGGTTACCTTGCTGCTGCTATCGCCTAAAGGTCCGTTTTCAACTTTACCGTTAGATTCGTTACCATCATTTGGTTTAGCTTTACCAATTTTTACCGGCAATCCGTCCCTTATTTCTTCCGAAGCATTTACTACAATTTGGTCGCCCACGTTAATTTTACCGTAAACCTCCATATTATCACCTGCCTCCAGTCCTTTCTGAACATCAACCCACTGGGTTTTTCCATCTTTTACCAAAATAATAAAAACCTTTTCGGTTGAAGTTACAACCGCGGTTTTAGGCACGATAAACGCACTGTCTGTTTGCGGCAGAGGCACATTAACATCGGCGTACATGTTTGGCAATAACTTTTTATTGGTGTTATAAACGTCCATTTCTAAACGTTCAGATCTTAAGGTATTATCCAATGCACCGGCTAAACGTACAACCCTCGCGGTAAACTTTTCACCCTGTAATTCTCTGATGGTAAAAGTCACCTGGTCTTTATCATTTAAACCACCGGTAAAGTTTTCAGGTACAGAGATCACCAAACGCAAGCGGTTATGATCTTCCAATCTGAATATTGATTGGTTTGTAGCAGCGCTACCCGGACCAACATAAGTGCCCAGGTTTACACCACGTGAAGTGATCACACCATCAAACGGCGCCCTGATCTGTAAATAATTCAGATTTGCAGCAACAGCTTTATAAGCTGATTTCGCAGCCTCTACATTGGCAGAATCCGATGATTTTTTTGCTTGTGCCTGCTCTAAATCATTCTCTGATATGGTACCAGGGGTTTTGCTGGTATTATACAACCTGTCAAAAGTTGCCTTATCGGCAAAATATATCGCTTTAGCCTGCAGGATGTGTGATTTAGCTTCCTCTAATTGTGAATTTATTTCAGGTGCTTCCAGTACGGCTAGTAACTCGCCCTGGTGAACTTGTGAACCAATATCAACCAAAAGCGTTTTAACATAACCGCTAACTTTTGCATACAAATCAGTTTGCTGATAAGCCTGCAATTCGCCCGGTACGGTAATTTGCGATGTTAGCTTACCTTTTTGTGCCTTTGCAAGGCTTACGGTAGGCGTATCAAGCGCATTTTCCTGTTCTACAGTTTGCTCCTGTTCTTCTTTGTCCTTTTTACTTTCGCCGCATGAGCTTAAAAAGGCTGTACCTATAACTAAAGCAGTTATTACGATAATTAATTTATTTTTTTGAATGTTCATGGTTGTGGTGCAATGGGACATAAAATTTACTTTCCTTATCTTCTGGGTCTAATGATGGAGACTGGGTGGTGGCGCTGCCTTGTACCCAGGCAAATACCAATGGTAATATAAATAACGCTGCAAACGTTGAAGCTAATAAACCTCCGATAACAGCACGGCCTAATGGCGAGGTTTGATCACCACCTTCACCTAATCCTGATGCCATCGGTATCATACCTACAATCATTGCCAAACTGGTCATTAATATTGGGCGTACACGTAGCGCGACCGCTTCGCGTGCTGATTTTAACGCATCGCCATTATGTAATCTCAGCTCCTCGGCATTGGTTACTAATAGTACCGCGTTGGAGATGGATACACCCACCGACATGATCATACCCATGTACGACTGCAGGTTAAGCGTAGCACCCGTTATCTTCACTAAAAACAATGACCCGAACAATACCGCAGGTACCGTAGAGAGTACCACCAGCGATACCTTAAATGATTGGAAGTTGGCTGCAAGCATCAGGTAAATAACCAGGATGGCAACTATTAAACCTGTTTGCAAGCTGTTAAGTGTATCGGTAAGCGTTTGCGTCATACCGCGTAGCTCAACCGTTAAACCGTGTGGTAATTTACCTAATGATTTAATTGCTTTTTCTGCTGCATCACCGGCTGTACCTAAATCCTTTTTATTGATGTTGGCCGTTACCGATAATGTTGGCACCGCGCCAATATCATCATCCTCGCCGTAAGTGGTATCAACTTTAATTTGGGCAACATCACTCAACACAGGTCTTGGCTGGTTTGGCAGTACCGGTATTTCTTTGATATTATCAAGGCTTGCCATTTGATATTCGGGCACTTCTACCTGCACCTGGTAACTTAAACCGGCCTTAGTATCTATCCAAACGTTTTTTTCTGTTAAACGAGATGATGATGTTGATGCCGTAAGCGTACGTGATATATCATTTATACTTACCCCTAATTCTGCTGCACGGGTACGGTCAATATTAATATTAATTGATGGGTACCTGTATGATTGTGCTATCTGCACATCGCGCATGTAGCTGATACTATCCAGCTTGCGCACCATTTTAAGCGCGTAAATAACATTTTGCTTTTTATCCTTACCTGTAAACGCAACCTCAATAGGCGTTGGCGATCCCTGGCTTAATATTTTATCGGTAAGCTCAATTGGCTCAAATGACATACTAACCCCCGGTAAAACCTTTTTCATGGTATCCCTGAAACGTTCTTTCAAATCGTCCAAATTCACCTTATAACTTTCTGCAAGCTGTACCTGCATTACGGCCTCTTGCGGGCCAGCCATAAATAAATAGATTGGGTTGGTTGAAAACGACGCCGGGTGAGTACCTACCATGGTTGATGTAATAGCAATATTTTGCTTGCCAACCAAGCCCTCTAAAACATGTAATGCTGTTAGCGTTGATGTTTCGGTACGCTCAAGCCTGGTTCCATCGGCACCACGTAATCGCACCTGGAAAGTACCCGAGTTAACCTTAGGCAATACATCGCGCCCAATGATGGCAAATAATAAACCTGCTAAACAAAATGCCACTACCAGGTATACCAATACTATAAGCTTGCGCCTAGGTAACATACCATCTATAACACGTAAAAACCAAACCCTGAATTTATCAAACTTAGATTCTTCTTCCCCTTTTTTATGATGGGTAACCTGTTTTACTTCTTCTTCTTTTTGTTCAAACTTATCCTTGTCATCATCCATCGAGTAATCTTTCTTCTCATGCTCGTTTACCATAAGCCAGTTGGCCATAATTGGCACAAAGGTTTGTGCAAGCAAGTAAGAAATAATCATGGCAAAACCAATTGCCAATGATAACGGCAAGAACAATGCACCCGGGATACCCGACATGGTAAACGCCGGAGCAAATACCGCGAGGATACAAAACAGGATCAACAATTTAGGGAAAGCGATTTCCTTACAGGCATCCCATATGGCTAATGCCTTAGGTTTACCCATATCAAAGTGCTGGTGAATATTCTCGATAGTTACCGTCGACTCATCCACCAGGATACCAATTGCCAGCGAAAGACCGCTCAGCGTCATGATATTGATAGTTTGATGGAACAGGTACAGGAAGAATACACTGGAAATAACGCAGGTTGGTATCGTCATGATAACGATTAACGCTCCGCGCCTGTCACCCAGGAATAGGAGTACCATTAAACCGGTTAAGATTGCACCGATGGCGCCTTCTTCAACCAAACTTTTTACCGCGTTAATTACATATATCGATTGGTCAAACACAAAAGATAATTTAACATCTTCTGGTACCAAACCCTGGAAACGTGGAAGCGCTTTTTTCAAATCCTGTACCACTTCCCAGGTTGATGCCGAGGATGATTTGGTGATAGGCAGGTAAACTGAACGCTTACCATTAATCAGCGCATAGCCCTGTGTAATATCGGCAGCATCTTCAATAGTAGCCACATCCTTCATAAAAACGGTTTGAACCCCGTTTTTATAGAGTGGTATATCACCAAAATCACTTACAGTTTTAATGGTAGTATTGGCCGGCGTAAGATAGTTGTAATCACCTATACGTACGTTACCGGCCGGTGTATTCTGGTTATTATCCCGTAAGGCAGCCACCAGCTGATCTGGTGTTAAATTATGCTGCCGTAGCAGCTCAGGATCGGCTTTAATAACTACGGTACGCTGATTACCACCAAAAGGTGCCGGCGCAACCAGGCCCGGTACTGTGGTAAATGCCGAACGTATATATACCAGGGCAAAATCCACAAGCTCCTTATTGCTACGTGTAGGGCTGCTTAATACCAACTGGCCTACTGGCAAGGTGGATGCGTCAAAACGCAAAATAAAGGGCGGTTGCGACCCCTGCGGGAAGCCCGCCTGGGCCCTATTGGTGTACGCCGTGACCTCCGCCGCGGCCTGTGCCATATTTGTACCTTCGTAAAATGTAATTTTGATCAGGGTTAAGCCCTGTACGTTTTGTGACTCGATGCTTTTTACACCCGATACGAATAACAATAAGTTAACGTATGCCTTGGCGAAGTAAGCCTCCATTTGGTCTGGTGTGAAACCACCATAAGGGTGAGATACATAAATTACCGGCAGGTTAAGGTCGGGGAATATATCTATCTTAATGCTGCGCACAGCATTGATACCAAAGAAGAATAATGCTGCTACTATAACCAGTATGGTGATTGGCCTTTGAAGGGCCCCTTTAATCATTCCCATTAGTTTGTATCCTGTATGTTAAAAATTATTTATAAAAACCCCAAAATCGCCTGTTGCAGCCGCCTTATATAATAAGGCTTGCCAAACATTATTTTCTGTAATATCGCGGTCAACCTCAGCACGGTTAAGTGTGTAAAGCGCATCCGTAAAATCAACTATATTAGCTAAGCCGTTTTTGTATAAAGCAAACTTTTGATTGTATGCATCGCTTGATGCTTTTACCTCAACCGGTGCTTCGGCATTATTTTTTAAGGCATTATTTATTTTGATGGTAGCCAACGCTTCTTGATCATGTAATTGCTGATCAACAAGATCGTATTCGTTTGTATATTGATCCGAAGTGAATTTTTGCGATCTTACCTGGTAGCGTGTTCTAAAAATATTTGTAAGGTCCCAGGAAACACCTATACCCAGCAAATAATTGTAACGGGTTGGGTCGGCACCTGCGCCATAGCTGCTATTATAATCACTCGCGTCAGTACCAATGTCTGATTTAAAGCCCGATCCCCTGCCCTGGTAAGTACCAAATAAGCTAAAGGTTGGATAAGCGAATGTGCTTAAATATTTAGCTTGCTCATCGCTAACCCCAATGCGGTTACGGTAGTACTTTAAAAGCGGGTGCTCTTCGGTTCCGGTAGCAGGATCGGCAAAAATGTTATTGGGTGTCTTTTTAACAAAGGTGCTGTCCAATACAAAATCCTGCGGCGCAATACCCAGGTAAATTGCAAGCTGGTTAGCCTGGTCGGCAACAACTTGTTGCGCGTTGGTTAACGCGATTTTGGCATTGGATACCTGCGCGTTTGCTAATGATGAATCCACACCGGGGTTTAAGCCATTTTTTACACGGGCAATAACCACCTTTTGTAAATCAAGGCTTCGGTTAAGGTTGTCCTGCTCGGCTTTACTTAATTGCTGATCAACCAGTAAGGTAAGATAAGTGCTTGCCACCCTAATTTCGTGTTCAAATTGTTCTTGTGCCAAATCGCTCTCATCAAGGGTTACAACATTGCGTTGTACTTTGATTTTTTCGCGGGCGCGGCCAAATGCAAAAAAGTTCCAGTTTATGTTTGATACATAAAGTGAACCGAATGCAGTGTTCCAATTCTGAGAAGGTAGTGCAGGGCCGGAGGATGCAACAGTAATGCCGCCGTAGGCACTTAACGGGCCGTCAGTGCCGTTAATGGTGCCATACACCTGTTGTGCTGATACGTTTAGATCAGGTAGAGCTTCTGTTTTGGTTTCTGTTAACGAGGCTTTTGAAGCGTTTAGCTGGTTTGCTTTAGCTTTAATTGTACCGTAATTAGCAAGTGCAAGCTGTTCTGCTTCCTTTATGCCGAGTACTTTTTGTTGGGCCTGAACATTTACTAAAATAAAAATACCTGTTAAACTTAAGAATAGACGTTTAGATATTGTTACTAACATATTCGGTATTTGTTGCTGCAAAAGTAAAACTATATTTTATATGAAAAAAATGAATTAATTTTGTAGAAATCATTAATAAAAGTAATAATGAATATCGCGATACATCATTTCAGATTAATAGACACCATATCAAAAGAGGGAACTCTTACTAAAGCCGCCGAAACATTGCACCTCACACAATCTGCTTTAAGCCACCAACTTAAAGAATTAGAACGAGAATTAGGCATAGATGTTTTTAATAGAAACGGTAAAAAATTACATTTATCTGAACAAGGCTACCGCTTTTTGCGCACCGCTGAGAAAATATTAGCCGAAATAAAGTCGCTTGAGGAGGATATTACCAATTATAAGAACGGCCAAACCAGTAAATTATCCATCAGCATGCAATGCTATACGGCATACCATTGGCTGCCGGGTATCATTAAATACTACAAATCGCGCTGGCCCGATATCAACATCCAGATATTATCCGAAGCTACCAGCCGCCCATTAGAATATTTAATGAATGGCGATTTGGATATCGGTATCATCCGCACACAAATGGTTAATACCAAAATACGCTACGAACCTATTTTTAACGACAGGCTTACGGCAGTGATAAGCAAGGACCACCCGCTTGCGAAAAAAGATGTAATTGATATAGCCGATTTTCAGGATCAGGAATTGATATTGCCGCTGTATGACCCATCCTACCAGGATACGCCGATGATTGAAGCACTCATACAGGCACAACAGGTTAAACCCAAAACGTTGCACCGGATACATTATACTGATGCTACCATTGAAATGGTAAACGCCAATTTAGGTATAAGCGTTATTGCCGACTGGATAGTTGAGCCTTATTTGAAGAATAAAAATATAGTATCGAAACCAATGCACCACAGCGTGGCAAGCCGCTCATGGTTTGCGGCTACTTGTAAACAAACACCCGCTATCCAGAACTTTTTAGAGTGCTTAAAGATGTACTTTTCTGGTGCCGATATGAGTGTAGATCTTGCAGAAAAAGAGCAACTGATACAACAGCATGCCGCTAAAATTCAATTCCCGGCAAAATTGGCGGCTTCAACAGCTGTTTTTACAAAGCCCGCAATTTCAGCAACTATGACACAAGAGTTTAAGAATTACCAGTATTAAACTTTTTCTAAAATCTCCCTCTTAATTTTTGAGGGGGATTTTGATCTGCTTATGAAAAAATTGTGGTTGATTTTGGTTTTTGTGTTTACTAAGGGCGAGGTACAAGCGCAACAAGCTCTACACCCATTTCCTAAACACGTAACCTACGCTCAAGGCAGTATAAAGCCAAACCATTTATCTCAAAACCAAGCAGATAAAGCAACCGAAAGTTTTTACACGCTGTGGAGAACCCATTACCTTAAAACCATACCCGGTAAGCCCGAAAGTTATATTTGGTTTGAGGATAAGGATGGTAAACAATGCGTATCCGAAGGGCAAGGCTACGGGATGGTGATTGTGGCACTAATGGCAGGATATGATCCATCAGCAAAGTCTGCTTACGATAACCTGTATCGATATTACCGCTCCCACCCCAGCAACCGCGGCAGCCATTTAATGGCATGGGCGCAGAATACACATGATAAAGATTTGGATAAAACTTCGGCAAGCGATGGTGATATCGATATCGCTTATTCTTTATTACTAGCCAATAAACAATGGGGCAGCAATGGCACTATCAATTACTTTGAAGAAGCCAAAAGCATGATCGCTGATATCATGCAATACGAGATCAACCATCAAACATGGTCGGTTTTGTTAAGTAATGCCATTGAGCATGATAGCAAGGATTATTTCGATACCCGGTCATCCGACTTTATGCCGGCCAATTTTAAAGCTTTTGAGCAAGCAACCAACGATGCGCGTTGGAATAAAGTGATTGATAATGGCTATAAATTATTCAGCTACATGCAAAATGAATACAGCCCGGATGCTGGATTAGTACCTGATTTTATCGTTCATATCAATAAAAACGCAAAGCCAGCTCCCCGGCATTACCTGGAATCTGTTTATGATGGCGAGTACAATTACAATGCCTGCCGTGTACCCTGGCGTGTTGGGGTTGACTACTTATTATCTGGCGATGAACGCTCTAAAAAATTTGTGCAGAAGATCAATCACTGGATAAGAGGAACGACTAATAATGATACTTATAATTTATCAGCAGGCTATACCTTAGCGGGCAATGACATTCACGGGCGGTACTTTGAGGCTTTAAGTTTTATAACGCCGTTTGCGGTTTCGGCTATGGTTGATAAAGGCAACCAGCAATGGCTGAATAAGGTTTGGGATTATTCCGTTCAGTTTAAGTTGAAGGATTTTGATTACTATGATAATACCATTAAGCTGTTGAATATGATTATTATATCAGGCAACTATTGGAAACCGTAAAAGCTTCACCTACTGTCACTTCTCTCTCTGACAGTAGGTGTTAAAGGCTCAAAATCTTCTTCGCAACATTTTGTCCGCTGGTCAGCGCCGCTTCAACAGTTCCCATGGCAGGGCCATCATATAAATACTCGCCTGCAAAAAACAGGGTGTCCTCAACGCCTTCCATTAATATCTTGCGTGCTACGGGTGATGCTACGGCATCATAGCTATAAGAACCACGTGTGAATGGGTCTGCAGTCCAGTTGATGATATTGGATGCTATTAAATTAGCTTTGAGTTCATCAATATCTATCTTAAATATATTGCTTAATGATTGAAGCGCTTGCTGCAAAAGCTCCTCAACGGTATTGTCCTTCTTTTCTTCGGCACGGGGCCCGCCTAGCCAGCCGGTAAATAAGGTAGAATGCCTGGGGTGCTGTGTCCACCAGGTGGGGATATTTTCATCAGATACTAAAAAAGCCATATCCTGCAAACTCTTACCAGCCAGCTTTTTGGTTTGACTGCTTTCCCAAAACGCGCTCTTAAATTCGAGCAGAAACTTAATTATCGCGCCAAAACCCATATTGTTTATAGCTTGTAGCTGTTCTTTTATGGGCGGATGAAACTCGATAGTGCCTTTATCCTTCTTATCGGCCTGCAATACACCCAGCGGTAAGGCGATGATCGCTTTCTTAGCACGGTAAGTTTCACCAACCATAGTGGTGACAGTCACATCATCCAACTTCCAATCAATTTGACTGACTACCGAGTTAAGGTAGATCATGTTTCCATGCTCCTTAACTTTATTAGCCAGGTAATTAATCATGCTGCAATAACCGTCATCTAAGCGGTGCTGGGCATCGTTGTCTTCGTTATTCCATTCGTTTCGTAAAGCAAAAGCACTGGCTTTTACCGGATCGGCAGTATCATAGCCCGAAACAAATCGAATTACGCCATCCCGCATCGTGCTAAATTCATCGCTGTGGAAATGAGTTTGTAAAAATTCGGCAATGGTAATATCCTGTTTAAGTCCATTTAACTTTTCGAGCAGCAAATCCCAGTTTTCAATAAACCCCTCACCCTCAACAAATTTACCTTTGGCATAGCGTACCATATCCCCATCGGCGGGGCTGTAAGCGATACCCGCTTCTTTCAGCAAATCTAAAGTTACCGGCAAATCTCCGTGGACAAACTCAGCGCCCAGCTCGGCATGTTTAAAAAACGACTCGTGGCTGATGGTGTGGATCCGGCCGCCGGTACGGTTTCTCGCCTCCAGCACAATCACCTTTTTATCCGCCGCCGAAAGCTGGTAAGCGGCCATCAAACCTGTAGCACCTGCACCAATTATAAGTATATCGCTTGTCTCCATATATTACCCGGTAATTGCAAAAACCCATTTGCCACAAATTACCAGCCAGCTTTATGCTGCCCGCAAATTTTCATTAAAAAAGAATTAAAATGAGATTAAAACTCTATTATTTTCGACTTTTTCCGGCTTTTTCAGACAGTCAATCAGCCATAAAGCACCATTTTTGAAGATTTATTATGCCTAAAAAATCCTATTTTCAGTGCTTTTCTGCCTGAATTTCACCCAAAAAGGACGTTTTTTGAATGCCATTAATGGCTCAGTTTTTGCCCTTATCAGCATAAACCAATTTTATGCCCGAAGGTCCGATCATCGTTATCCTGAAAGAAGAGTTGCAGCCCTTTAAACATCAAAGAGTAATTGCGGCCAAAGGCTACACCAATAAAATGGATCCGCACCGCATTACAGGGCAAACGTTGAATAATATTAAAAGTTGGGGTAAGCATCTGCTGCTTTGTTTTGATGATTTCACGGTAAGAGTGCACCTGATGCTGTTTGGCTCCTACCGTATTAATAGCCGGGGCAAGCATAATGCATCGCTAAGTTTGCAATTCGAGAATGGCGAAGTCAATTTTTATATCAGTTCTATTGCATTGATTGATAGACCACTAAATGAAGTTTATGATTGGTCGGCGGATGTAATGAACAAGAAATGGGATACCGAAAAGGCCATTGCCAAACTCAAAGCCAAGCCCAAAGCATTGGCAGGCGATGTTTTGCTGGATCAGAAGATTTTTTCGGGTGTAGGAAATATCATCCGCAACGAAGCTTTATTCAGGGCGAGGATACATCCAGACAGTGCAATAGGCAACATCCCGGATATAAAACTACTTGAGCTCATTAATGAAACCATCAAATACACCTTCGATTTTTTAAAGTGGAAGAGGAAAGGCATATTGCGCAAGCACTTTGAAGCTTACGAACAGGATATGTGCCCACGGGATCATGTGCCATTTCACAAAGCGGATTTGGGTAAGACTAAAAGGCACACCTATTACTGTGATGTTTGCGAGGTGCTGTATGATGGGCAAGAATAACCCTCCTAGGTTTCGCTCAACGCATCAGCAATTTCCATAAAGCCCTTTTCGCGCGCCAGGTCGGCGGGTAGCTTGCCGCCTTCCATGCGGATATTAATATCGGCATTATTTTCTAAAAGCAATATCAGCAAATCCAAATTACCATGCTGCGCGGCAGAGTGTATTGGGGTTACGCCGGCTTGCTGTTTAACGTTAATATTGGCACCAGCCTCAATCAGCAATGCAGCAATATCAGTATAGTTACCGGCTGCCGCTGAGTGGATCGGGTATACGTTAAACCCATTATTTGATGGCAAATTCACATCAGCATCTTTTAATATCAGGAAACGGGCAATTTCATACTGGCCGAAATAACAGGCCAAACCAAGCGGGGTAAAACCATCTTCGGCATAGTAATTTACCGCCTCAGGATAGGTCTCAACCAAATTAGATACTACATCAAATCTACCTGCGGCTACGGCTTCAAATAAATTCACCTCATCAATATACTTCATCAAAAAGGCGGTAACCTCGGGCCTTTTGTAATAGCATGATAACATTAATGGCGATACACGATGGCTTGTAGTAGTTTTAGCAAGCGTAGGATATTCCGTCAATAAAGTATCAAGGCCCGTTAAATTGCCGGTGGTAATATAATCCTCAAGTTGATCCAGGCTCATGTGTGTTCTAATCATTTTGATATCAATGCAATAAACTACCAGGTAATTTATTATCTCTACTCTTTTGTACGCATATTTTTTAGGTTAGTTCCACTAAGCGGTAAAAATTAAAAAATTAGCGCCAAATAAGTTTAATCTATTAACTTTATATTTGTACGCTAAACGCTGTAAACAGGGATGCCGGTAAAAGGAAATCAGTTCAAATCAAATAGTTTTAAAGAAGATAACGAGCCTCGCCAAAGTACTAAAAGCGAGAAGGAAAAGTATGCCAGGCCCAAAGTGCCCAAACTGCCGACATTCGACCTTAATAATGGCCGTTTTATTAAAGTTGTGGGTCTTTTTTTCCTGATACTCACCATCTTTTTCCTGGTGGCCTTTACTTCTTATTTGTTCACCTGGCAGCAGGATCAAAGTTATGTATCGCCTGCTAACGGTGGCTGGCACAACCTGCTAAAAACCACGCAGGAATTACAGGATAATGGCATCAAAAACCCGGTGGTCGAAAACTGGCTGGGCAAATTCGGCGCACTGCTATCCAATCAATTTATATACGAATGGTTCGGGATCGCATCCTTCATTTTCATATTCGTATTTTTTGTGATAGGCTATCGTTTGCTGTTTAAGGTGAAGTTATTTTCGATACCAAAAACACTGGCTTACTCATTCTTTTGTATTGTATTCTTGTCGATTGCCGTTGGCTTTATCCATGCTTTTATCGGCGATTACCCACACATGCTGGAAGGCGGTTTCGGTTACTGGACTAACCTATTACTTGATGCCCAGATAGGCCAGGCTGGCACTGGCGGCATCCTCGTATTTGCTGCGCTGACCGTGCTGATTATCGCTTATAACATCGATTTTAAATTTCCTGAAAGAAAGAAAAAAGAAGATACCACGCTACCAAACGCAGGCACTGTAGCCGCTGAAGATAACGTAGACATCTACCCTGCTGACCCTGTTGAGTTAACTGAACAAGAGCCATCGCTACCTGTAGAATGGCCGCGTAACACCAACCGGGCGACTAACGTAGCCAAAGCGGTTGTAGTTGAACCTTTGATACAAGTACCTGTTTTTCATGAGCCGGTTGTTTTAACGCCTGAGCCAAGTGCCGGGCATGAGCCTGAATTTGAGAGCGAGATCCCATTAACATTAACTGTTGAGGTTGAAAGGCCTACACCCATCCTTAATATTGAGAAAAGCGATGATGATAAAGCCAAAGATTTAGTGGCCCAGTTTGGCGCATACGATCCTAAGCTTGATCTTGCTAAATATAAATATCCAACGCTCGACTTGTTAGAGAATTACGGCTCAAATAAAATATCGGTAAACTCCGATGAGCTTGAAGCCAACAAAAACAAGATTGTTGAAACGCTGAACCATTATAATATCGAGATCGATAAGATCAAGGCAACAATCGGCCCAACGGTTACTTTGTACGAGATCATCCCTGCGCCCGGTGTGCGTATCTCCAAGATCAAGAATCTGGAAGATGATATCGCCCTGAGTCTTGCTGCTTTGGGTATCCGTATCATCGCGCCGATGCCGGGTAAGGGTACCATAGGTATCGAAGTGCCAAACCAGCATCCCGAAATGGTATCCATGCGTTCAGTATTATCTACCGAAAAATGGCAAAATAACACCATGGACTTGCCTATCGCCCTCGGTAAAACCATCTCCAACGAAGTATTTATAGCCGATTTAGCCAAGATGCCCCACTTACTGGTTGCGGGTGCTACCGGTCAGGGTAAATCGGTTGGTATCAATGCTATTTTAGTTTCGCTGCTTTACAAAAAGCACCCTGCGGAATTAAAGTTTGTATTGGTAGATCCTAAAAAAGTAGAGTTAACGTTGTTCCGTAAAATAGAAAGGCACTTTTTAGCTAAGTTACCTGATGAAGCCGATGCGATCATCACTGATACCAAGAAAGTGGTAAATACGCTTAATTCGTTGTGTATTGAGATGGATCAGCGTTATGACCTGCTGAAAGATGCACAGGTACGTAACTTAAAGGAATACAATGCCAAATACGTCAACCGTAAAATAAGTGATCCTGAAAAGCACCGTTATTTACCTTTCATCGTGCTGATCATCGACGAGTTTGCCGATTTAATGATGACTGCGGGTAAAGAGGTTGAAATGCCGATTGCCCGTATAGCGCAGCTTGCCCGTGCAGTGGGTATTCACCTGGTAATTGCTACGCAAAGGCCATCCGTTAACGTAATTACGGGCACTATTAAGGCCAACTTCCCGGCACGTTTGGCGTTTAGGGTGCTGTCTAAGATAGATTCACGTACTATATTGGATGCTGGCGGTGCAGACCAGTTGATTGGTCGTGGTGACATGCTGATGTCGACCGGCAGCGATTTGATCCGCCTGCAATGCGCGTTTGTGGATACACCTGAAGTTGAACGGATTTCTGACTTTATTGGTAGTCAGCAAGGTTACCCAAGTGCCATGCACCTGCCTGAATATGTAGGCGAAGGCGAAGCCAGCAGCAGTTCTAAAGAATACGACCCGGACAACCGCGACCCGCTATTTGAAGATGCCGCACGCCTCATCGTTATGCATCAGCAAGGTTCAACGTCGCTCATTCAACGTAAAATGAAACTCGGCTATAACCGTGCAGGCCGCATCATCGACCAATTGGAAGCAGCCGGAATTGTAGGCCCTTTTGAAGGCAGCAAGGCCCGCGAGGTGCTATATCCTGATGAGTATAGTTTAGAAAGATATTTAGAAACGCTGGATAAGCCGAAGGCGTAGTGTTTTCTTCACCCTATTTGTCATTCTTCGCAGCGAAGAATCTGTCGACAGGCATTTGCGCCATGTATAACGGATAGATTCTTCGCTATGCTCAAAATGACAAGGAGGACAATAGGATAAGATGCACAATTAAACCATCCAAACATCTAACCCTCTAAACTGTATATTAGCAAATACATTCTACCCATAAAATGAAAAAATCTATCTTATACGCACTATTATTTTTAGGCTTCAGCGCACCAGCATTCGCGCAAAAAGATGTCGAAGCACGCGTTATATTAAACCAGGTTAGCGCCAAATACAAAGCCTACAATATTGTAAAAAGCGATTTTACTTTCGTGATCGATAACCCGCAGGAACAGGCCACCCAAACCCAGTTAGGCACTATCATCGTTCAGTCCAAAACAAATAAATATAAGCTGAGCCTTTACAATCAGGATGTAAAAACACAGGTGGATCAGGAAATCATTACCGATGGCAAAACCCAGTGGACCTACAGCAAAAAAGACAAAGAAGTACAGGTAACCAAAGTTGACAACGCCGACCAAAATTTTAACCCGGCGCAGATATTCACCATGTACGAGAAAGGCTACAAATACATTTATACCGGTAGTGAAACCCTGAAGGGCCGCGTTTACCAAATTATCGACTTAACGCCGGAGAATATCGACAAATCGTATTTCAAGATCAGGCTGATGATCGACAAGGTCCAAAAACAGATCTACAGCGCATTGATATTTGACAAAAGCGGCAATAAATACGATTACACCATCCGCACCTTTGTACCCAATGTACCCGCACCCGAAAGCACATTTACCTTTGATACCAAAGCCCACCCCGGTGTTGAGGTGGTGGATTTGAGGCAGTAGATTAATGATTAGTCATCTGAAAAGTCATTTCGAACTTGTTTCGGGATCTCTCAAGCAATTCAATCTGGTTAGTTACTTGTCCTGTGGGATGCTCTGAAACAAGTTCAGCATGACTATTCTCGCATTATATCATTGCTGTAAGGAACGAAGCAATCGCAAACCTCTACTTGCGCTCCTCTGTGACAAGTGCTTAAATTTGGTAAGCGATTGCATCGCGATACAAGCATTGCAAATGCTTAAAAAAATAAGCACTCGTCACAGACGAGCGCAAGTGCGAACTTGTTTCATGATCTCCAAACAGCATGATGACTTATGCTGTGAGATGCTGAAATAAATTCGGCATGACCTACTATTACAAGGAAGAAGCTATCGCGAACCCTGCAAAATGACATTCTCTCCAATCAACCTCAAAATTAATTTACTAAATTTGGCTAATGCTATCCCTCACCAACCACACCCTCGAAAAACTGGAGCTGCTGCTAAAAACAGCGGGCTACAAGGTGCGGTATGAGAAAGGCAACTTTAAAACCAATGCCTGCCTGCTGCAAAACAGCAAGATCATCGTTATCAATAAATTTTCCAACCTCGAAAGCCGCATCCAATCAATTGCTGAGCTGGCGCGTGAGCTGGAGATTGATTATAAACTTTTAGACGATAAACAGGTTGCATTTTTACAACAGCTAAAACAAACCAACCTGCAACTGTGATCATAACGTTTTTAGGCACCGGCACTTCACAGGGCGTACCTGTTATCGCTTGCGATTGCGAGGTTTGCACCTCTGCCGATCCGCGCGACAACCGCCTGCGTTCATCCATTATGATCGAAACGGAGGATAAAACGGTGGTGATTGATTCCGGCCCTGATTTCAGATACCAGATGTTGCGTGAAAAGGTTAAAAAACTGGATGCGATAGTTTTCACCCACGAACATAAAGACCATGTGGCCGGTATGGATGATATCCGTGCCTTCAATTACCGTCAAAATGCCCCGGTGGATATTTATGCCACCGAACGTGTGCAGGAAGCTTTAAAACGCGAATTCGCCTACATTTTTGCCGAGTTTAAATATCCCGGCATCCCGCAGATAAATATGCATACGATTGATTTAACGCCTTTCGACATCGGTTCACTGCATTTAATCCCTGTTGAAGTAATGCACTATAAATTACCTGTACTGGGTTTCCGTATGGGTGATTTTACTTATATAACTGATGCCAAAACCGTTGCCCCAAGCGAAGTAGAAAAAATAAAGGGCACCAAAACCCTGGTGATTAATGCGCTGCAAACACAAAGCCATATTTCGCACTTCACCTTGGATGAGGCTATTGCTTTCGCCCAAATGATCGGTGCTGAAAAAACTTATCTAACCCATATCAGTCATCGCCTTGGCCTGCACCAGGTAATGTCGGCTGATTTACCAACTGGAATTGAGTTCGCTTATGACGGACTTAAACTGCATATCTGAATCGTTACAAACCGATACCTGTTTAATATTGTTGAATAATAAGCATTTAGTCTATACTATTTTAACAAAAAATAGTACTTATTTAACATTAATCATGTATTATCTCATTTATATAAGTACGGCTGTAAAGCTAATGTCCCAGGATGACCTGGCTGATATTCTTACCAAAAGCCGCGCAAATAACATCGCCAAAAAAGTAACCGGCATACTACTATACTCGCAAGGCACTTTTATCCAGGCCTTAGAAGGCGATGAAGAAGCGGTAATGGAAACCTACCATAAAATCGAAAAAGACGGCAATCACAAAAATCTGGTGATTATAATCACAGGCAC
>Ga0302303_10000779_pt1 | contig 23502 bp, 25 predicted proteins | sample III_Palsa_E2_1_FD_194542 | JGI IMG/M metagenome (GOLD analysis project Ga0302303, IMG submission 194542) | Peat permafrost microbial communities from Stordalen Mire near Abisko, Sweden - III_Palsa_E2_1 | ecosystem: Environmental > Terrestrial > Soil > Palsa > Peat permafrost | place: Sweden...
TGGTGCAATACCCATCGAACATTTTATTTTACATGTGGGCGGCCTTTATAAATGTTACCTTAAGGCTGGATATGAATTTACGGGAAGAAAAAAATAAATTACCGGCCCTGCAACCCGCCGCGTAATACTATAAAAACAAACAAGTGCAACAAAACGGTAAAACCATATTGATTTTCAGCAACATGCGGTACAATAGCCCCATTGAAGCTACATCCATATTTTTGGCCCGCGAGCTTGCCATAAACAACAAGGTGTATTATATCGAATACCCGCTAACCTATAAAGATTACAAAAACGAAAAGGCATCCGAAGATTTTCAAAAGCGTAAGGATAGTTTTTTTAATGCGGATGATGCAGTTATTGATACTGAAATGCCCAACCTTAAACGGGTGGCATTGCCTATACTTTTACCCTTAAATTTTTTGCCTGAGGGTAAACTGTACCGCGCCATATTAAAAATTAATGAGAGCTGGATTGCAAAAAGGTTAAAATATATTATCAAAAAACAGGGGATAAAAGGTTTTGTATTTATCAATGCTTTCAATTTTTATTATCCGGGAGTGGGCAAGGCCATAAAACCGGCGCTAACTATTTACCAATGCCTTGATCCAATGATTACGCCTTACGATATGAAGCACGGCATTGTATCAGAGCTGCAATTGGTTAAGGAAAGCGATATGGTTATTTGCAGCAGCAAAACATTGTATAACGAGAAAATAAAAATCAACCCAAATACCTTTTTTGTGCCCAACGCGGGTGAGCTTTCGCATAGCTCCAAAGCGTTGGATAAAGATTTGCCCATACATGAGAAACTGCTGAATATCAAAAAACCTATAATAGGCTATGTTGGCAGTATTGAGCGCAGGATTGATTATGATTTGATGAAGGAAGTTATTACCACAAATGCCGATAAAAGCTTCGTATTTGCAGGCCCTATGTTTAAAGAGCATGTGCCCGAATGGTTTTTCAACACGCCAAACCTGCATTTATTAGGCCCAATCCCTTATGCCGAGTTGCCAAAACTATTTAAAGGCTTTGATATCGCTATCATTCCGTTTAAAAAGGATGAGGTAAGCAGTACTATTTTCCCGCTAAAATTGTTCGAGTACCTGGGCGCAGGCAAACCCGTAATATCAACAGGCTTTAACCCCGATTTGAAGGATTATACAGATGATGCTGTTAATTATTGTGATGATGCCGCATCGTTCACAAAAGCGCTTAATAATATTTTAGCCAATGATAACGCCGAAAAGCTGGCCAAACGCCTGGAAGTGGCAAAGCAAAACACCTGGGAAATACGCGCTAAACAAATAATGGGCTTGGTAGATAAAGACTTGGCATCAAAAGGTTAACAAACCCAAATAAATAATGTCATTTCGAACCCGCAGCATGGGCCTAAGCTGTGGCGCGGGTGAGAAAACTTATACGCCGGTTAGGTATCCATCATATCTGTCGTATAAGTTTTCTCCTCACCCTAATGCGCAAGCCAGCCCCTGTTCGTTCGAAATGACACTGTTTTTTTAAATTTAGCAACTTCTAACAATTAATCGCTAATTTTTTTAGCCACAAGCAAATCGTAGTTATGTTTGATGTTACGATAAATCCCACGAACAAAGGATATAAACAAGTTAGAACTCTGCCGCAAATCGCTGCGCTTCATAGTACTCGGCTCATCTGATGAATTTAGCTGGTCAAAAAGCCCTTTAAAATCCTCATAAAACATGGCTTTACCTTTATTTTTCAGGAAGGAGATAGCCATTAAAAACTCGGTGCGGTCGCCCTTTAAACCTTCGGGATACCTGCCAAATTTGGTAAAGAAGGTGCTGCGCCTTAAATGGGGGTGGTCGCTGTAAACATGAAACTTGCGATAGCCGGGTTTCCAAACGCTAAACATCATTTCCGAAAAGCCATCGCGGCAAGGTTTTAGGTACGGATATTTAAAGTAGGCATAAAAACGCGCCATATCTATATCGGCCCTTTCTTCCATAATACCCAATGCATCCTCTAAATGCTTGGCATAACCGGGAAGGGGGTCAAAATCTTCCTGCACATATAAGGTATAAGGGGTTTTTACGGCATCCTGGCCTTTATTAATGTTATTGCCCAGCCCTTTATTTTTAGGCGTGGTAATCAACTGAAAATTATAGGTTGATTGTATTGCCTTTAACCTATCCAAATGTTCCGGCTTGCTGCCATCGTCCGATACTACAATATCCCCAAAAACAATTTCCTGCCGGTTAAATGCCTGCAAAAGCCGCTCTAACGATTGACTGCGGTTGTAATGGGTAATTAATAAAGTAATGCTATCAAAATGCTTCATTAATGTTATTTATAGTGCTTAAAATAATAGCTATACGTCCATTTCAACAGCTTAAATTGCAGGTATACAGCCCTTGCCGCTAACGCGAACGGGTTGCGGCTTTCGCGCCAGTTGGCCCTGTTCATGGTGCTGGGCTCATCTGCCGAGTTTTTCTGGTAAAACAAATCATTAAACTCATCAAAAAACAAGCCCTTACCTTTTTTCTGCACAAACGACAACGCCATACGATATTCGGTTATATCGCCCTTAATACCTTCGGGGTAACGCCCGAATTTTTGCAAAAATGTACTGCGCCGCAAATGGGGATGATCGCTATATACGTAAAACTTAATATGGTTGTTATCAAAAAAATTAGGGCTGAACAGCATCTTCGAAAAGCCCTTGCCATAAGGTTTTAAATAAGGATATTTAAAATAAGCGTAAAACCTTGTAATGTCCAACTCACCGTCCTCGTTCATAAAGCCCAGCGCATCCTTAAAATGAGTTGCAAAGGCTGGCTTAGGCTCAAAATCTTCCTGTACGTATAAAGTGTAAGGCGTTTTTACCGCGTCCTGGCCTTTGTTTATATTGTTGCCGAGGCCTTTATTTACGGGCGTAGTAATTAACTGGTAATTGTATATTTTTTGTAGTTCGGCAAGCTTTTCAAGGTGTTGCGGCTGGCTGCCATCGTCCGATACTACTATACCGCCAAATACAAAATGCTGGTCTGTAAACGTTTGTAAAAGGCGCTGAAGCGATTGGCTGCGGTTATAATGGGTAATTAGTAAAGTAACCTCTTCAAAATTATTCCTGCCTGCTTCCATAATTTAAGCTAATATATTAATAATTGATTATTCTTAATTGTCGCTTTATAAAAGCTTTAGATATATTTGTTAAGTATGCCGTCAAAAGTAGTTACAGTCCTTCAAAATAAGTATTTCCTGTCCTTATCCGGCAATATCATCATGTCGGGGCTGGGCATGCTTACCATGGCTGTAATTTACCGCTCACTTCCAATCCAGGTGGTGGGTATTTGGGTGCTTTTTCAAACTACCTTGCTGTTGGTCGATACCTTCCGTTCAGGTTTTCTAACTACCGCTTTTATAAAGTTTTATGCAGGCTCAAGCCCCGAACGCTCGGCCGAGGTAACAGGTTCGGCATGGTTTATTGCCAGCGGCATAACCGGGCTATTAGTGGTGATAACCATCCCGTTTCTTTTTATAATAAAAGATATTACCGATCCGGGGTATGCGCTTTTCTTCGAGTATTCGGGCCTGTGTTTTATTTGCATGCTGCCACAATTTATAGCCACCTGCGTATTACAGGGTGAACAAAGGTTCGACCGGATGTTATATGTCCGCCTGGTAAGCCAGGGTGGGTTTTTTGTATTTATTTTAATACTGATACTATTAGGCGACATAACACTGATGCGGGTATTATATGCTTATATACTATCGTATTTTATAACCAGTGTTTATACCCTGGTTATGGGCTGGTCGCGGATTAATACCATAAAGCACCGCAGCCGCAAAGGCATACTTGAGTTATACCATTTCGGAAAATTTAGTGTAGGCACCACGTTAAGCGCCAATATGTTTAATTTTTCCGACGCCATTATTATAAACCACATGCTGGGCAAGGCAGCACTGGCTATTTATAACCTGGGACTAAGTTTAATGCAACTGGTGGAGATATTATTGCGCAGCTTCGCGGCTACAGCCATGCCAACTTTATCTGCCGCTTACAACCAGGGCAGCAAATACGGTGTTATACATATTATGAAAAAATATGTAGGTATGCTTACCCTTTTATTGATACCTATAGCTGTTTGCGGATGGGCTTTAGCCGATGTACCCATTTATATTATAGGCGGCGGAAAATATGTGGGCACAGAGGCGGCAAATGTGTTCCGTTTGTTCCTGGCATTCTCGTTAATTTATCCTGCCGACCGCTTTTTTGGCTTAACGCTTGATGTTATAAACCGGCCTATAGTTAATTTTTATAAAGTACTGGTTATGCTGGCCATAAACATCACATTCGATATTTTAGGCATACACCTTTTTGGCAATGTGTACGGGGCGGCGTTATCAACTGCAGTATGGACTATAGCCGGCGTGCTAATCGGATATTTTGCCCTTAACAAATATTATAAGTTTAGCTTTGGGAATATTTACACGGTTGGTTACAGCGAAGCTAAAGTGCTGCTTAAAGATACCTGGGGGAGATTCAGGGAAAAAAGCGCCTGATATTACCAAAGCCACCAGCCTTTTTTATCGCGGGGTTTATTGCTGAGGTTAAACCGCATTTCGATATGCTTAAATGTCCAAGATGCAGCCAGGTAAATGATAATGTAATTTACAATAAACAGGTACACATATGCTGATGGAGGCAGTTTAAGCAGCCTGATACAAACAATATTAAACAGGCTTAACAGTAGCGTATGTATCATGTAAATAGAGTAGGAGTATTGCCCCATTTTATGCAACAGCGCCGGCTTTTTTAGTTGGTTAGACAGCCACCCTTTTTCGCAGGCGAAAATAAGGATAGTCACAAAAAATAATACCTCGTAAATAAATCCGTAAGGTTTAAGCACAAAGCCGTACCAGACCAAAATAATGAGCAGGAGTATGGAAACTATCTCCAAAAAAGTAAATACCGAGCCACTTTTTGCTTTAAGGTATACTTTACTGTAATTGTAAGTATTGAAACAAACAACCCCAATAAAAAACCCGGCCAATCCCCTTAAAAAGCCGTAATCAAAGGTGTACATCAGGTTAAAGCCACCGCTAATAAAATACAGGGCTGATAAAGCCGCCGCAACAATCAGCACATAAAATACATTGCGGGCTTTAGTCAAATTATTACGGTTGATAAAAGTAACTATCAACCCAAACACCAAATAGGCTATCATTTCGGCGCTTATCGACCAGCTGGCAATATTCCAGCTTACATCATGAACGCCGGGCAGTTTTACAGAATTTAGCAGGAGTAAATTAGTAATAAACGTAGTTACATTATTGCCATCAGTAGCAATACGGTTTACATGCACATAACCCGATGCATGGTGCTTTGATAATTCAACCACCACAAACAGCAATAGTATAACCAGGTGCAGCGGGTATAGCCTGAAGAAACGCTTTTTATAAAATTTGCCAAGCTCGGCGCGGGTGTTTAGGTACTGGTAGCTGTAAGCAATTACAAAGCCGCTCAGCACAAAAAAAAAGTCGACAAAAAGGTCGCTGTTATAAATAAAATTGTTGTTGATAATTGGCGTTGCCGAAAAAGCGCTCATGTGAAAAAAAACCACAAGGCTTGCAAATATCCCCCTAAAAATGTCTAATACTTCAAACCTTTCCTTCATACACGGTTATATCACAGGCTTTTATATGCCTTATCTCCATCAATTTTAAGTGTTGCCTTGAATTTGTTTGCTTTGGCTTCAGGCTCATAAATATAAGTAAAATTATCAGCGGCCTTGGTAATTATCAATAAACCGAAGTGTTCAACAATATCATCTATCGCCATCACATCATCCAAATTATTTTCTTCGCAAATAAACTGAATTTTATTTTGAGTCTTTTGAATGGCATACAAGGTATGCAGCACATCATTGGTAATGGGCAACTTACGGGTGGTATGAGTTAAAACAAGCGGCGCGCCAAAATCTATTTTAATGATTTCCAGCTTATTCCTGTTAATTACAACATCAATTAAAGTACTGCCCGTGCCCGAGTGTTTAAGCGAATTGGTAAGCAATTCGGTAATAATAACCTTAGCTTTAAAAATGGCTTGTTTTGCTGCAGGGTTATCCGGCAGATTGGTGGCAATAAAATGAAGCGTTTGTTTTATAGCAGCGGTGAGATGGTCGACACTGTTTAAAAACTCAAATTGCTGCTTAGCCATTAACCCCGTAATTAAATTGCTTCGTTGTAACTATTGTATATTTTAAAAACCCTGTCGAGCCTTATCAGTAGCAACAAATCATACACATCTTTTTTAAGGTTTATCAATTTTATATCCAGTTTGGCGGCGAGGGCATGCTTTAAAACGGCCACCAGCGCCCCTAAAAATGAGCTGTCGATATACTCAATCTTGCCTAAATCAATAATGACAGTTTTGCGGTGCTTATCAAGCAAGGCAACAACTTCCGATTTAAACGCTGCTGAATTATCGAGGTTAGCTTCGGAAACATCAACATCGATCAATAAATGCTCTCCTGTTTCTTTAATAATACTAATCATACCGGTTAATCTTTGTAAATACTGATAATGCTGCAATCATCCACCTGCATGGCTGTCGCTGGTTCAAATAAGTTTTCTTTTAATTGTTTAAAAGAGTTGCTTTTGTTTAACAACGCTTTTAGTTCAGCGGCAAAATGGCCGTAATCGCTTTTTTTACCACCGTTTATCATAAAATCAATCATTCCATCGGTAAAAATAAATAATTGGTCGTTTTTAGCCAGTGTAATATTGGTTTCGGTGTATCTTCCATCGGCAAAAAGGCCCAGTAGCAAACCGTCGGAGTTTACCTGTGTAAGCTCGCCTGTTTTTGCCGAGTAATGCAGCAATGGTAAATCGCCCGCACCGGCATAGCTTATTTGTTGTGTTTCGTTATCAATCATCAATAGCGAAAGGCTGGATAGTATATCCTTCAAAATATCATCCAAACATATTACCTCGTTAACTTTTTGCAATATGCCCGAAACAGAATATTCCTTATTCAATATCCCGAAGCGGACAGCAGCGCGTATATAACTTAAAAAGCTGAAGGTAAAAAACCAGGCCATCCATTTTTTACCCATAATATCGCCCAAAACAATAAAGCTATAGCGCTCATTCACTTTTATAAAGTCGATAAAATCGCCGCCGGGAATATCCTGGTAGGGGCGGTGCCAAAAATCAACCTCAAAACCATTAATGTGTGGTATTGTGTTTGGTATCGATTTAACATTTAATGCCTCGGCAGCTTTTTTTAACTCATGTTTTGATATTTCAAGCTGATTTTGTACCGTTAGCAGCAGGTTATTTAATTTTGAGATGATAACATGCACGGGGGTATCCTTAATAATATAATCAACGGCCTGCATGTTAAAGCCCTCCACCATTATCTTGTTATCCGATATATTGGTTAAAAAAATGAAAGGGATATCCTTTAAAAGCTCATCTGCTAATAGCTGCTGCCTGAATTCGATCCCATTCATGCCGGGCATATCATAGTCGGACAGGATAGCATCCGGCGTAGCCGATTTTAAAACATCCAGGGCTTCAATACCCGATTCGGCATTAAGGCACTCAAACCCGGCCTTTATAAACGCGCGCGAAAGTATTTTCAAAAACAGCTGGTTATCATCAACCAATAATATTTTTTTCGTGCTGTTCATTACTTAATTGCCCACAGGTTTACGTACAATTCCTTTTATTAAAAAATAAATGCCCGCTAATACAATTAACAGCGATATGAGGTCCATTATCGTAATGCCATCGTTTTGATTAAAGTAATAGATGGTAAACATTTCGAAAAATGGCGGCGCGGGCATTATAATCATCCCAAAACCCAGCGTTATCATGGTTAGGCTAATGATAATGAGCACCAGCCTGGATATGCGGTCGCCCTTTATATATTTTTTGGCGCTTTTGCTATTTATTTGGCTGTTGGATAGCAGGATACTAAACTCATCCAGTAAATCTTCGCGCGAGGTGTTGTCGCTAATATCAAGTTTCTGGAAAGCTTCAATGCCGCTGTAGTCTTTAGTTTGATTAAAGGCATTATTGAATCGATGCTTAAATTCACTGGCTTTTTCGCTGTTAATTTCGGTATTAGAAATAAGTTCGGTTAATTCCTCCAGCTTTTTATCAATCGCCCGCACATTCCCTGCATTTCGCTGAAAATCGGCCACCTCTTTTTCAATATTATTTTTTATACTCAATTGTAATCTTTACTTTTCAGTCCACATCTAACAGTATTCAAAAATTTGTCGTATAACAACTAATGAACAATGTTTCCATCATTACGGTAAATTTCAATCAAAGTTTCGTTACCGAACAACTTTTGGCTTCTATCGATAAAACCAATAACTACCCTAATATAGAAATAATTGTTGTTGATAACGGCAGCAAAGTAAATGATGTGCCCGGATGGATAGAAAAATACCCCGGTATTAAATTCATCCGCTCCGAAATTAACCTGGGCTTTGCAGGCGGCAATAATTTAGGTATAAAAGATGCCACGGGCGAATATTTATTTTTGTAAATAACGATACCGAGTTTACCGATAATTTGATACAAACGCTGGTGGATATTCTGGATAACAACCCGCAGGTAGGCATGGTATCGCCAAAGATCAGGTATTTCGACCAGCCCGATACCTTGCAATATGTTGGCTTTACCGCCATGAACTATTATACCGCCCGTAACTATTGCATAGGCCAGTTTGAGGTAGATCGCGGGCAATATGATGATAAAACCGGCCCGACCGCCTATGCCCACGGCGCCGCTATGATGGTTAAAAAGGAGGCCATTGATAAAGCCGGCTTAATGGCCGAAAACTTCTTTTTATACTACGAAGAAATGGACTGGTGCGACCATATTAAAAAAGCAGGCTACCAAATTTGGGTTGAACCAAAGGCGCTTATTTACCATAAAGAGTCGGTTTCGGTAGGGAAGGCCAGCGGGCTAAAAGAGTATTTTATGAACCGCAACCGCATATTGTTCATTAGGCGCAATGCACCCTTGCAGGCAAGGTTAGTTTTTTATGTTTACTTTGTGTGCATAGTAACACCGCGTAATGTTTTATCCTATATTAAAAAGGGATATCACGGTTTTACGGGGCTGTTATTCAAAGCTATATGGTGGAATATCACCCACACAACCAACAGTGCCCAATTAGGTTACCCTATTAAACAAATATGAGATTAGTACTTTGGTTAAGTTTGTTTATTGCATTTTATGCCTTTTTTGGGTATGGCATACTGCTGTTTATCCTGATAAAAATAAAACGCTTATCCAAAGGCAAACCCATTTTACCGGTAATTATTTTTGATGACTTGCCTACCTGTACCTTAGTGGTAGCCGCTTATAATGAAGAAGGGGTGATGGATGAAAAAATAAAGAATAGCCTGGCATTAAACTATCCCAAAGACAAACTCCAACTAGTTTTTATTACCGATGGCTCAACCGATGGCACGGCATCTATCATAAAAAACTACCCGCAAATAAAGCATATGCACAGCGCCGAACGTAAAGGTAAAATAGCCGCCGTACACCGTGCTATGGAAACCGTTAAAACCGAAATTGTTGTTTTTACCGATGCCAACACTTTTTTAAACAACGAAGCGCTGTTAAATATCTGCCGCCATTATAGTGATGATAAAGTGGGTGCCGTGGCCGGAGAAAAACGTGTACATACCGATGCCGAAAACGCCACCGCAGGCGAGGGCTTTTACTGGAAATACGAATCAAAATTGAAGGCCTGGGACTCGGAACTATATTCAGTAGTAGGCGCTGCCGGCGAGTTATTCAGCATACGTACCGCTTTATACGAAAACGTGCCACCCAATACCATACTGGACGATTTTATGATATCCCTGCTGGTAGCCAAACGAGGTTACCGGGTAATATATGAGCCCGAAGCTTATGCCACCGAACTGGCTTCGCAAAATGTTACGGAAGAGTTAAAACGCAAAATACGCATCGCGGCAGGGGGTATACAATCTATCATCTGGCTAAAGGCTTTGTTAAACCCGTTTCCTATACCCGTTCTTACTTTTCAGTACGTAAGCCACCGGGTTTTGCGATGGACGGTTGTGCCTTTTTTAATGATATTAGCGCTGCTGATTAATTTATGGATTATTTTTCATGGCAGCATATCATTGGTTTATCAATTGCTGTTGCTGGCACAGGTTGGGTTTTATTTACTGGCGATATCGGGCTGGATAATGGAGGAGAAGCAAATTAAAATTAAGATATTTTTTATACCCTACTATTTTTGCATGATGAATTATGCCGTAATTATGGGTATATTTCGTTTTGCATCTGGCAGGCAAAGCGCCATTTGGGAAAAAGCTAAAAGACAATAACACAAACCAATGTCTATAAAAGATACGATAAAGGGTAGCCCCGGTCTTAAAAATTTTGTCCATTGGATGCTGGTGCCCACCAACCAGGCCAGGCCGCGGCTATGGGTAAAATGGTTTGTAAACCCTTTTGTACATAAACGCGGCAGCGGCTCGGCCATAAAATGGCATACCCGTATAGATGTATTGCCCTTTAATAAATTTAACCTCGGCAAAAAATCGGTAATTGAAGATTTTAGCACCATAAACAATGGCGTTGGCGATGTAATCATCGGCGATAATACCCTGATAGGCATGAGCAATGTACTCATTGGCCCCGTTACCATCGGCAATAACGTAATCTTCGCCCAAAATATAGTGGCAAGCGCCCTAAATCATGAATATGCCGACATTAACATCCCCATACGCGACCAAAAAGTAAATGTAACACCAATTATTATTGAGGATGATTGCTGGATTGCAGCAAACGCTGTTATCACCGCAGGCGTAACCATCGGTAAGCACAGCGTAGTGGCGGGTGGGGCAGTGGTTACCAAAAGTGTTCCGCCCTATACCGTAGTAGCAGGTAACCCGGCAAGGCCCATTAAAAAATATGATTTTGATACTGCGAGTTGGGTGCGAGTGTAAAACACCTGTGTCATTCTGAGCGTCAGCGAAGAATCTGTCGTACTGCTGCACCAAGCGATATGTAGTTCAATATGCAAAGTGGTACAACCAAGCGACAGATGCTTCGTGCCTCAGCATGACATCTCCCTAAACGTTTTCCTTTTGCAGCAACGCCGGTATAGTTTTCAATATCAGCCTTAAATCATTAAGCATGCTGTGGTTTTGAGCGTAGGTATTATCCAGCTCCAATCTTTCTTCCTCACTCATATCGCCTTTACCACGCTTTTCAACCTGCCAAAGGCCTGTAATGCCTGCAGGTGCGGCAAAGCGCAGGGCATATTTATCGGTAGTCAGCTTTTCAGCCTCGTATAGTGGCAGCGGCCTGTTGCCAACAATACTCATATTGCCTATAAGAACATTCCATAACTGCGGTAGCTCATCAATACTTAAATTACGGATAATATTGCCAAATTTGGTAATACGTGGGTCATCCTTTATCTTAAAAAATGCCGAACCGCTGTTAGTGTGTTTGGAATAGATATACTGCTTTTCGCACCAGCGTATTTTATCGGCATATAGCGGGAACTGGCATTTGCCGTAGGAAAGACAATCGTTACACAAGGTTTCAACTATGGGTTCGGCTTGTTTTTCTCCGGCAGCCGCGTCTATATCGTATTGATTTAAATGCTTTAAGTCTTTAAGGCGTTTATCCGCGTTAACAAACATCGACCTGAATTTATAAAACCTGAACACACGGTAACCTGTACCTACGCGATATGAATAATAAAAAGCAGGGCCTTTGGATTCGAGCTTTATCCACACGTATACAATTAAAAAAACGGGCGATAAACATAACAGCGCCATTCCCGAAAAAAACACATCAAAAGCCCTTTTACCAAAAGGGGTTTTATAAGTAGATATTGATTTCTTTTTTAATTTGCTGCGCAGTTCGCTCCAGTTATCAAGCAAAAAATTAATTCTTATTTCAACATTCTTTAAATTAACAGGGCGACTAAAAAAATCCGTTATGCCGGCGCTTAATGCAATTTTACGCAGGTTTTTATCAATATGCTTGCCAATAAGCAGCACCGGGACATCGTTGAATTTAAACTTGCTAAGGCTCTCGATAAGGTTTACTCCATACCGGCCTAAAATGTCGCTTTTGGAGATAATGGCGACTACGTTGATCTTTTTTTCTTCCCAATCGGCAAATAAATCTTCATCACTCTTAAAGTTTATTATTTGCCTGCCTTCAAAATCACACTGGGTGGTTAACTCGGCATATAACTCATCATCAGCACGAAGCAATGCAATTACCTGTTCATTTTTTGATGATGGGGTATTATTAGTCATGGGTAAATATTATCTGTTAATCCGCCGTAATATCACCCGCACACGTGCTATCAGTTCTGCCGGATTAAAGGGTTTCACAATATAATCATCGGCGCCGCTGTCTAAACACTGTATTCTTTTTTCAGAACTATCCTCGCCCGAAACAATGATAACAGGGATAGATTTAAAAAAATCGCTGGCCTGCAACTGGCTTATCAATTCAAGGCCGCTAATTTTCGCGGTATTTAAATCGGATATAATTAAATCGGGTATATTGCCGTTTTGTATTGCTGCCAGGGCATCCATACCGTTTACAAATACCTCAGTATCATAAACATTGCTCAAAAATTCTTTTAAAATAAGCTGCATGTACAAATCATCTTCCACAACAAGGATTTTGATTTTATTAGCAGGGGATGTGTTCATATATACGAAGATGTATAAAAATGCCTGATTTCTATTGTAATAATGTCGTTTTTTTTACGATTTTAAAGCAAATTATGTTGTGCTGCATTTATTTTTTTTAAATTCAAAAAAACTTAATTATGTGTTATTAGCCACATGCCGGAGTAATTTGGTTTACATGCTAATATAAAAGTAATTAATGTATTTTATTATATTTTGGATGTTAAATAACCTTAAATGAATTTGCACAACGAAACAGGCGGCAACAACGGAAATGTAAATAAACCTTACGACCTTACCATGATATATGCCATCAGCGAAAGTAACCCGGAGTTTTTAGATAAGTTGCTGCTGATGTTTGCCGATACCGTAAAAAAAGACCTGGAAACCGCAAAAACACTGGCTGTTGAGGGCGATTGGAACGAAGTAGGGCAAATAGTGCACAAAATGAAAGCCTCGCTAAACCATTTCGGGGTAAAAGATATAAAGGATATTATCGCAGTATTGGAACATCCCGGCGATACGCCACCCGAAAAACTCAGCGGACTTGTAGCTCAACTGGAGCAAATTATAAACAGCGTATTTTTAAACCTGAAAGAAGAATTCCCCGCTACGTTTAATGCTTAGGAGATATTAAGCACTCTTTTTAAGCGCTTTACAGTGGCTTTAACCAGGCCGCCGTCAATCTGTATCCTGCGGTCGGTAGTCCATACAATTGCTTTGGGGCTGGTTACTTTATTAAGCTTGCCAAAACCCTTTTTATTTAGTTTTAGGGCGAGGTAACCATCTTCATTAGTACCCGGCGGGTGGGTAAAGCCTTCCACCTGCAAACCCTGCTCACGCCTGAAACCGGAATTAAAGCCATAAACATTTACCGCCTCGGCTTTAAAGTATTTATTATATAGTTTGCTCAAATCCGACAGGTGTTCATAAAAAAAGTAGGTAAATCTGCCGGTGCTGCCAACAGGTATAAATGAAAACTGTCCATACGTAATAGCCACATTATCGCTATCGGCCAACGGTTTTATCATCTCCTGTATCCAGTCTTTAGGATAAATGGTATCGGCATCGGCGTTTAAAATATATTTGCCCCTTGCCTGCGCCAGGCCGGCGTTACGGGCAGGGGTAATGCCTTGCGTAGTTTCCAATATGCAGGTAACGCCGCAGGCTTTTACTAAATTTTCGGTATCATCTTTCGAGTTATTGTTAACCACAATAATCTCAACCGACCATTGGGTAACATTGTGGCATAACGAAGCCAGCGTTGGTACAATGTTTTCTGCCTCGTTATAAGCCGGCATCACTATCGAAACTTCGGGCGCGCCCTTTAATAAGTTTTGATAAGCTTGATTAGCTTCATCCTGCGCGGCTTTGCTGCTGCCTTTATCAAGATAACTTTTGATGTATGGAGGAATGGAGAGCGGTCTCATGGAAAACAATATTAGCAAATAAATCACAGAAAAGCGGTTGCTCTTAAATTCATTGTAAACGAAAAAGCACAACCATTGGTTATGCTTAGTTAATATTTCGGTTTGATTATCAGGTTTAAATTAATACTTCACATTCAAACCCGGTTGAGTTTACCAGCTCCATAATTTTCTCAGCGCAAATATCATCACATTCAACCCTTAATATTTTATCGCAATCGTCCAGGTCGAAGTTGATTTTTCCTTTGGGATAATGTTCCAGCAACTTTTCAATCAACATTACCGATTGGTGGGGGCTATTAATATTTGTTTTGAAAACTTCTATCATTTATTCTTCTCTAAGTATCAGGCTATTACCATCAGGATCATAAAAAGTGGCAAATTTGCCCCAGGGTGTTGGGTCTATAGCTTCTATATTAACTCCTTTAGCTTTTAATTCGGCATGTTCTTTTTCAACATCCCTGGTTTTAAGCACCAAACCCTGCATGGTGCCCGGCTGCATTTTAGGGAGCCAGGTAACCAAACTGATAGCAGCGCCACCGCCCGGTAAACCTAATTGCACCCAATTAGTACCATTGCCCATGGGATTATCATATATCAGTGTAAAACCGATACTTAAATAAAATTCCTTTGATGCCTGCTGGTCGCTTACCGGCACCGATACTACTTCAATTGATTCCATTGTTGTGATTATTTATTGTTAATTATATGATAGATTTTTTTTAACTGGTGTGTGTGCCGTTGTGTATGGTATAAAATAAAGTGTGCAATTTCGGTGCGTGTTAAGTAACCCATGGTTGGTATCTCCGCAGCCACGCAGGTTTTATCCATTTCAAAAGACGGCACAGTTTGGTTTAACCCGGCTTTTACACTTTCTAATTTAGCTAATAATTCATTTTTATCATAATCAGCTTGCGCTGGTATAACACCCGGTGGCGATTGCATCTTTATTTCGAAATTTAAAAAAATACTCTTTAAAATAGCTACATGCTGATCTATTGGCCTGTCGGTGTCTTTAACCGGGCCATTAAGCAAACCGGCAAAACTGTTTAACGATAAAATAATGTGCTGCGCAAGCTGCCCCGGTGTCCAGCTTCCTTCAAAAGGGATTAAATTTATTTGTTCCGGCTTAAATAACGAAAGCTCATCAATAAAATCCTGTATCGTATTTCCTATGGCGATGTTAATTTCGGTATTGCTCATGTTTTTGGTTTAACGTTTAAACAAATCTACCATTAGCTAAATAAAAAGCGATGGCAATAAAAGTCAATCTTAGGGGGCATTCAGGACAAAATTCATTATGTTTACTTCTTTAACAATTGGTCATGATAGAAACAGGAGTTTTAATTACCGAAAATCAGCGGCTGTTGAGCGTTGCAGCTATATTAGATTTGTTTGAGACTGTAAATAAGTTTTACACAAGTGCAGGGCAGGCGGCCCCGTTTAACATTACTTTATTAAGTGCTTCCGAGAATGAACATTCATTAAAAGGATATCAATCACAATCTATCAAAACAACTGCCAATAAGCAATTGGTGCTGATACCTGCATTTGATACCGAAGATATGCAGCAAACCATAACATTAAATTACCCGTTCCTGCCATGGCTTACCGGCCAATATCAAACCGGCGCCGAGATAGCTACGTTTTGCACAGGCGCGTTTTTATTGGCTGCTACAGGCCTGCTTAACGGCAAAATAGCCACCACGCATGTTGATGCCTGCAATGGTTTTACGCTGGCCTTTCCGGCTGTTAAATTAAAAGCCGATAAAACAGTAACCGAAGATGAACGCCTGTATACCAGCGGCGGGGCAACTTCAACCTTCCATTTACTGCTGCACCTGGTACAAAAATATTGCGGTAAGGATACAGCCATTCGCGCGGCAAAGTTTTTTGCCATTGATATGGACAGGGACAACCAATCCTACTTCAGCACGTTTATGCCATCGCATAACCATAATGATGAACTTGTAGCATCCGCGCAGCAAAAAATAGAAAACAACTATAATGATGCGGGCACTATTGAAGAGATTATAAAAGATATACCCGCCAGCCGCCGCAACATAGTGCGCAGGTTTAAACAGGTTACCGGCATTACACCAATTGAATACCTGCAGCAAACCCGCATTGGAGCAGCCAAAAAGTTATTGGAGCAAACGGATAAACAGATGACGGAAGTTATATTTAACTCGGGCTATAACGACCCGAAGGCCTTCAGGAAAATATTCAGGAAGGCAGTAGGGATGACGCCATCCGAATACCGGGAGAAGTTTCATGTAAATTAAATATTAAGCCAGGCTGTTAAATTTAATTAAAACACCTTTTCATTTGTCCTGTTATTATTGAAAACGATAATCATGGCAACTACAGATATTTCAAACCCCAATAAAGGTAAAGCAAAGGCCAAAACGAATTTTAAAAATGACGGTAGTTCATCTATACAAAAGAAATCCGGTGATAAAGAAGTGCCTGTAATAACACCCGACCCGGCTAATATGGATAGTTCAAATACAGGTAAAGGCCCTGCGGGCGAAAACTTATAACATTATGAAGAAAGTAAATTTAGCCTTAGGCCTTATGTTAAGCGTTGGTAGTTTTGTGGGCTGTCGCGGAGATCACTATGCAAACAATGGTAGGGATACCGAACAGAATTCATACCATGTAACGCCCGATTCATCAAAACTGGATACTTTTAAAGTGGCGCAAGGCGATGCAACTATGGAAGATAACAGCGCATCGGGTGGTACCAGGATTAAAAAAGGCGTACCATTAACCGTTGCCGATACAACAAAGAAAGATTAGAGGTGGTTTAATATTCATTACAATGGCTACTAAAACCACTAAAAGCGGAAAGAAATGGTCGGCGAAGGTTACCAATAACAGCGACGCGCTGGACCTTGAAAAGGATATGGAAAGCCTGAAAAATAATATATTTTAGATAATACTGATGTTGAGTATTTAATTAACCTTTAGGCTTTTGACTAAAGGTTTTTTTATAAATAATAGTTATGCTGACTAATAATTAAACTATAATAACTAATAATACAATATATATCATTTGTATTACAAATAACTGCCTAACAATATTGTTACCTATAATAATATTGTTTTTTATCACTTTTGCAAACATACTTTCGACACAACTGTATCATACAACAGTAATATGCCGGATACTCATAATGATATGAAATACTATTTTTTTGGTTTTAAAATAGGGGCTGATTTTAAGCTAAGTACTACCCCAATATTCTGCTTAGCTTTGTTTATTTTAGGTTCGGCCACGTTTGCCAATGCACAAACACCCGATACAAGCAAGCTGGTTATTCCAATACAGCGCGACTCGGCCTCAAATTCCGCTGCCGAATACCTTACCATACAGCAATGTATTGATTATTCTCTTATCCATCAACCTGGTATAAATGAAGCTAAAATTAACATCGAAGTTGCCAGGGCTACCAACGCCATTAATTTATCTACTTTCCTTCCGCAGATAAATGCCACTGGCGACGCTATACATTACATTCAACAATCTGCTTATAGCGGTTCGGTAGTGGGGCCGGCATCAACAACGGGCACTACAACCGGAACAACAAGTTCAACCAGTAGCAGCTCGTCAAGCACGCGAACATCGGCTGCAAATAGTTTTATACCCGAATTAGCCGTAACACAAGCCATATTTGATCCCAGTTTAATATATGCTGCAAAAAGCGCCCCGTTATATGTACGCCAGGCACAGCAGGTTACCGATAGCACCAAGATATACCTGGTATCGGCAGTAAGCAAATCATTTTATAATGTATTGCTTACGCTTGAACAGATAAATGTATTAAAAGAAGATACCGCGCGCCTGGGTAAAAACCTGCGCGATGCTTACCACCAATATAAAGGTGGTATTGTTGATGAAACCGATTATGAGGAGGCAGCTATTTCTCTTAACAATTCCATCGCCTCATTAAAGCAGGCAGATGAAAATATTGTGCCTTTATATGCCTCATTAAAACAACTAATGGGCTACCCGCCCGAAAAGCAGTTTAATGTAAACTTTGATACTACCCAAATGATGCAGGATATACACGTGGATACACTGCAACAGTTAGCCTACGAAAAACGTATCGAATTTCAACAGCTTAATACAGCAAGGGCATTACAAAACGAACAGGTAAACTATTACCGTACATCGTTTTTGCCAACGGTATCTGCTTTCTTTAATTATGATCTGGCTTATGAAAGCCAAAAAACATCCGACCTGTTTTCAAACTCATACCCAAGCTCATTAATAGGCATATCTATTAGCATCCCAATTTTTACCGGGTTTTCGCGGTTAAATAGTTTAAAAAAGGCCAAACTACAGGAACAGATATTAGATTGGCAGCAAACCGATTTAAAATCGCAGATATATACCCAATATACAACGGCGCTGGCTACTTATAAAAGCAACTTTTATAACCTGCAGTTACTCCAAAAAAACGTAACCCTGGCCAGGCGTACCTACTTTGTGGTAGACCTGCAATATAAACAGGGTATAGTAGCCTATTTAAATGTAATAACAGCCGAATCAAATTTAATATCATCCGAGATTAGCTATATAAATGCTTTATTCACGCTATTATCCAGCAAAATTGATCTCGAAAAAGCAATGGGAAACATAACTTATTAATAACAACAGCCTAAATGAATAAAATAATAAGAAATACCGTTTTTATAAGCTGCCTGATACTATCAGCTTGCGGTAAAAAACAAGCGCCACCAAACCCCGAGGTGCCTGTAAACATAATTACAGTTAAAGCAAAACATGTGTTGTTTTATGATAACTATCCCTCAACAACCGAGGCTTTAAGCCAGGTTAATTTGCTGCCGCAAGTAACAGGCTCTATAACAGGGATATTTTTTGTTGAAGGCAGCCATGTTAAAAAAGGGCAAAAACTATATGATGTTGACAAGCGCATTTACCAAAACAATTATGATGCTGCGGTTGCCAACCTAAAGGTTTCGCAAGGTACGCTGGTGCAGTCGCAACAGGATGCCGACCGTTATGAGTATTTGAATAAATACAATGCGGTTGCCAAACAGTTGGTAGATCACGCTGTCATCACGCTTCAAAATTCGCAAAACACGGTAAAAGCATCAGCACAGGCGGTTAAAACGGCCAAAACCAATTTGAGTTACTCGACTGTTTATGCACCGTTTGATGGTACCATTGGCTTTAGCATGGTTAAACTGGGCGATGTAGTAAATACCGGTGCAACGATATTAAATACCATATCAACCGATAACCCAATGGCTGTTGATTTTATCGTTAACGAAAAACAGTTGCCAAAATTTGAAAAACTGCAGGTAGGCAGGAGCAAGATAAAACTCCCCGATTCATTATTCACTTTTGCCATGCCCGATGGCTCAATTTATCCGTTTATCGGTAAAATATCGGTAATTGACCGCGCTGTCGACCCGCAAACAGGGTCGATACGTATCAGGCTGGTATTTAACAACCCAAAAGGGGATTTACGTGTCGGTATGAGCGGCGTTGTACGTGTGCATAACCAGGATACTAAACCTCAATTGCTTATACCAAACAAAGCAGTTGTTGAGCAAATGGGCGAATACTTTGTATACCTGGCAAAAGATAGCCTGGTAAACGACCCGAAACAGGGGGCCGACTCAGCTAAAAAGAAGAAAAAACAATTAATGGCCGTACAGAAAAAAGTAATGGTTGGCCAAACCATTGGCGCAGGCATTATTATAAAAAGCGGTATTGCAGCCGGTGATAGATTAGTTACCGATGGCGTACAAACACTGCACGATGGCGCGCCAATAACTACCGCAAACAAAGTAGGCCCATCAGGTGGCGGCAAAGGCGGGAAATAGAGAGATAATTATTGAATTAGTGAGTTATTTAATTATTGATTGATTGATGAACAATGAAAATACTATCAATAAAATAATAACCAAAGGGCTATCAAATTATAATAAAACATTCACTAATTCAATAATTCAGTAAATCAATAATTAATACACATGATTGCTAATACTTTTATTAAAAGGCCTGTAACTGCCATAGTTATATCTATTGTATTGGTAATCACGGGCATTGTGAGCATCCTGGTGCTGCCTATTGACCAATACCCTGATATTACGCCTCCTGTAGTACAGGTAAACGGCCAGTTTACCGGGGCCGACGCGCAAACGGTGGAGCAAACCGTTGCCACGCCCATTGAAGAACAGGTAAATGGTACCCCCGGCATGGAATACATGCAAAGCAACAGCACCAATAACGGGGCCATGCAAATGAATGTTACCTTCCAGATAGGGACAGACATTGATGTGGCGGCTTTGGATGTACAAAACCGTGTTAGTATAGCTACACCGCTATTACCCGCGGTAGTAAGCCGTTTAGGTTTAACTGTACGTGCGGTAAACCCAAGCATGCTGATGATGGTGGCCATTTATGCCCCAAAAAATTCGCATAACATTACTTTTCTTGATAACTACACCAATATATTTATACAGGATGCGCTTTTGCGTGTACCCGGTGTAGGCAGCATTAGCCGCTTTACGGATGATTTTAGTATGCGTATATGGATGAACCCCGATAAAATGGCATCCTACAGTTTAACGCCTACTGATGTAATTAATGCGCTTAATGCTCAAAACGTACAGGTAGCAGCGGGTACTGCCGGTGTGCCTCCGCAGGCATCAAGCCAAACTTATGAGCTGGGTATTTTGGTTAACGGCCGTTTAAGCACGGTACCGGAGTTTGAAAATATCATTGTAAAAAATAACCCTACTACAGGCGAACTGGTTTACCTGAAGGATGTAGCGCGTGTTGAGTTGGGTAAGTTTACCTTCTCCAGTAACTCATTTGTGGATGGGCACCGTGCCTCATACCTGCAAATTTACCAGGCGCCGGGTAGTAACGCACTGCAAACCGCCCAGGGTGTTTATGACGAACTGGCTAAACTGAAACAAACCTTCCCATCGGATGTGGCATACAGCGTACCATTTGAAGCCGTTACCGTGGTAAAAGTTTCCATGTCCGATGTAGTATGGACATTGTTAAAAACGCTTGGCCTGGTGGCATTGGTGGTGTACCTGTTTTTACAGAACTGGCGCTCAACGCTTATACCTGTATTGGCTATCCCGGTATCAATATTCGGTACTTTCTGCTTCTTTATCCCGTTAGGCTTTACCATAAATACATTGACCATGTTTGGCTTTGTTCTGGCCATAGGTATAGTGGTGGATGATGCCATTATTGTGGTGGAAGCGGTACAGCATTATATGGATCATGAAGATATGTCGGCCAAAGAGGCTACTTACCAGGCCATGAAGGATATTTCGGCGCCGGTAGTTGCCATCGCGTTAATTTTGGCGGCAGTGTTTGTTCCGGTAGGTTTTATACCCGGTATTGTGGGGCGTTTGTACCAGCAGTTTGCTATAACCATAGCCATATCGGTAATTATATCAGCTTTTATAGCCTTATCATTAACCCCGGCGCTTTGTACTTTATTGTTAAAGGCAACTGATCCTGATAAAAAACCTAATTTTCTTGACAGACAATTCAATAGGTTCAATAAATGGTTTGATAATATAACCGCCAAGTATACCAATGGCGTAAAAAGGAGCATCGAGGCAACAAAATACATTGTTATTTTATTGGTTTGCGTATGTATTGGCGCTTATTTCTTATTCGAAACCAAACCTACAGGCTTTATACCGTCAGAAGATGATGGTAACTTATACGTAACCTTCCAGCTACCACCTGCCTCATCAACAATTGCATCAGTTAATGTGATGAGCAGTTTAATGAAGGTGGTGGCAGCCACTCCGGGTGTTGCGCATTACGCGGCTTTATCGGGTTTAAACGAGGTAACCGGTGCCAGTAACTCCAACAACGGTACTATTTATGTGCAGCTTGCCCCATGGGATCAACGAAGTACATCTAAGGAACAGGTACCCGGCATCATCGGCGAAATGCAAAAGCGCATATCCGATGCCGGTATAAAAAATGCCAATGTACAGGTTATACAGCCATCGCCATTGCCTGGTGTAGGTTCAACAGTTGGTTTTAGCATGCAAATAGAACAGCGCAGCACCAACGATAACCTGCAACAATTTGAAACAGTGGTAGATAATTTTGTAAAAGAAGCCAACAAAAATCCGGCTATTACAGGGGCCTTTACTTTTTATACGGCACATACGCCAAACTATAATTTAACAGTCGACCGTGAAAAATGCGAAAAGCTGGGCGTTAACGTAGGCGATGTATTTACCACCATACAGGCTTACATGGGTAGCTTGTATATTAACGACTTTACCACCTATAACCGTACTTTCCACGTGGTTGTACAGGCCGATACCGCGTTCCGCACGCTGGTATCAGATATCAACAAATATTATGTACGTAACCAGGCAGGTACTATGGTGCCGCTGGGTTCGGTAGTCAGTTATTCGCCGGTTGATGCCGCGCCATTGATATCGCACTTTAACATTTTCCGTACTGCCGAGGTCGATGGTTCATCAGCTCAGGGGCATAGCAGCACCGAAGCATTAACCGCCCTGCAACAATTAGCCGGCAAGGTTTTACCCGAAGGTTATACTTTTGAGTTTTCCGGTTTAAGTTATGAAGAAGTAAAAGCAGGTTCAACCACCATCTATATCTTCATGTTCTCCATAACCTTCGTATTCCTGTTCCTGGCAGCATTGTACGAAAGCTGGTCGGTACCATTCTCGGTATTATTAGCGGTGCCGATAGGTGCGTTCGGCGCCATATTAGCGCTGATTTGCGTGCCGGGACTAACTGATAACGTTTACGCTCAGATTGGTTTGATAACGCTCATAGGCCTCGCCGCCAAAAACGCCATCCTGATTGTGGAATTTGCCAAGGTGCGGGTTGACAGGGGTGAAGACCTCATCAAATCAACCCTCGATGCGGTTAGCTTGCGTTTACGGCCTATTATCATGACATCAATGGCCTTTATATTGGGTGTACTTCCGCTGGTGCTTGCCACCGGCGCGGGTGCAGTAGCCCGAAGGACAATAGGCTTTACGGTATTGGGTGGTATGCTTGCCGCATCTACCATAGCTATATTTGTGGTGCCGGTGCTTTATGTGCTGATAACAAAGCTATCGTACGGTAAAGAACAATTAGATTACCTGAAAGCCCACCATAAAGAGTTAATGGAGAAAGCTAAAAAGGTAGAAGAACAGAACATTGATCCTGAATTAGAGTTCGAGATAAATAAATCGCGCGAATTGAATAAGCCAAGTAAGGGATGATAGCAAATACATTTATTAAACGGCCGGTAACCGCTATTGTGATATCGCTGGTATTAATAATTGCCGGCCTTATCTGCCTTGATAATCTT
>Ga0302303_10000783_pt1 | contig 23430 bp, 20 predicted proteins | sample III_Palsa_E2_1_FD_194542 | JGI IMG/M metagenome (GOLD analysis project Ga0302303, IMG submission 194542) | Peat permafrost microbial communities from Stordalen Mire near Abisko, Sweden - III_Palsa_E2_1 | ecosystem: Environmental > Terrestrial > Soil > Palsa > Peat permafrost | place: Sweden...
AAGTGAAGGCTCTCGTTCGCATCGCCAGCGATTTCCGCTGCGAGCGGATGCCGGGAAAGGAACATCGCAATTGTTGCGCCGCCCGTCTTTAAGAAATCTCTGCGCTTCAGCATTTCCAGTGCCTCTTGACGGTGAAGACAGTACTCGATCTTCACTGCCGAATCATCCCAGCAACGTCAATAAACTGCGCCTTGCAGCCAGCTCGGTGTTTTATGCAACTCCGAACTTGTCTCTGGAGCTTTTCGTTGACGGGAGAGAACACTAGATAAGAAGTTCGTGAGCCGTAAAGCTTAATCACGGCGTTGCACTATCATTGCGCTAGGCGCAATAATCCGGCAAAGAACTAAATTCGAAATGAAGACACCTCGAATGCGCTATGACATCGCGTCGCCCGGCGACAGGCCAACAAAAGTGTCGTGCGGATAAAATTCATCGACATTCTTTCGGGTGAGAAGCTGCACGGGCATGTAGACCGCTGGAGGAGTAGTTCTTTTATGCAGGATATCCAGAGCGAGTAGAAGCAGGCTTTCCCCGTACTTTTCTGGAAAAAATGCGACAGCGCCAACCAGTCGCGAATTCGGAAGACGAAGTTCGCGGCGCGCTTCTGGACCTCCTCCATAGCTGACCGCCAGGCACATATTGCTTCGGCCCGCTTCCTCAAATGCGCGCAGAGCACCGAGAACCGCGTAATCGTTGATGCCTGTAACGAGCGTGCGGCGCTTGGGCGCCAACTGAAGATGTCGCCGCGTTAACTCAAACGAGCGAACGAACTCGCCGCGGGAATCGAGATGAGTCAATACGCAGTCGCCGTTGAGACCATTTCGAAGGATATTTTGCGCACTGGAGAGGCGTAGGTGCGGTAGAGACCCGGCGATCTCCAAGTCGAGGAAGAGCACCTCGTCGCACTGTCCAGCCCAGTGCGTCTGCGCAGCTTTGAGCAGAACCTTGCCCGCCACTGCTCCGGCACGCTGGTTATCTACGCCAAGAAATACCGCATTCGGGTGCGGTATCTCAACCGCGATGAGGGGAATTCCTGCTTCCCCAAACAGCTGGGCTACTTTCGTTCCAATACGTTCATAAGTTTGAAATTCAATGGCAAGATCGATGCCTCTGGCCACAAGGTGGCCGGCATTCCGTAGTGCAACCTTGATGCTATAGCGATTCTCAACTTCGATCAGATCGATTGGCCGCGACCCCGCCGCCCAGCGCAATCCCTGTGCGAGTGCGCTGCAAAATGAGTCATTGGTCTGTGACGCATATCCTATGCGGAAGCGCTTGCCACTCAAAATCTGGACGTTCGATGCATACCTTCCCCGATCACTGCGACGGAGCAAGCCTTGCTCCTCCAATGTTCGCAGCAGCCGGAAGCAGATGGTGCGCTCCAGGCCCGTGTGCTCCACAATTTCGGTGAGTGAAAGCGTCTGCCGATCATCCTCGAATGCACGCAGGATATTGCAAGCACGTGAAACCCCCTCGAGCGTGTACGGCGAGGCGGTCGATTCTTTGCGGCTGGGCATGACGAACAAAATTATCGCATCAGTCGCTTTTAAAAGCACGGCAAGAAATCCAAAAATTGCGCCAGACGCAAACCGTGCTTTTGCGGATTTTAGCCGTTGTCCAATGATCGGATTTGCGTTTGACTGTTTCTCGTGCTCTTCAAGCACTGGGAGAAAGTATTAAATGAAGATCGTCGCGATCCGGCTTTATAAGGTACGTTCAGGAAACACGGGAGAACGTGGCGCGGAATTTGGAGAATCCCAATACTGGGGTGGAGGCTGGCAAACTCACGCACTGATCGCAAACCCCATGTCTGTGTATTCCAAGTATGCGCGACTACGTTCGCTTTGGATGGGACCAGGACAGGATCCATACGCCATCGAAGTTTTAACGGATGAGGGAGTGACCGGCTGTGCGGTGAATTATGGCGGCGGACCAATGGCCTGCATGGTGATTGCAAATCACTTCAGCCGTTTTCTTATTGGCGAAGACCCTTTCAATATTGAGAAGCTGTGGGACCAGATGTACCGCTCGACGCTGCCTTATGGATTAGGTGGTGTTACCGCCATGGCAATGAGCGGGGTCGATCTGGCGCTATGGGATCTGATGGGAAAAGCGCTTAAACAACCCGTCTACAAGTTGCTTGGAGGACAAACAAAGGAAACGATTCCCTGCTATGTAACGACCCATCCGGACCTGGTTGCGAGCTGGAAAGATAGCGGATTTCTGGGAGTGAAAATCGCAGCTCCGTGGGGCGCGGCGGATCGCCGGAGCGGCCTGACAAAAATGCAGCACTGCCTGGAACAATGCCGGCTCGAACTCGGATCAGAAATGGAACTGATGGTCGATTGCTATCTCTCCTGGGACTTTGAATTCACCACCAGGCTCGCCGAACGTGTTCGCGGTGTGGACATCAAGTGGTTCGAGGATCCGCTTGAAAACGGATGGGCCGAGAAGATGAACGCGGAACTTCGCGCGCATATCTCTCCAATCCAAGTGGCCATCGGCAATCTGGAGTTTGATTACAAAGCGTTTGCGGCAATTCTCGCCGCGAGAGCCTGCGACGTTATTCAGCCGGAGATTCAATGGTGCGGAGGACTGACGGCCGTTAGGCGGATTGCGGCTATGGCAAAACCATATGGTGTGCCCGTTATCCCTCACGGGGCTGGCGTTTACAACTACCATTTCGTGCAATCGAACTTGAACTCACCCTTTGCTGAATATCTTTCAATTGGGGACGGTACGGTTGTGCGTCCCATTTTCGAGGCCATCATTGGCGAGCCGCTTCCTGTGAAAGGCCACGTCACCTTATCAGACAAGCCGGGGTTTGGTGTGGAGCTCAACCGCGACCTCCTGCAGCCATTCGAATACTAAACATGCATTCAGACTGTTAGGGAGCGTTTTGTGAAGGACAGAATCAAATGCGGAGTGCTTGGAGCAGGCTGGTGGGCCACGTTTGCGCACATTCCAGCCCTGTTGGCGCACCCCCGGGCCGAGCTTGTGGCTATCCAGAGAAACGACCAGGAACTGGCGAACAAAGTCGCTGCTGATTTCGGTATACCGTATGCCTGCACATCCGTTTCCGAGTTGCTCTCCATCGATGGGTTGGAGGCGGTTATTGTCAGCAGCAGCCCGCATTTGCATTATGAGCATGCAAGCGCCGCTTTGCAGATGGGAAAACACGTCCTTATCGAAAAGCCAATGACATTCACCGCGCACCAGGCCCGGCATTTGCTCGAACTCGCGGAGCGTCGCAGCCTTCAATTCCTTATTAGCTGCCCCTGGCACTACACTTCACACGCTGCCATCGCGCAAAGCATGATTCGCGATGGCCGGCTCGGTTCTTTGCGCATGATCAGCATTCTCATGACCAATCCGATCAGTCACCTGCTTCGCGGTGAGGGCACCGTCCCAACCCACAACGGCGATATCCCTTACCTGCATCCCCAGAGCGGCACCTACAGCGATCCGGAAATCGCCGGCGGTGGACAAATTTACGCTCAGGTATGCCATGTCGCCGCTTATCTCACCTTTCTTACGGGCATGCGTGCAAGCGATGTCTTCGCGAGATTTCACAACGACGGTGCACGGCTGGACATCTACGATTCACTCAATCTCCAGATGGAAGATGGTGCTCTTGTAAATATCGCCAGCACCGGCGCTACCAGCTTGAACTTGCGAACATATGAAGTTCGTATCTTCGGCACAAAGGGAATGCTTTATATGGATTTGTGGCGCGGGACTATGGAATTTACCAGCATTGGTGGGGAAAAGGAGATCTACCCGGAACTTAGTCCGGGCGAGATTTATCCGCATCAAGCCCCAGCCATCAACCTGATTGATTCGATCTTCGATCCTTCCTGCAATCGATCGCCAGCATCGCTTGGCCTGGCAGCAATGGAGGTAGTGGAAGCCTCCTGCATTTCGGCAACCAGCGGCCAGAATGTTCTCATTCCCAGCCTTGCGGAGCAAAAGGCATGAGCTCTCTTTGCCTGCGAGGGCTCACCTGGAACCACAGTCGCGCGTTGCCCCCCCTGGTAGCTGCTTCGCAGCGCTATGAGGAGTTGCATCCGCAGACGCGCATCGTATGGGAGAAGCGCAGCCTGGATGACTTCGGCCACGCGAGTCTAGCTTCGCTTGCACGCTCTTACGATCTGCTCATCATCGACCATCCGATGCTTGGCGAAGTGCATCGGGACGGCACTCTGATTGACCTGCTACCGCATTTGCAGCCCGCAGCAGTTGCACAACTTGAAGCAGACGCTCTCGGACCCTGTTTGGAAAGCTATCGGTATGAAGATTCTCTCTACGCTCTCCCGGTGGACGCCGCCGCTCCGGCCGCGAGCTATCGGGCAGATCTGCTTGAACGCAATGAGCAGAAAGTGCCTACAAGCTGGGATGAGCTGATCGAATTGGCACGGAGCGGCCTGGTCCGCATGCCCGGGTTCCCTGCGGATCTCTTTCTCAATTTCATGGGAATGTGCGTTTCTCGTGGCGGCATGAGAGCATCCCGCGAAGTGCTCTTCGATTCCGCTGTAGCTGCTCAGTGTCTTGAGGAATTCCGGGAGCTCGCATCCTTAATGCCTCCGGAAATTTATGCGATGAATCCTATCGACATTTATGAGGCAATGACTTCAGGCAATGACTTTGCCTATTGCCCTTTCGCATACACATACAGCAATTATTCCCGGCCCGGGTTCGCGGCCCAGACTCTGCTCTTTTCAAATCCGGTAACACTCCGCGGTGAAGTTCCTTTACGCACCGTCCTCGGCGGCACAGGCATCGCCGTGTCAGCCAATTGTGCCCATCAAGAGGCTGCGATCGATTTCAGTCTCTTCGTTTCAGACGCCGCCTGCCAAAGTCATATCTATGGAGTATGCGGAGGCCAACCCGCCAGTCGCGCAGCATGGCACGATCTGCTACTGAACGAAGTCAGCAACCAATTCTTTGAGCGCACAGTTGCGAGCATTGAAGCTGCCTACGTGCGTCCTCGCTATGCAGGATATATCGAGCTGCAACGGACCGCTGGAGAAGCCATTGCAGCTTATCTGCAGAATCAGATCACAGCTACCGAGGCCCTGCATCGTCTGGAACATCTTTACCAGAGCAGCTTGGCGGGCGAACGACGGCAAACGGAGTCGGCCCAATGATTCCTTTCTCCTGCGCGGACTACACATTTCCTCTCCTTACGCGACCAAAGCGTTTTGCACTGCTGCAACTGCTTGGCTTCAACTATGTGGATATTGGACTCTTCGAACGCAGCTGTGACCTCAAGCCAAGTGAGTTAGTTGCCGATCCAAAAGGCTTCATAAAACACCTGAAACATGACCTTAAATGCTCTGGATTGCAAGTTTCGGACTGCTTCCTGCAAATCGGGTTGGAACCCTCTATTTCGGCAGCGAATGAACCGGATTCGGAAGTCCGCTCTCGCGATCGTAAGACTTTCATGCTGGCACTCGATCTTTGTGCAGAAGTCGGTTGCTCGCATCTCACTGGTCTTCCTGGTGTCTGGCACGATGGTATTGCGAAAGCCGACGATTTCGCATTAGCCATAGAGGAGACTGGCTGGCGGCAACACATAGCTTCCAGCGCGAGAATAACCTATGCCATAGAAGCACACCTCGGATCACTCTGTTCCGATATTGCGAGTACTCGGTCGTTCGTTGAGGCCGTTCCCGGATTGACGTTGACCTTGGACTATGGTCACTTTGTCACTGCAAACGTTCCGTCGCGCGAGATTCATGCCTTGCTACCCCTTGCTTCTCACATCCACGCACGAGGTGGTGCGGCTGGCCGGTTGCAGACGCCAGTGAGCGAGAACGCGATCGATTTCAGTGGCATGATGCGCGGTCTGCAAAAGCAGAATTACAAAGGGTTCCTTGCTCTTGAGTACGTCTGGATCGATTGGATGCAATGCAATCGCGCTGACAATGTGTCGGAGACGCTTCTGCTCCGTAGCTTGCTCGAAAACATTCAGAACGCTAGTGGAAACGACCCGGAATGAGGAAGGAAAAGACCTATGTTTGATCTGTCAGGACAATTTGCGGTAGTCACAGGAGCCGCAGCAGGTATCGGTGAAGTCATTGCGAAGCGATTGGCGGACGCTGGTGCGACCATTTGTGTCGCCGATATCGATGGCAATGAGGCGGCAGCCGCAGCTACACGTATCGGACACGGTGCTCAATCCATTTCGCTTGATATCACCGACCCCGACGCCGTGGCGCGCTCTGTGGCTGGCCTGCTCTTCGACGGCAAGGCAATCGATATCCTTGTGAACAACGCAGGATTGGCTGGCAAAGCTGGTCCTATCTGGGAGCAGAGCGATACGGACTGGCACAAGGTCTTCGCCGTCAACCTGCACGGTCCTTTCTATCTCTGCCGCGCTGTTATCCCCCACATGCGCAGTCGCGGTTATGGCCGGATCGTCAATATTGCCTCGATCGCGGGCAAAGAAGGTAACCCGAACATGACCGCTTATTCCGCCTCTAAGGCCGCGATCATCGGACTTACGAAGTCGATGGCAAAGGAGGTGGCGACTGAGGGTATCTGCATCAATGCGGTATCACCCGCTGTCATTCGTACGAAGATACTGGATCAGCTTACGGCGGAACAGGTTTCCTATATGGTCGAACGCATTCCTATGAAGCGAACTGGACAGCCCGAGGAAGTTGCTGCTGTCGTTCATTTCCTTGCCAGCCGCGATTGCTCTTTCGTTACTGGACAGTGCTATGACGTAAGCGGCGGCCGGGCAACCTATTAAATAGAAAGTAGATACAGTGCAGTGAAGATGAAAAATCAAGAGCTTACTCGTCGAGAGTTCGTGAAATTGACGTCGGGTGGGTTTGCCGCAGCAGCTGTTGGCGCAACAGGCTTTGACGGCCTGGCTGATGCCGAGTCACTTTCGCCATCGGCGGATCGATTGGTTAATATCTTCCTGCGACCACCAGCCGAGGCTCGGCCTTGGTGCTATTGGTATTGGATGAACGGTAACATGAGCCCGGCAGGCATCCAAGCCGACTGTTACGCCCGGAGGCCAACGAATTAGAAGTGCGAATCACAAACCTGTGGCCCAACCGACTAATTGGCGACGAGCAGTTTCCGGATGATTGCTCTGAAAAGGGTCAGTGGAGAAGTGGTGTGATTCCGGAATGGCCGGAATGGTTGAAGAAAGGCCAGCCACGTCCTGAGTCTCGCCGGTTAACCTTCTGCACCTGGAAACATTGGCATCAGAGCGATGCCTTGCTGCCGTCAGGTTTGCTTGGGCCTGTAATGTTGCGACAAATAAAGACAGTCACAATCGCAGGTTCTTGAACCGGCTTGGATATTGGGCTCTAAGCTCGCATGGTCATCGAATGTTGGCGGTCGCCATATACTCCCATACGTTTTCAAACTTCGGGAACAGAGTAGATCCATGAGCCTGTTTGGTTTCAAGATCGTTGATCAGGATCTGGTCGTTACTATGGATTGCCTCGCCTGGCTGGACCATTAGTGTCTTGGGTTTCGAAACACCCATCAGCACTGCGCAGTTAGCAATTTGATGGTGCACGTTATACGGATCGTTCAGATTCAAGAAGGCAAAAAATCGGGATGGAGGGGTGGCGCTCGGACGCGCTTGCCAGGGGGCTGGTTTCTCAAGATCGTCCAGATAATCTTGCGGGCCGGAGAACATCAGAACCCTGTCTACCGCGAACAACTTGCCAATAAAAGCGGCGTGCCCAGCTCCTTGAGAATGGCCTGCGATAACGATGCGGCTCCAATCGGGTTGGCCGTTGGCCATAAACTCGCCCCATCCGCCATCGGGATCCTGCTTTGCAAGATAGGACAGCAGTTTTCGAAGCCTGTTCAGGATGGAGTTGGCGGGATCGACACTTACCTTTTCGCTGACCGGAGCTCCCGTCACAATCGCATCGCGATAATGGTCGAAGCATGCGCTGTCCTGACTATGCGCGCAGCTAACAGCAACCACATTGTCCTCATAGTCCAAGCCGATAGCATGATAACCCCATTTTGCAAAGGCGCTATTGATAGCCAGGCTGCCCTCTGCCTTGCCGTTAGTACCAACTAAAAAGACGAACAGCCGATGGGAGGGCATTGCTTGTGGATCGTACAGAGCTATATGCGGCCCATGGACCGCTTCAATAGAGGGATCGGTCTGTTGGGGATCTACGCGCAGCAACTTAACTTCAGCGTGAAGACACGCGTTCCCCAAAATCACAATCAAGAATGCGGTGGCTAATCCAGCAAGACGAAACTTCAAAGTGCCTCCAACCATTGAGTCTATTCGCAGGCTCAACTTCTATTTTTCTGCGTGGCTTCGCCCGTCCCAAGATGCAGGCATTCGAATGCGATTAGAGACCGGTAACTTAAAGTTGTCAAGAAATATCTCAATCTCAGTTCGCATATTGAAGCTGGTCTTCAAAGAGGCTGTACTGCCGAGTAATTTTCTATACCCGCTCAAGCCTTCTTGTCGAAACAAGCGGCATCTTCGCGACCGTCCCGAACGCACGGATTATTGCGATGTGCTTCTGTCGCCAAGGAATATCACTTGGCTTTTCGGTACTTCACTGCGAAACCAGTGCTAACTTGATCGACTTCAGCTGATCAAGAATCCGGTCTGCCATTTCTCGCTTCGAAGACAAAGGCAAAACGATTTCCTCATTGTGCATCAGCAATACACCTGCGTTCCGGTCCGAATCGAACCCACGATCCGACTGCGAAACGTCGTTCGCAACAATCGCATCGACACCCTTTTCGAGCAACTTGCGCCGACCCTCTTCGAGGACATGCTCAGTCTCGGCCGCAAAACCGATCACCAACGTGTCCCGCTGGCGTTTCAGAACAATCTGCCTCAAGATATCTTCATTCAGCGTCAGTTCGAGCACAAGGGTTTCCGTCTTCTTCTGTTTTTGCGCTACTGGGTGCGCGATGCGGTAGTCCGACACAGCAGCAGCCATAATGACAACCGAGGCATGAGGAAGTTCGTCCAAAACCGCTTTCTGCATTTCGGCAGCCGTGTTCACTTGTATCTGCCGCCAGGTTGAAGATGATGTTCGCGCGGTAGCCGCCGTTATCAAGACGACTTCCGCTCCACGCGCCAGTGCGGCTTCAGCAAGCGCAACCCCCATTTTCCCGCTCGACCGATTGCCAATAAAACGCACTGAATCGATGGGTTCGCGCGTTCCACCTGCGGTAATTAAAATTGTCTCCCCGGAAAGATCGCAAGTTTGTCTGATTGTCGCGAAGACAGCATTTGCTATCTCTATTGGATCGGCAAGCCGCCCTTCCCCAACCATACCGCAGGCAAGGTATCCGGCAGAAGGAGCGACCACACGAATGCCACGTGTCCGTAGAATTTCGATGTTCTTCTGCGTAGCAGGATTCCTCCACATATTCACATTCATCGCCGGCGCTACGAGTACAGGAGCCGTTGTCGCAAGACAGATTGTTGAGAGCAGATCGTCGGCCAAACCATGGGCCATTTTCGCAATGACATGCGCCGTCGCCGGGGCAATAATGAGTGCATCAATCTCCTGAGCCACACGAATATGCTCAATATCGAACTCGTTGGAATCTCCGGCGGCGCTCTCGCTCGTTGATGGCTGCCAAAGAGAGGACAGGACCTGCTGGCCACTCAAAGCAGCAAACGTCAACGGAGTCACAAACCGCTCCGCACCTGCCGTCATCACCACCTGCACCTGCGCACCGCGCCGTTGCAACTCGCGTGTAAGCTCTGCCGCCTTGTAAGCCGCTACTCCGCCACATACCCCGAGCAGGACCTTCATTGCACCACCTCTTCTTGCGGAGATAAGACGAGGTTGTCGATCAATCGTGTCTTGCCTATCCACGCGGCGACGGCAATCAACGCATCACACCGGACATCGCTCACGGGTTCGAGGGTTTGCGTGTCGACAATCTCGGCATAATCCAGACGAACCCCTTCTTCAGCTTGCAGTTGTTCAATCAATGCCTGTCGTAAGAAGTCGGCTGCATATTGTCCCTGCGTGATCTGCTGTTCTACATGACGAAGTGCTCGCGAGAGAGCCAGCGCCTGCTCGCGCTCCATGACGCCCAGATAATGATTTCGTGAACTCAGCGCAAGACCATCCTTCTCGCGAACAGTAGGACAAACGACAATCTCCACATCGAAGTTCAGATCTCGGACCATTGCACGCAGTACGGCAACCTGGGCAGCATCCTTTTGACCAAAGAAAGCTCGATCCGGCTGAACGATGTGGAAGAGCTTCGTCACAACCGTGGCAACACCTTGAAAATGACCCGGGCGCGATGCGCCATCGAGCCGCGCGCCAATGTGCGGGACATCAACCAACGTCTGCGCCTCAGTTGGATACATCTCCTTGGGCGTTGGAGCAAAGAGCAGATCGACTCCTTCGCGGACAAGCAGATCGCAATCCTCCTCAAACGTCCGCGGATAACTGGAGAAATCCTCGGTCGGCCCAAACTGCAGCGGATTAATGAATATGCTGGCCGCCACAAAATTACAGCTGCTTTTTGCCGCACGAACCAGGGACAGATGACCGTCATGCAGAGCGCCCATGGTCGGAACCAAAGCAAGCGTCTGGAGTGCGTCGGCACGCCGAATATCTTTGCAGAGACTGCGCATCTCCGCGATGGATCTCACAATTCGCATAGGCTTAGCGCTTGCTACCACCGGATTGCGCACCGGCCAACTCGAAGGAAACTCCTTCGGGCATGTGATAACTCTCCTGATCGCTTGGAAAAGTTCTATCCTCGACGGCTTCGCGAAACCGCTCCAGGCCGGCCCGGATTAACTCCGACGCATCTCCGAATGGACGCACAAACTTCGGCGGTTGCCGGAAAGAAAGCGAGAAAACATCGTGAAATACGAGAATCTGCCCATCGCAATCCGGTCCCCCGCCGATACCAATGGTCGGGATGGTGAGCTGTGAAGTAATTTGAGCTGCGAGTTCACGAGGAATGCCTTCGAGAACAAGCGCAATAGCGCCTGCTTCCTCAAGCGCCAGAGCATCCTCGCATAGCTGTACAGCCGCAGCCGACGTTCGTCCTTGTACGCGATAGCCTCCCATGCGGTAGAGCGACTGTGGAGTGAGGCCGATGTGTCCGAACACAGGAATCTCAGCAGCAGTCAAAGCACGTACACGCGACGCTTGCGAAGCTCCGCCCTCCAGCTTCACGGCCTCGCTTCCCGCTTCTTTCACGAATCGCAACGCATTGCGCAGCGTATCTTCCACCGACACCTGATAGCTGCCATAAGGCATGTCGACCACAAGCATCGACCGCTGCACTGCCCGTCGCACGGCGCGTGCGTGGTGCAGCATATCCTCCATCGTGACGCTAAGCGTGTCCTCGTAACCGAGGACAGCCATCCCCAGGGAGTCGCCAATAAGCAATACGTCGACTCCAGACTCGTCGACCAGACGGGCTGTTGGATAGTCATAGGCTGTGATGGCGGTGATAGCGGCGCCGTTCTGCTTTTGCGCCAGCAAACTCTGAGACGTAACCTTAGCCACGTCCATGCGACGTCCAGCGTCGCGGGGTCCAATCAAACTCATCTTCTCTCCAGTGCCACTCCGAACTAATGTGCGGATGCAGCCCGAACAAGAAAAGTATATTCCGTCGACCGCCAAAACTCCATCCGGGGATCGCGTTTGGCGATCATCACCGATCTTCCATTGAAGTTTTCACCAGGAATGAGCCCATGTATTGGCTCCGAAGTTAAAGGCTCGATTTTCAGGATAGCCTCAGCCGATCGACGATACAAGAATGCGATAGTGAGGTGTCAAGAGATCGGTTTCTCAAATTTTCTAGACCATACCCTGCGGCAATCTTTGGTCGATGTTAAATCGTTTTTGCCAATAAATTCCGATAAACTCCCTAAAATTCACGATTCAACAGAACATCGATTTGACTCTTTAGTATCACAAATAATAAGGTGATCGGCAGACTTTGAGAGACCAGTTACATAAGAGAACCAACCGGAAACAGGAATGCGGTGCACGGGAGAGGAATCATAGTGTCCACATCAGTGAACGAATTGACGAAGCGCGCATTAGAAGCCGGCGACGGCCTTTTGCGACTCGCACCTACATGGGTCCCAAGGTCGTATCTCGTGCCGGGACGTCGCCTAAAGCTCGATGCCAGAGACCTTTATGCCTATGGAGCAGACCGGGGTGGCATTGACGAGCGCTGGATTGCGTCGACAACCTTCGCGATGAATGAGAATCGAACTCCCGACGAAGGCCTGAGCTATGTCGTCTTTCAGGGAGAGCACTTCACGCTCAAGGATGCCGTCCAATCTGAGGGGTCTCGGATAATTGGCGACGCGCTCTGGAAACAATATCAGCGTTGGCCAATCTACAGTAAGTTCTTCGATAACCTGGGCCCAATACCGCATCATCTGCATCAGAGCGAGACGCAGGCAAAGCTGGTAGGACGCGAGGGTAAACCCGAAGGCTATTACTTTCCTCCGCAACTCAATGCGACCTCTGGAAACTTTCCCCATACATACTTCGGCCTGGAACCCGGGACAAAAAAAGAGGACATCCGCGATTGCCTTGCGCGCTGGAACAGCGGCGATAACAATATTTTGAATTTTGCCAAGGCATATCGCCTGCAACCAGGCACCGGTTGGCTGGTTCCAACGCGTGTGTTGCATGCTCCCGGCTCTCTTCTTACTTATGAACCACAGTGGGGCAGCGATGTGCTTTCGATGTTTCAGTCCATGGTTGATGGACGCCAGGTAAAACGCGAGCTTCTTGTACAGGATGTCCCAGAAGACAAGCACAACGATCTCGATTACATTGCAGACCTTGTCGATTGGGAACGCAATACAGATCCGAATTTCAAGAGCAAGCATTACATAGAACCTATCGCGGTCGCTCCCACCGAAAACAAGGGCTACATAGATCGTTGGGTCGTCTACGGGACCATTGATAAGACGCAAAAATTCAGTGCAAAGGAGCTGACAGTAGCTCCGGGGGCGCGTTGTATCCTGCGCGACGAGGCAGCCTCTGGCTTGATCGTGACGCAGGGTCACGGACGTATCGGCAAGCTCAATATCGATTGCCCGAGCCTGATTCGCTTCGGTCAGATGACCCAGGACGAAATCTTTATTACAGCGGAAGCGGCAACAGCAGGAGTCGTGATCGAGAACCACTCCGACACCGATCCGCTGGTGACCCTGCGCTATTTCGGACCCGATGCACACAAAAATATGCCTGAAGTAGGCGATCACACTCGCCAGAAGTAAATGTAGAAACGGAAACAGAGGGCAGATGGAACAGCAAAATTTCGAAGCAAAGAATCAAATGATCCGAGATAAATTTCGGGCACTAAAAAACGGATCACCCGAAATGCTCAAGCCGCGACTGAATCTCTCATGGAGCAATTGGGGATTCGGTCGGGAGAGCCTTGCCGATTCAGCCAAGCGTCTGGAAAGGGCGCAGCTGTCTTTCATCGAACTGCACGGCAACCACTATGGAGCGGACCTGGGCTACAACGTCAATGAGACGAGGCGCATCCTCGGAGACCACGGTCTGAAGGTCTCCGGCGTTTGCGGCATGTTTTCAGCAGACAACGATCTCTCCAGCAACCGCGCCATGACACGACAGGCGGCCATCGATTACCTGCGCCGAGAGCTGCCATTCACGCAGGCTGTGGGAGGAAGCTACCTGCTTGTCGTGCCGGGGGCCGTCGGACGACCAAAAGCATATGACGATATTGAGCAGGATCGCTCCGTTGAAACGCTTAGGCAGTGTGCATCGTGGTTTGCGGAGCACAATGTACAAGGCGCAATCGAGCCGATTCGCGCCGCGGAGGTCAGCTTCGTGCATACTTTTGCTGACGCGAAGCACTACATTCGTGAGGTCGACTCACCGGGCATCACACATATTAACGGCGATGTGTATCACATGCAAGCGGAAGAGAGTCACATCGGCGAAGCAATCGTCAATGCCGATGAGATGCTTTTAAATCTGCATTTCGCAGACAGTAATAGATCTGCACTTGGTCATGGTTCACTCGATGTAGCCACGATCATCCGGGCCCTCTACGTCATCGGTTACAACAAACCAGGCAGATATGTGACTTTTGAGCCGCTAGGTCCAGGAGGCGATCCCTATCCCGCGATGTACGGCAGACCCGACAAAGCAAAGCTGGATGCATTGGTGTTTGACAGCATTCGATATTTTCGCGAATGCGAGGAGCTCGTTCTCGCAGACTAGACTGCCCAGCATCTTTGGAAAACCGCTCGATGAAAACTTATTGCCTCATGCTCGATCTGAAAGATGATCCTATATCGATTGCGGAATACAAGCGTTACCACGAACCCGCAAACATTTGGCCGGAAGTTGTTGAAAGCATCAAGAGCCAGGGAATTCTGAAGGAAACGATCTTTCTTCTTGGCAACCGAATGGTTATGTTGCTACAAACAACAGACGAATTCAGCTTCGATACCAAGGCCGCTGCAAATCTTGCCAACACCAGGATGCAGGAATGGGAGAGTTTGATGTGGAAATATCAGCAGGCGCTGCCACAGGCTAAGCCCGGTGAGAAATGGGTTTGTATGGAGAAAATTTTTGAGGTTTGCTAACAGGTATTAATCCGGTCCTAACGAACCAGCACAATGAGGAGCACCATGATCTTTTCGACTTCCATGTTGGCCTCGTGGCTGGCAAATACCGATCGCCTAATCTCGCTAAAGCCGGCTGATCTCTTGATCATTGTGCTTTATTTCATCATGGTGCTGGGTATCGGCTTCTACCTGAAGAAGTTCGCGAATACATCAGATGACTTCTTCATGGCAGGACGGGATATGTCTGCCTGGGTTGCAGGATTGAGTTTCCTCTCCGCTAACCTCGGCGCGCTGGAGCTGATGGGATGGGCTGCAGCAGCTTATCAATATGGCATCTTAGCCACGCACTTTTACTGGATTGCAGCATTTCCTTCGATGGTGTTTCTAGGGTTGGTAATGATGCCTTTCTATTACATCTCCAACACCCACTCCGTTCCCGGCTATTTGCAATTGCGCTACGGCGAGGCAACGCGTGCGTTGAGTGGTATCTCCTTCGCATTCATGACCGTGCTGATGTCTGGCATCAATATGTATGCCATGGCATTGGTGATGAAAGTGGTATTGGGGTGGAACATCCATTTCAGTATTTGGGTTTCTTCCCTTACGGTTGCGATCTACGTCACGCTCGGCGGCCTTTATTCAGCAATATTCAACGAAGTTCTCCAGTTCTTCCTGATCTGGTTTGGCGCGCTGACGATTCCTGTCATCGGCATGATCGAAGCCGGCGGCTGGAGTGGATTGGTCGCAAAGATCCACGAGCGAGTGCAGGGTGACTATGTTCACCTATGGTCTCCGCTTGGCACATTTTCCGGCAACCCCATGGGTGTTCATTGGACCGGCATACTCTTTGGGCTTGGCGGGGTCATCGCTTTCGGATATTGGACAACCGACTTCCTGGTGGTCCAGCGCGCTATGGCGGCAAAGGATCTGCGGTCAGCAAAAATGGCGCCGATTATTGCTTCTTACTTCAAGATGATCGTGCCCCTGATTGTAATCCTGCCGGGATTACTCGCGCTAGCCGTACTCCCCTTCAAGCTTGTTCCAGAGAGCGCGGTCGGTCCCGGGCTGCACAGCTACAATGAAGTACTGCCTCTAATGCTTGCGCGCTACTGCGGTCCGGGTTTACTTGGCCTTGGCGTCACTGCGTTGATCGCCGGCTTTATGTCCGGCATGGCTGGGAATGTGAGCGCATTCGCAACAGTCTGGACTTACGATATTTATCAGCCATACATCCATAAGCGTGGCACAGACAAACACTATCTCCTCGTTGGACGGTGGTGCACAATTCTTGGAGTCATTGCCAGCATTGGAACCGCCTATCTGGTCACTCACTTCAAGAGCATCATGGATTACATGCAGGCGTTGGTGAGTTTTTTTATCGCACCACTTTTCGCGACCGTCATTCTTGGAATGCTTTGGAAACGAGCAACTGCAAAGGGCGGCTTCTGGGGCCTTCTTGCCGGCACAGTCTCTTCGGTCGCGATGTACACCGTCGTCGTTCTCAACCCGGCTGCATTACGCTATATTGCGCTCTCACCTGACGCCAAGCCAATGGCGGAGAATCTTTACCGAGCGCTCTGGTCCTGGATCATCTGCGTACTTGTAACAGTCGTCGTCAGCCTTTTCACCCAGGCAAAGACAGAGAGTCAATTGAAGGGACTCGTATATGGATTCACAAACATCCCGAGCGATGGCAATCTCCCTTTTTATAAGCGGCCCATTTTCTGGGGTGGCGGCGTAGCAGTCGTCTTTGGGGTGCTACAGTACATTTTCTGGTAACACCTTTTACGGCCGATCGGAATGGAGAATAAATTGAAAGATGAACTCAAAGATATTCCCGTACACCATGAGCATCATGAGATGCTGCCGGTCTGGTTCTTTATCGGCGTTCTCTTGCTCGTCTATGGCGTCATCATTCTGTACGTTGGCATAAGTGAGTATTCACACCCCGCCCCAGTGGTGTTAGCGAAGTATCACGCCAGTGTCTGGGGGGGCATTTTCCTGGTGATAATCGGGGGCTTCTACACGTTGAGATTTTGGCCACGCGCACGCCGTCGTTAGACTGCTCTTTGGCAACCCGTAGCGTTTTGAAACCGGTCTTTACTTCCAGTGAAGTACCTACATCCGTGGAGAGTTGTATTCGTTATACTTCTTGAGATAAGTCGTCGCGCCGTAAATCCTGCCTGATGAGCTGTTTGCTCCTGTTTGCAGACAATTTTCGGGGCAAAAAGGATGGTCTTTTTGAATATCCGTGAAATTGCTCGTAAAGCGCGTGTATCGCATTCCACAGTCTCTCGCGTCATTAACGGAGTGCAGACTGTCGATCCAAAGCTCGCGAAACGCGTTCATGCAGTCATTGAGGATGTCGGTTACCGGCCAAACCATCAGGCCCAGGCTCTGGCACGCGGTCGCAGCCATACAGTCGGCTTGATTGTTTCTGAACTTAGTGGCGGCAATCCATTTTTTGCCGAAATCATTCTTTACTTCGAACGCGCAGCCGTGCAGAACGGCTTCGAAGTTCTGATCAGCTTCGCCGATACAGAAACTGATCCGAGACATATTGCCGTTTGCGCGAATCGCATGAAGGAACGGCGGGTAGAGGGCATTGCTGTCCTCACATTTGGGATGGAAGAGTGCCTTAGCGAATTGGGATCTCCTACGATGCCCATTGTCTATGCGGGAGCACAAGCGCCAATCGAGGGTATACGAAATCTACGGATAAACTACCTTACCGGCATGCGCGATGCGGTAAAACATCTCGCAGCTTTCGGACACCGCCGTATCGGATATCTAAGCGGGCAGCTAGCCTGGAGCAGCATGAAACAAAGGTATGATGCCTTGCGCAAAGCAACGAAGCTGGCAGGCTTGGTATTTGATAAAGATCTCATGATTCCTTGCGATCACACTCTTGAGGGAGGTGCGCACGGTATGGCCACACTGCTCAGCTTGCCGGACCCACCCACCGCGGTTCTCTGCTGCAACGATATGGCGGCGATTGGTGCCTTGAAAACCCTTAGTCAACGCAACCTGATGGCTGGCCGGGATATTTCGCTCATCGGCTTCGACGACCTTCCTCTGTGTCGCTTTACGCAGCCCTCTCTAAGCACAATTCGATTCTCGCCAAGCGAATTGGCCGAGCTCTCCTTCCGCTGTTTGATGGAGGAAATTCAGGGCGTTGAAACCAAGCTCGAGCATGAATACAAGACCCATTTTGTACTGCGGGAGTCCACCGGCGCACCCCGGAAATAACCCGCCTCCCCGTAACATACTGACGCCCTCAATGCCGCCAGGGACGGACCATCATCGGTAATCGCACTCATCCCCGCCCGAATTTTCCAATTGTTGACCCAGCTCCGCCCCGGGGTTTATAACTCGCTTATCTGGTGTTCGGGAAGACGGTGCAAATCCGTCGCTACCGCGTAACTGTAAGCGCTGAGAGTTTGGCAATCTGGATGAAGCCACTGGGACGAAAATCCTGGGAAGGCCGTTCAAGCTCGTTGAGGCGTAAGTCAGGAGACCGGCCAGATGTGTTCGGGCTTGCTTCGACTTCGCTGGGAGGGTTGAAGGGCGTATCCAGCCGTCGTTCCTGACGGCTCCGGTCTGCTGCCATTACATTATTTCCCGCTCTGTGATGACCGCGTTTCTGCGTTCGCCACAAGGAGCGATACATGCAGCAAAGTTTTACCAAATCTGTGACCCTCGTTCTCGGCGGCGTCCGCAGCGGCAAAAGCCGCTACGCGCAACAACTCGCTCAACGCGTGGACCGTGTCACATTTGTCGCCACCGCCGAGCACCGCGACGATCCGGAGATGCGCGTGAAGATCGATCGCCATCGCGCCGATCGCCCTGCAACATGGACCACTGTCGAAGAGCCCCTGCATTTATCCGCTGCGATTCGCGATGCGGGCAATGCATCTGACGCCGTCCTTATCGACTGCATGACCCTCTTCGCCGCGAATCTTTTGGAAGCTTACGACGGTAACGAAGTAGGTCTCGAATTAGAAATCAGCCGCTTTTGCGAGACCCTGAAGACGCCATCGTGCTCCATCATTCTCGTCTCTAACGAAGTTGGCAGCGGTGTAGTTCCTGCGTACGAATCGGGCCGAAAATTTCGCGACCTCGTCGGGGAAATCAATCAGCGCGTAGCCGCGATAGCAGACAACGTACTTCTCATGGTCGCGGGCCTTCCTCTTGTTATCAAGGGTTCGATTCCTACGGAGATGGCCCAGTGAAAGGCTTCCTCGTTGCGGGCACTGCCAGCGGAGTCGGCAAGACTACGGTTTCTCTTGCCATTCTTGCAGCAATGCGCCGCAGAGATATACGTGTGCAGCCGTTTAAAGGCGGTCCGGATTTCCTCGACACCGGTCATCTCAGCCGCATCTCCGGCAGAACCGCGCGCAACCTCGATACCTGGATGTTATCTGCGGAAAGCAATATCAGCAGCGTAATGGACGCAACCCACGATGCCGACGCCATTCTGGTCGAAGGCATGATGGGTCTATTTGACGGCAAAAGCGGCGATTCCGAAATCGGCAGCAGCGCAGAAATCGCCAAACTTTTGAAGCTCTCCGTAGTCCTTGTACTCGATGCCAGCAAGAGCGCCCGCAGTCTCGCCGCTGTTGTTCTCGGCTTTGAGATGTTTGATCGCGATCTTTCTCTTGCCGGCATCATTCTCAATCGCGTCGCAAGCGAGCGCCACTACCAACTACTGAAGACCGCCATCCTCGACACCTGCAAGACCCCCATCCTTGGCTGGTTGCCTCGTGAGTCTTCCATCAGCATCCCAGAGCGCCACCTGGGCCTTCAAACTTCTGAGGAGACTATCGGACGGGAAGAGTCCGCGCTGCAATTCGAAGCTCTCGCCAAGCTAGCAGAGAAGCATCTCGATCTTGATCGCCTGACTGCACTCGAATGCGGTCTGGATCTGCGCCCAAACACTCAGATTGCCTCGTCTATACCGCAAAATCTTGTACGTATCGGCGTAGCTCGCGATCACGCCTTCTCGTTTTATTACGAAGACAACTTCGATCTGCTGCGCCAGAACGGCGCGGGCATCATCTCCTTCAGCCCGCTCAATGATTCGAAACTTCCACCAGACCTCGACGCACTCTATCTCGGTGGTGGCTTTCCCGAACTCTACGCGAGCCAACTTGGTGCAAATATCCCCATGCTTGCGTCTATCCGCGCCTTCATCTCAGCAGGCAAACCCGTATATGCCGAATGCGGAGGCATGATCTATCTCTCTTCCACACTCACAACCGCTGATGGAATCACTCATCCGATGGCGGGCGTCCTTCCCTTCTCGATGGAGATGACTGACAAATTAGTGCAGTTCGGCTACGTCACCGTGCAGTTCACGAGAGATTCCCTCCTCGGCCCATGCGGGACCACCGTTCGAGGCCACAGCTTCCACTATTCGCGTATCGCGAACGATGCATCTCTTCCTACGTCTTACTCCGTGAATTACTCACTCTCCGGCAAACAGCAGGCCGAAGGTTATGTCCTCGGCAATGTTCTGGCGAGTTACATTCACCTCCACTTCCGTGCTAATCCTGCAATCGCCGGGCACTTCATCAGCGCCTCATGCAATGCACGAACTGCATCCACTATTTGTCCTTGAGCTGAGTTCGTTGTCATCAGTTCGCAACCATAACCAACAGCAGGGTGTCGGGAAGCGCGGTGAAAATCCGCCACTACCCCGTAACTGTAAGCGCTGAGAACCGTGCACGAACGTCAACGCCACTGGGGTCCGCTCTGGGAAGGCAGCACGAGTTCGCTGAAGCGCAAGCCAGGAGACCGGCCCAGCTGTCACCAGATCCCGAGGGGGAACCATGCAATTTGCAGCAACCATGTTTAAGCGAAGTACCATATCAAGCGCAAATCTAATCGTAGCGATCGTCCTCTTGCTCACTTTTCTTCCAGCCACGGTTCTCTGCCAGCAGCCGAAGACCATCCACGGCCAGGTTCGCGATCCGCTGGGTGCGCTTGTCACCAATGCCTCGGTCGATCTGCTCGAAGACACCCGCGTAATCGCTCACACAACGACCGCGACTGACGCCACATTCCAATTTCAGCTTCCAGAATCAGGCCGTTATAGCGTCCGCGTCTCCGCTCCATCCTTCCACACCAACACCACGCCAGCCACTTACTTCAGCGGTTCCTCGAGCACGGAAGTCGATGTCACCCTGGCAACCGCGACACTCACACAGCAAGTGACCGTCACTGCAACAGGAACCCCGACACCCGAAGCGCAGACCGGTGCTTCCATCACCGTCCTTCCGTCCGAAGACTTCCGCTACATGCCCGAAGTGCAGGACCCGCTCCGTATCGTTCCCGGCCTGCAAATCACCCAGACTGGCCAAATCGGCGGCACCACTGGCCTTTCCATCCGTGGTGGCACCACAGACGCGAACAAGGTGCTGATCGACGGTGTCCCTGCAAACGCTATCGGTGGCGGCGTCGAGTTCGCAAACCTTGCAACAGTCGGCATCGATTCCATTGAGGTTTTACGCGAACCCAACAGCGCCCTCTACGGTTCCGATGCCCTTGCAGGCGTCGTTAGCATGCGTTCAACACGCGGCACCACACCGATTCCCTTGCTTACCTACTCCGGAGACGCCGGCAACTTCGGCACCTACCGCAATGAGGTCACCGCCGGAATGGTCTATCACCAGTTCGATCTCTTTTCCGCTTTCGCGCGCGTCGATACCAATAACAACATTCCGAACAGCGAGTTCCACAACGCAACCTATTCCGGCAACTTTGGCTGGACGCCAAACTCCACCAACGACCTGCGTTTCACTGTTCGCCATCTCGCTGTATCTGGCGGTCAGCCCAACGCCATTGCTCTCTACGGCATCCCCGACGACGGTCAGCAAAAGGAACAGGACGACTACTACAACGCCGTTTGGAATAATCAAACGACACCTGCCTGGCATAACCAGATTCGCTACGGCGGTCTTCGGCAGAATGGTCTGTACACGGAATTCGGAGCTACCGGCATTTACGACCAGAACACCGGATATTACGACGGAGCTCCTGTCACCATTACCGGAGCCAATGGATATAGCGTCACCGGTCAGGCGCTCTTCCAGTACAGCAGTTCGCTGACACAATCAATTTCTACAACCAGCCGCGACTTTGTCTACGCACAAACCGACTACCGCCTCAATCCGCACTTGCTAGCGCTCGGAGCCTTCAAGTACGAGAATGAAAGCGGCTCGTCCATCAACACGGGCTATCCAACTTCTGCGATCCAGAGAGGCAACTATAGCTATACCCTGCAGTTCTCTGGGGATATCGCAAACCGCCTGTTCTATAACCTGGGCACAGGACTTGAAGACAATGGACTCTTCGGCTTCGCTGGCACTCCACGAGCATCGCTTGCTTATTACCTCGTGAAACCATCCGCCTCGGCCTTCTTCAGCGGAACGAAACTTCACGGCACTTTCGGCAAAGGCATCAAGGAGCCAAGTGTCTACGACCAGGCTAACTCGCTTTACGGCGCTCTTGAGGCACAGCCGAATGGCAACCAGTTGGTCAGCCAGTACAACGTCTCTCCGCTTGGCGCAGAAAACTCCCGCACCTTCGATGGCGGCCTCGATCAACAACTTCTCAACGGACGCGCCCGCCTCGGCCTTACATACTTTCACGACGAGTTCACCAACGGAGTGGAATACGTCCTACCCTCAGGACTCATCGAGCTCGGCATTCCAGCAGCAAATTTTCTGGCGTCTCAATACATCGGCGCTTATTTGAACTCCTTCGCATTCCGGTCGCAAGGTCTTGAATTCGAATCTGAATACAAACTCGGCGTCCATCTCTTCGCACGAGGCGGCTATACATATACCGATGCTGTCGTCCAACGCTCCTTTTCAAGCGACAATCTTGGCCCCAGCGTGAATCCCACATCTAACTTCAGCACCATCCCTATCGGTGCCGATTCGCCTCTAGTCGGCGCGCGTCCTTTCCGCGTAGCTCCACACACCGGCTACTTCGCCATCGATTACAACCGGCCAAAGTTCTATGCCACATTCACAGGTACCTTGGTCGGTAAACGCGACGACAGCGACTTTCTCAGCGACACCAACTTTGGCCCTGACATGCTGCTGCCCAACCGCAACCTGCTCGGCGGCTACGAGCGTCTCGACCTCGGTGGTGGCTATCAAGTCACATCTCGCCTCAACATCTACGCCAACATCCAGAATCTCCTCAGCGAACACTACTTCGAAGCGTTCGGCTTTCCATCACTTCCCCTAACCTTCCGCACCGGCATCAAGCTAAACTTCGGTGGAGAGTCTTGGAAACTAAATTAATCGCATGACACCCCTAAGCCAAAATATCGTTGACCAAATCAGCACCATCGAGCCGCCAAGCGAACAAGGGCGGCAGCGAGCACGTGCCCATTTAGACGCGCTCACCAAGCCTCTCGGCAGCCTTGGCCGACTTGAGGATTTAGCTGCGCAAATCGTCGCCATCCGCGGCGAGCGCATCACTGAGCCGAACAACAAGGGCGTCTACATCTTTGCTGCGGATCATGGCATCACTGCCGAAGGCGTAAGCGCCTATCCGCGCGAAGTAACCCACCAGATGGTCCTAAACTTCCTTGCTGGAGGCGCCGCGATCAATGTGCTCGCGCGCCTCCATAACGTCGCTCTTCACGTAGTAGACATCGGTGTTGATGCAGACTTTCATGGCATCCCCGGCCTTCTTCACCACAAGGTTGCTCGCGGCACCGCGAACATGCTGCACGCTCCTGCTATGACGGACGCTGAACTTGCACAAGCCCTCTCTATTGGCTTCGCCATCGCCGACTCCGCTGCCGCAGGCGGTCAGACCATGATTGCCATAGGCGAGATGGG
>Ga0302303_10000790_pt1:0-5000 | contig 23304 bp, 20 predicted proteins | sample III_Palsa_E2_1_FD_194542 | JGI IMG/M metagenome (GOLD analysis project Ga0302303, IMG submission 194542) | Peat permafrost microbial communities from Stordalen Mire near Abisko, Sweden - III_Palsa_E2_1 | ecosystem: Environmental > Terrestrial > Soil > Palsa > Peat permafrost | place...
TATGTTTCTCATGTAGCATTCAGACCGAATGACTCTATCAAATTACGTCGATACTTCCACATATTACGGGTAACGTAGGAGACATCTCTTCGGCGGATCTTCATTACCACTGCTTAGCTTTCAATTCGCCTCTGACCATCAAATGAAATGTGAATAACCCGTCCTCCTCTCCTTGAAAGAAGGTGCGCTTCCAGTTCTGTGCGTGCTTCAAACAATTTTCTCCATATTACCATATCTCTAGAGTCAATAATTTTCTATGAGAAACTACTGAACTCAATCACTTGCTGCCGTTACTCAACAGTTTTCTGTTGAGGTCTATTCCATAGAGGTACTCCAATTGGATCAGTGATCGATTTATAGGTTTTGTCGTAAACCTAATTGGTTACTTCCAATTACGTAAATCAATAGTTCAAACCGCACTCAAAGGTAGGGCATTTCCCATTGATATAAAAACTTCTGTACCAGAAGCAATGGTATCTCCAATTATAGCTCCTCTGGGATGTAAAATATATCTCTTCTCACCATCCCCGTAGTGTATAAGACAAATGTATGTATTTCGATTAGGGTCGTATTCTATGGTTACGATTCTACCAGATATGTTTTTTTGATTCCGTCGAAAATCGATTTTACGGTATAGACGCTTATGACCCCCCCCTCTATGCTTTACGGTAATGATTCCTCTGGCATTACGACCTTTACTACAACGATGTCGTCCATAGATCAATTTATTTCGTGGATTGGATTTCATTTGACTGTCTACGGCTCCTTTGCGTGTGCTCGGACTAGAGATTTTGTATAAATGGATCGCCGTGTTATTCAGTATTTTTCTTGAAGTTCTTTTCTCTAGAAGAGGTGGAATAGAATAACCCGGTGGAAACGTAATGATCATACGCCTGGAATGCATTGTATGTCCCATAATAAGTGCCCCTCTTTCGGGGTAGAAGATGACGCTATTACCTTAACAAGAAGAGTTCGACCCAATCCTTGATTTCTGTCTTTGTTGATCCTGATTCGACATTAGAAGTATACAAGGTCTTCAAGTTCTTCCTCGTGTAAGAATTTGTCATTGTTGAACAAATGCTTATCTACTTCTCCTTCCTCTCGGTATCTTATGAGAATTTCTTCTTGATATTTGACGAAAGTCAAAATAGTCAAATTCTTGATCCTCTCAAAAATCCATTATTGTCTAAGAAATATCGACATTTCCATTTTCCAGATTGTTCAAAATCTTCTATGTGGATCTCAGAATCTCATATCAATAGAAACCATATTCTCATCCGTAGGACTCCAAGTACCCGAATCAATCAAAGATTCGATTCGATCGAAACTCTCCATTGGTAAATGAAATGCACAATGTTGACAAATATATTTGTTTTTTTGCGCATATTTTTTGTAAATGGATGTCTCACAATTTTCACAATAAGTCCGTAAATGAGCGTATGGCGCAAATACATCGTCTGGATTTTGGTATTTAATTAAAGATTGATTCTTCCCGAAGACTTTTTCCTTTAACTACTGCATATTTGATTCCATCCATAAATCCATTTTCTTCCCTATGAGTTTCAGTATCGATCAGAATTCTAGTTCTTACTCTTCCTATGTTATGGTATGAATATACTATACCAATTAATTCGTTATGTATGGATGATGAGATCCGAGAGCCAATTCCGATAGACTTTTTGAACGTTCCCATTAGTGTGCATCCAGTAGGAATTGAACCTACGAATTTGCCAATTATGAGTTGGGCGCTTTAACCATTCAGCCATGGATGCTTAACATAATAGGTATATTAAGATTGTTGATCATAATCTCAACATTGGATCAAGAACGGGGTCAGAGAGAGCTAATTCGTATAAAGCCATCGAACCGGCCCAACCAGCAACTCAAGTTGCTTTCATTATATAAAAAGAATAAAAAGAAAGCAATCGACCGGGATCATTCAATACGACAGTATGAACACGATACCAAGGTAAACCCATGGAAACACCCCTTTATCAAAGAGAAATAGAAACTATGTCACTTTATTTTATCAAAATTAAGAAGACTCTATAATGTGTACCTAAACTTTTGATACTGTGTACCTAAACTTTTTTTCAGTAGATTCTGTGGGTTCATTTTGATTTCATCTCATTGAAAATCAAAATAAGGGAACAATTCTGTTCGTAAAAACAAAGAGAAGCAGATCTATTCTATACCCGATAAGTACCAATACGCAACGGGAAGATTGCATTATTGGAGAATAAATGGATACTTTTTGATCATTCGAATGATCAATCAATCCCTTCGTTACAGTTTTTTTGAATCGACAAGAAATCATGGATTTTCACGTTTCCTTATTGAAGTGAATAAAGGATATGCATTTTTTGGTTCAAATTTTGGAATATTAGGAATACCAAAAGTATCTTTTCAACGTCCTGGAACCGAAAAGCTTGGCTTGACATATAGTGCGACTTGTCAAATATATTGGGTCATATGGGATTTACCCGTTCTCTTCCCCGATCGAGATATCCTCTGTTTCGCCGAAGAGATATTGTATTGAGTAAACCATCATTCATTCGGAGCACGAAGTCCAATTTCAATATGAACTTTTTTTTTTCGAAAATAGCTAATTCGTTAAGTTAATAGGACAAGGAAAATCCATTAATAGGAGAGAAAATCTATTAATAAAATCAATTCAAAAAAAGGATTTTCACAAGTTCTACAAAGAACTTTATTGAAACACACTTTTCCTTTCATTGTTCAAACTAAACTTTATTGTTTAGTTTCTTTTTTTTTCAATAACAATAAAACATAATGATAAGAAAGAATGTCCACGCTGTCGTCAAAAATGTCTTAACAGGTGTCGTATTTGTTGTAGTAACGATCTGTTTATATCGTGTCCATAATCGAAATAACAATATAGGAGAAAGAAAAAATCTCTATTTGACGGAGTTTCTTCCTATTAATAATGAGGATCTTACATATCAAAAATTCCTCAATATATCTGGCAACAAAATAATTTCTTTGTACGTCGGTCAAAAAAAACCTTTTTTTTTGACTATTTCTGCAAGGGTATCTTACATAAAGATACCTCAGGATCAGGATTTCCCACAGAGTGGTGACACATTGTATAAATCTTTCATGTATAAAATAGATAAATTCTATCAAAAAATCTACATGAAATTCTATATATCTTTCATTTTTCCAAGAACTCTTTATCGAATGAAATCCGATCGAGAATTCTCGAAATCTTGAATTTCTCCAATTCAATTTGATCCAATTCAATTTGATCCAATTCAAGTGGATTATAGTTCTTTCATTTCAAAAAGAACTTTTGATCCAATTCAAACCGATCCAGAATTCTATAGAGCTAGTTCCTCGATCAACTACCTTTTCAGATAGAAGACGGACCTGGGAGATCTTTTTTGGAAATCTATGAATCGATCGGATTCAAAAGTAAAAAACTTGCGTCAATATGTCAGTGTCAATTCAAACATGGAGTGTGAATCAAATCCATGTTCTGAGAAATCTTGACCATCCGGAAAGAAGGAAAAATGGAGTCTTTTTCGTTTTCGAAGGAAAAAGAAATACATTCGTAAACGTAACATGAAGATAATAGAAGAAAGCAATCTTATTTCTTTAATCATTTTCGAAGGAGATATTCAAGATCGTAATTATTATTTCGAATCCATAATTTAGAAAAAATTTCTGCTAATGACATTGGATACGATGGGGTTCAACCTTATAAGAGAAATCCTTTCCCAGATTTATTCCTGCTTGATATTACCAACCTTGGTATCCAAAATTGAGGATATATTGGATATACCATGGGTAATTCTTGAAAACATTCTTGACTCTGATAAGTGAGAAGATCCTTTTGAAATGAACTCTGATAAATAATAAGATTTCGAGTATTTTGATATCCCTAAAACTAATAAATAAGACTCATCTGTCTGGAAAAAAGAATGATTCTTTCTTTTAATGGGTCTTCTCCTTTTCTTTCTTTGACACTTTCTTTATTTTCATATGAGTCATTGATACCGGATGAGTTCTTCTTATTAATCCCTTTCGTTCTTATTTTTGTTGGATATCTCGCTTGTTTCAACCTTAGTTCATATGCTACTGTTGAAGCATGAATTGAAATCTTAGATCAAAGCACTATGTATGGATGATATAAACTGCCTAAACAAGAATTCCTTTCTTGTTTAGGCGAACAACCAGAGTAGAAAAACAGAGTAGAAAAACTGATTCATTCGGATCGACATGAGGGCCCAATTCCATTGGATTGCCAGAATCCATGTTGTATATTTGAAGCAGGTTGACCCCCGTGCTTCTCTCATGAATCCTCTTCCTGCTGAACCCCCTTGGTCCACAGAGAAAAAATGTAGGGCTGGTGCTAAAAATTCATCACGGAAGAAAGGACTCATAGAGCCGGGATCCCTAAGGGGATCACTAACTTATACTAAAACGAATACGAATCTAATAGAAAAGAACTATCTTTTCTGTATACTTTCCCCGGTTCCATTTCTACCGCGGGCCTTACGCAATCGATCGGATGATATAGATATCCCTTCAACACAACATAGGTCATCGAAAGGATCTAGGACAACTCACCAAAGCACGAAAGCCAGGATCTTTCAGAAAGTTGATTCCTTTTTCAAGAGTGCATAACCGCATGGATAAGCTTACACTAACCCGTCAATTTTGGATCCAATTGGGGATTTTCCTTGGGAGGTATCGGGAAGAAATTGGAATGTAATAATATAGATTCATAAAGAAGAAAAGGTTCTCTATTGATTCTATACCTATGGGATAGAAGAAGAAAAATCGAAATGAAATAAAGAATCCAGGAAAAAAAGGAAATCAAAAAAGAAGTAGAAGATAGAAAGGATTCAAAATGAACAAATTGAAACTCAAAAAGGATCCTTCTTTCTGGATGAGGGGCAAAGGGATTTCTATCGGGGTTCTTGTTCTTATTAGAAGATCGTGATTTGATCCGCATATGTTTGGTAAAAGAGAAA
>Ga0302303_10000791_pt1 | contig 23303 bp, 18 predicted proteins | sample III_Palsa_E2_1_FD_194542 | JGI IMG/M metagenome (GOLD analysis project Ga0302303, IMG submission 194542) | Peat permafrost microbial communities from Stordalen Mire near Abisko, Sweden - III_Palsa_E2_1 | ecosystem: Environmental > Terrestrial > Soil > Palsa > Peat permafrost | place: Sweden...
ACGAAATATCAAACCAGGAATTATAATGCAACATCTGGCGATAAGCATGAGCACGTTCGCGCTCGATATAATATAAAAAACCACGGCGCAATTGCCCTGCGGGAGTAGTCCCCCAAACCGATGAGATTGTTAATGGCGCATTGCTGTAAACGGCATTTAAGCGCGGCAGATAAATAGAATAGCTACTAGTGCTTTTATCGGTTTGACTCATTGGATGCTCCAGCGAGAAAAACATACTGTTATGCACCAATGGCGAACCATCAACGGTACCTTCTTTTTTTATGCCGATGGCTAACGGCAATTGCACCAGCATGATCTTATCGATCTTAACCGAATCTGCAGCATTAAACGTAAATACCTGGCGAACATAATTCGCCCCGTTAAGCAGGCTTGCTTCCCAATGGATTTTAAGTCCGAGTTTTTTATCTTCCAAATCGGCAGTTAGTTTTTTGCCGGGGAGTTTGTCAGCTTCTTTAACGGCATTTTTATCTCCGGTTACATCTGAAATAGTTGGACCTTCAACCAAAGTAAATTCATCCGAAGTGATTACTTTATTGCCTATAGATAAAGAAAACAAGGGGCTTTTAACAATAGCCAAATGCTCATGGTTTTGTTTGTCATTAAAACCGGCAATATTAAGTTTGCCATTAGTTGTTGAGAAACTTAAGGCTAATGCATTATCTTCTAAAACAGTGGTGTTACCTGTCTTCTTGATCGTCGCCAAACCGGGATTGTTGCCTGGGTACCCAACCCAGGCAACTGCTTGTTTAGACCCGGCAATTAAACCAATCAATAAACAAAAACAAAAGGTTCTTTTATACATCTTCATTTCTTTTAAAAAGGATTGTTGTGAATATAATTTTCCCATGCCCAGGCAGATGACAGCATACTGTCTAAACCGTTTTCGGCTTTCCAATTTAACTCTTTTTCGGCAAGGCTTACATCGCCCCAAATTTTCACAATGTCGCCATCACGTGGTGGACCAATACGGTAGTTTACCAGTTGCCCGGTTATTTTCTCGAAGGTGTGAATCAGTTCTAAAACCGAATGCCCGTTGCCTGTACCCACATTAAATACTTCGTAATTTGCAGCCATTTGTTTGGCTTCCATGCGTTTTATGGCGGCTACGTGTGCCTTAGCCAAATCAACCACATGGATAAAATCACGAACGCAGCTGCCATCCGGTGTTTCAAAATCATCGCCAAAAACAGTTAGCAATTCGCGTTTACCAATGGCGGTTTGGGTAACAAACGGAACCAGATTTTGTGGTACACCATTCGGTAATTCGCCTATCAATGCCGATTCATGGGCACCAACCGGGTTAAAGTAACGTAGGGCGATCACTTTCAAATCGTTTACAGCATTCGCGGTTTCTTTTAATATCTCCTCGCCTATTTGCTTGGTATTACCGTATGGCGACTCCGCTTTTTTAATTGGCGCTTCTTCGGTAACGGGTAGCACATCCGGCTCGCCGTAAACAGTGCACGATGACGAGAAAACAAAGTTCACCGCCTTGCCCGCCAAACTATTTAACAAGTTAACCAGCGTTGAGATATTGTTATCGTAATACAATAACGGGTTTTTAACCGATTCGCTTACCGACTTTGAAGCCGCGAAATGGATAACGCCTGTTATGCCTGTATACTCTTTTAAAAACGCAGCAATAGCTGCTTTATCGCGCAGATCCAGTTTTACAAAGGCAGGTTTAATGCCTGATATCGCTTTGATCTGATCTAATATTTTAATGTCGGAGTTTGATAGATTATCAATAATAACAACCTCGTAACCATTATTTTGTAATTCAACCACTGTGTGGGCACCTATGTAACCTGTGCCACCCGTAACCAATATTCTTCCCATTATTTTAAAGTGATGCTTCCCTGTAATTTATTATAACCTGTGGTTGATTCCCAGGTATTATTATTTGCTAATTGTATGCTGTAGTTTGGATTTGTTGCTAATGTTGCCGCGTTATCGGGCATGTTTAACAACACATCATAAGTGCCAGCCACCGCATCAGCCGGAATGGTAAGCGTTTGCTGCAAGTTAACCGTGCCGGTGTACCACTTGCGGATGTCGGTAGTAAAAGTCATGGCTGATACTTTGCCGCTGGTTTGGTTGCGCAGCAGCAATTGCACCGGCCTTGGGTTGTACGGCGAGGCATAACCTTCGTTATTGATGGTGATGTTAACGCTTAATGTGCCGCTTACTTTTGCAGAGGTAGGCAATTCCGCATTTTTGATCACAAAACGATAACCCAGTTTCTGTTTGATGCTATCCATACAGCCACCACTTACCCAATTGTTGTTTAAATCGAGATCGTAAACCGCGTTTAAAAAGCTGTAATGAAATTCGGCGAACTCGGACTTTGCAATACCTGTTGGCTCACATTCGTTTTTAGGTGTGTAAGCATCGGTACAAGTTTCACCGCCAACGGCTGTGTATTTGGTATCGTAGGCCTCGTAATTTCTTAAAGCGGTTACAGCGTCGACTGCCGGGCTTGATGAATTACCATAATCAAAGTAAGTGCCTTCATCATCAGTGCTTGATAGGAAACAATCATTATGGAAACCGATCCTTGCTTTATCAGTTTCGGTAAAAGCTTCAGCATCTGTCATGGCAGCGGAGCTTGTACTTGCCTGGATGCCGTAAACATATCTTTCCTTTAACTGCGGAATGCGTACCTGTACCATTCTATCGGCAGGCAAAGCAGCTAACATGGCTTTCAGCACATCAATACGGTCTTGCCAGTTTTGGTCGTATAATTGCCCTTGCCCGTTTGAAGATGCATCACCAAAGTAATCGGTATAATAATTCTCACCATAAATACCGATGAAGCCTAGCTGCATCACAGCAATTACATCCTCATTGGCCTGCAAATGCGGCGCAAGCTGACTAATATGATTCAGTATTACAGCCTTAGTAGCATCGCCATATGGCGGACAAACAGATTGTGCAGGGCAAGTACCCGTATGCGTGGTATTGGTATACATAAAGCGCGGTATCAGCTTAACTCCTGCGGCCCTCGCGGTTGCGCAATCCTGATCGAATTTGCTCAGGAAATCAGCAGAAATTGGGGTTGTTACAAAGCTATCCAACACATACTCCACAAAAACAAGGCTGCATGATACGGTGTAAGTGGCACCAGTAATACTTTGGGCACTACGGTAGCCTGCAAGCAGCGATTCACTTAGCGGAATGTAATTACTGGAGTGGATTTCGGCATATTGAAAAAATCCACGTTCAGGGTTTACAATATCAGCGGTATTTTCGGTATAGGCAGATGTTACGGCGGTATCCGCGCTATTTTTAATAGCCATTTCTTTTTTACTGCACGAGGACAATGCCAGCAATAGCGCAGCAGCTATGATTATGTTTTTCATTATTTAATTTTTAAGCTAATAAATTGGCGATAACCTTGTGGTTATATCTTAATGAACACTTTATGCTTACTCAGAAAATAACACAGGTACCACTCAGCAAATAAGGTAACCAGTGAAGAAAACACAGCTATAATTGGCGCGGATATGCCGGTGAAGCCTAAAAAGCCTTTTACAAAAATCCCTATCGCGCCGTTGAACCATTGCGCGCCTACGGTTTCAAAAAACAGGTAAATAAATATAGAATTTACCCCCACAGCGATACAAACCCAGGCATATTTATTCACTTGTTTAATATCAACCAGCCAGTATAAAAAGGCAAGGATAATCAGTATCCAACCACCCGAAGCCAATGCAAACGAACTGGTGCTTATTCGCTTAATGATCGGGGTTATATTGGCGAGATCCAACCCAAAACCTAATATCAAACCAATAACTCCGGCTATGATTAAGTAACTTATTTTTTTGTTGGGCGATTCTTTAGAGATCAATAATTTACCGGCTAGTACGCCCCAAATGGTATGCGCGGCAGTCGGGATAATATTGATTGCCACCCAGCCATCGGTATTGATTTTACCCATCAGCACGGTATCCATATAAGCCCCGAAATTGTGGAACTCTACATACGGTTGGCTAAAGCCGGGCATTAATATGTTTCGATAAAGCACATCGGTGATGATCAGCAAAGCAACAGAAAACGCAACCTGAAACCAGAATGACCTGTTAATGATTAAGTAAGCAATAAGCGTTGTAAACGCCAGCTGTGTTAACACGTTCCAAAGCTCGAACACCAATTTACCGGCGTAAACACAATGCAGGCCTGTGCCCAATATAAACAGCTTTAATGAGCGGATGGCGATGTGCTTAAAGTTCTGCTGCCAGCTAATCCCCTTTTGCAATTTGGATTGATAGGAAATATACATTGCCGCACCCGCCATTAACATGAAGGCTGGCTGTACACAATCCCAAAAATGCAGGCCATGCCATGGATCATGAAAAAATTGGTTAATAAAACCGTCGGCAACACCTCCTAAATGCAGGGCCTGCAAATTTTCGTACACCAGGCAGCTTTCGCCGGCCAGTAGTATCATGATGAGGCCACGCATTACATCTAAGGAGATGAGCCTGTTTGACGATTTAGGAATGATGCTTTCCATTTAAACTAAATTATAACTATGGCTGATTTTAAATTATTGACTGATATTAAGTAAAATAGGCGCCAAGTTTAATCCCGGCATCCAGCCTATATTATTGTAATTACTATCGCTCACGATGATAGCTAATTTCATAGCAGGGCCAGTTAAACCATTTATTTTGCTGCGCGATAATGCCATTTCAAATTCGGTAACACCATTTGCACTTTGCACGGTACCCAGCGTAAAGAAACCGGCAATGCTAAGCGCGTTAAATGAGAATGCGGCTTGTCCATCTGCATCTATGTGCTGATATTGTGTAAACGGCGTGGCACCTTGTGGGTAAATCAGCATACCTTCCAGCAGGAAATCATAACCACCACCGGGTATTGCTCCGGTTGTTAAGCCTGTTGCCGCATTATCATCGCTATCAATATAATAGTCGAATATATTTTGGTCGGTAACATTTACATTAAGTTTCATGTACACGTATATATTCTGACTATCATAGTCAAATTTGGCTTCCTGTACCACGCCACCAAGTGCGAGCGATGGCGGCAAAACGATATCCGAAATGGTATCCCAATCGGCCAGTGTATTATCGTTCAATAATATTGGCGAGCTTTTAGATACGTTTACAATGGTTGATCCATTAATCACATTACCATTGTTTAAGGTTGCATACAGCGTAACCACGTGTTTGCCTTTGTGCAGGTAAGTGTGTACCGGGCTGGTTTCGGTTGAGCTGGTGCTATCACCAAAATCCCACCTGAATGATTTTGCATCGGTTGTAACATTGGTAAAAGTTACATCGTAACCTTTAACTATATCAGTAAAAACTACATCCTTAACCGGCCGTTCGGGGTTTTTCTTACAGGCCTGGAATCCGACAGACACCCCTGTTAGCAAAAGGAAGCTTAATATATATTTAAATTTTTTCATGTCATTTTTATTAAAAGCAATTAACACTGTTACTAATAACTATGGGTTTTGAGTAGCTAAAGGATTTGATAAGATCTCCGCCTGCGGTATATAATAAATGATTTTGGTACTGGTGTACGGGATAATCATATTAGGATAGTTGGTTGGCGCTACACTCAAATTAATATCTGCTGCCTGTAAACCTTGCAGGTGATAGCCCCAGTAAGTTTTATTCATAGATTGCTTGTTGCGATAAACCGTGAATGTACGGTCGGCTTCAAAAGCTAATTCTAATCTTCTTTCCAGTAGCACTACATCCAACGCGGTTTCGCCGGTAGGCACATTACCATTGTAAAGTGCACCTGATAAGCCCCTGTTCGATCTGATGAAATCAACATCGGTAAGCGCTGCTGATGTTTGGCCCTGGTTCGCTTCGGCTTCGGCCCTGTTCAGGTACATTTCTGATAAACGGAACATAACCGGTGAACTTAAGGTTGGACTACCTCCCTGGAAAGAAAATTTAGTTACATAATAAATCGGAATACCATTTTTGTATTGCTGAGCACCTGATGTTGAATCCACATCATCATCAATATAAGAGGTACGCACATCTTGTGGGTTTTGCGCGTACAGATCGCGTAATGGCTGCGATGCATATTCCTCGCCCCAGCCCGAGTTACCGTTTGAATAATATTGCGAAGCTACCGATCCGAATTTCCCATAATCATCAAGCGTAGTAAATGCGATGCAGAAAATAGTTTCGGAGTTGGCTTGCGCGTTGGCAAAAAGCGTTTTAAAATTCGCCGCGCTCGATTCGGTAAATTTACCAGAGTTAATTACCGCATTACTGTAGGTGATGGTATTCGCGTAATCAGCTTCATATAAATAAACACGTGATAATAAAGCTTCTGCCGCCTCTTTGTTGGCATAACTTACCCCTCTCGACGAAGCATCTGTCATCAGTTGCGATGCTTTAAGGCCATCGGCAATAACCTGTGCATACACATCTTTAACAGATGAACGGGCTTTTGATGATGGGTCGGTAGTGGCTGTTCTTAATATAATACCCGGCGCGCTTGAATTAACGGTATATGGCTCGGCAAAAAAGCGTACCAGGTTAAAGTGGCAAAACGCTCTTAAAAAATAGCACTCGCCAATTAGTTGCTGCTGGGCCGAAGTTGGGTTGCTGATTTTAGATCCAGCTTCGATAACCGTATTGGCATCACTGATAATTTTGTAGGAGATATACCAGAAATAAGCCGCGTTTACCTGCGTAGGTGTAAAACCTAACGAAAATGTAAGATAAAACGGATCGGTTGTTATCTGCCCGCAAACCACATCATCCGAAGCAAAGTCCGACATCTGAAAATACTGGCGCAGGTACATGTTGTTATCATCGGTAGTACCTTCAAATACCTCGTGGTCTTTAAATAACGCATAGGCCCCGTTCACCGCGTTTAACAAACCATCTGATGTTGTTGCCAATGATGCCGTAGTTACCGCGTTGGTTGGGTTATCTTCAAGCTTACAGCCTGTATATGTTTGCAGCATTAAACATGCTGCTGCTATGATTAGTAATTTATTTTTCATCACCTGATCTTTTAAAATTTAACATTAATGTTCAGTAAAAACTGGCGGTTATCCGGGTATTTAAAGTCGGCAACACCTGGGGTAACAAAATCACCCGGGGTTATGGTTGTTGCAGGGTCCTGGCCCAGGTAACGGGTGAACGTGTAAACATTATCCGCGCTTAATGATAGGCTGACATCGCTAAAATTAAACTTCTGAGCAAACGATTTTGGCAACGAGTAGCCGAAAGCAATGTTCCTCAAGCTTAAGTAGCTGCCATTTTTCAAATATCTTGTAGATACTGAAGTTGAGTTGGTATTATTCTCCGGACTTGGCTCTGTAGCGATATCGCCGGGATGGCTCCATACACTGCTACCTTTAGGCAACACAATCTGGTTTAAGAAAGGCTCGCTGCCATCGTTTTCAACCTCGGCAAGGTTGGCGTTGTAAACTTTGTTGCCGTACTCAAAGTAAGTGTTAATTCTCAGGAAGAATTTCTTGTACTTGAATTCGTTATTAAAACCACCCTGAAATTTAGGCAATGCGGAGCCTTGCTCCTGTAAAGTTGCCGAAGCGTAATTAGATGTTAAAGAAGTTGATGTTACTTTACCGTTGGCATCTTTATTTTCAACAAGCCATTGCGGTGCGCCTGTTTGCGGGTTTACACCTTCCCATGTAGGCATGTAAAACTCGTACAAGTTGCCGCCGGTGCGGTAAATTTGTGATACAGCATCTTCGCCGGTTGAAATAACGGTTGAAGGGAAATCCTGCAGTTCGTTATTATTAAAGCTGATGTTGAAATCGGTTGTCCACTGAAAATCTTTATTCTTGATGTTTTGGCTGCTGATCGCGAACTCTAAACCATTGTTAAGCACTTGCCCGCTGTTTTCCCATTTGGTTTCAAAACCAACCGATAGTGGTTGCGAAACCTGTAACAGCAAGTTTTTGGTAACGTTGTGATAAGCATCAACCGTAATATTAATACGGTGAAATAAACCGATATCAAAACCCGCATCCAGTTGATGTTTACTTTCCCAGGTTAAATCAGGGCTCTCTAACTGTAATGGCGTTGCACCAACTGCCGAGTTATACTGGCTGGTTAATGAATATAAACCCAGATACCTGGCTGCGCCGATATCCTGCGTACCGGTTACACCGTAGCTTACGCGCAATTTTAAATTATCAATGGTGTGGCTTTCTTTCATGAAATCCTCGTTGCTTACCAGCCAGCCACCTGAGATAGATGGGAACGAACCATATTTATTTCCTGGCGCAAACGCTGATGAACCGTCTATACGATATGAACCGCTCAAGAAATAACGCTCTTCATAGCTATAGTTCACTTGCGATAAGTAGGATAAAATTGATGGGCTATCAGATGAACCATTTACAGCCTGCGTATTTGAAACAACATCTAACGACTCCAGGCCAAGTGGCAAGCCTTTACCCGAAGCACCAACCGTATTCATTTGGCTGCCTTCAAACTCTACACCCGCTAAACCATTGATGGCGCTTTTTCCCAGTTTGAAATCAAACTTTAATAAGTTGGTTGATATACCACCGTAATCATAAGTACTCTGATCATTTAAATAACCGGTGCCATGGTATATACCTTCAACCTCCGGACTATAAAAAGTTGAGCTGTAAGCGTAAGAAGCCGAACCTCGGTTAGTTGTATTAAAAGTTAACCATGATGTTATCGGCAGGTTTAAAGCTAAGTCGTAGTTAATGTCGAAGCTTTTAAACGGATGGTCTGAGTTATCGATAGTATTGATCGGGTTTGTTTTATCCCTCGACCACCAGGTGAAAGTAGAATTACCATCAACATAAGTCGCGTTATGATTGGCACCATAAGGATTATCCCATGGCAAATTCAAATAAGCATAGTAAATATCGTTGTAATCGTAGCTCTTACCCTCGCTGCCGCTGATGTTAATGTTGTTGGTAAGGGTAATTTTATCAGTAAAATGATAAGTATTGTTTGATCTTAAGTTAACACGCTTATAATCAGTATTCATAAACGTTCCGCCTTCGTCGTAATAAGTAACGCCGAAGTAGTAATCGTTCTTATCAGTTTTACCCATTGCCGAAAAGTAGTAGTTTTCTACCGGGGCAGGTTTAAACATGGTTGTTAACCAGTTGGTATTGGTATTTAAGATAGATGCAGGGCGTTCGGATTGAAATTGTACCAGGTCAATTACATAGCTGTTGTTGCCTGCGCCAGGTATATAATCGCGGAACAACTGTTTTTGGTTTTCATAAAGCTCGCTGCTGTTCATCATGGTCATGGTACCAAAATCAGGTGTCCTGAAACCGGTTACCGCCTGAAACTCGTATTGCGTTTTGTTGCCTTTGGCTTTTTTGGTTGTGATGATAATTACACCACCGTTAGCCTGCGAACCATAAATAGCTGTTGCGCCTGCATCCTTTAATACAGTAACGCTTTCCACATCATTCGGGTCATAATCGCCGCCGATGATACCGTCGACCACAATTAATGGTGCCTGCGCGGCATTTACTGATGATACACCCCTCAGCCTGATTTCGGATACACTGCCCGGAGCGCCTGATGAGTTTACAACCTGTAGACCGGATACTTTACCTTGCAGCATTTCGCCGATATCATCCGAAGTAACATCCTTCAGTTTTTCTGCCGATACCACGGTGATGGCGCTGGTTAAGTTACCTTTCTTTTGAGATGAATAACCGGTAACCACTACTTCGCCGAGTTGCTTGTTATCTTCAAGCATGGAAATGGCGACCGTGCGATCACCTGCCGGAACAACAATTACTTGCGAAGTGTAACCGATAGAATGCACCTCGATAGTAACCGCGCCTGCAGGTATGTTTATCGAAAAGTAACCATCGGGGCCCGATGCCACCGCGCCTTTTGTAGTACCTTGTAGCTGCACAACAACCCCGGGTAGTGCGGAGCCGTCTTTGACTGTAACTTTTCCTTTTAGTACCCTTTGCTGGGCATAAAGGTTACAACAGCTAACTACCATGAAAATTAAGAGTAAGAGTTTTTTCAAATTAGACATAGTTGAGTGTTTAGTAGAATGTTAATAGATAGGGTCATTATAGTTTGATTTTAGTAGGTTAATAGTTATCAAAGTTGATTTAGTGTGTTCGTATACGCAAAATTATATTGCGTATATAGCCTAACAAGCATGTATTATAATGCCAATCACATCGTTAAACCAAATATATGTAATTTATTTGCGTGTTCGCACACATTAAATAAAAGTTTTTTTAATATTGAGTTACTTTTATGATTTTGATAAAAAAAACTAAATGAATAGTCGAATATTGTCAATAAAATAATATTCTATTAACAAATTAATAACACTGCAAAGATTTGAGAATGTGCAATTAATACAAAAAGATAAATTGAGGTAGTATTGCCGGTTAGGCGAATATTATCTTTTCAAAAAATTGCGGCAAATGGAAGTTAGGGTCGGTGTGCTCAATATTATTCCAGCTCAGGAAGTGGGGCTCGGGCAAATCATCGCCGCATTTAAAAAAATTGGCGCAGCACTCCTGGTTTTGTAGTGAGGTGATATGATGATGAGTAAAAACAGTAAAAGGTATCTGTAGGGTAAGCTCCCAGTAATACATATCTTCTATATCCGAATCAGCGATATAATGATGAGTATCTATAAGTTCAATAACCGGCCTATCTAAATAAACACGATCATTTTTACCTGATCCATAGGCAATTAATGGCGTACCTATGCAATTAAATTCAAGGTTGTAATATTTATCGCCGCCATCAAAAGCTACAAAAAACTCAACACAGGTATCTTTAAAAACGGGGTCATTAATTTCGTTATAGCTGGCTTTGACGTGTTCCTCGGTTACATAATACTTCAACAGGATACTATCATCAGTATAAGCCATGGCAAATGCAACATCAGGCTTATAACCAGTAATACTCCATAATAAGTTATCTATATATTGTTTAGGCTGATCGTTAAGCAAAACGCGCGCACTATCTACTCCGTTAACGATATTTTCGGCTGGAATATAGGCAACTTGAAGGTGTTTCATGGCAATTTATTAAACAACGCTTAAAAATTGCGTGTTCGAACACAAATATAAGTTTTATCACTAAATCTAATCAGAATTTAGATACTGGTGAATGCAGGATCTTTTTCGTCGAGGAAATAGTTTAGGTTTTCTTTAGTTACAATATCCAGCGGCAAATATTTTAATATAGGTACTTCTTTTTTAAACACCAGGTGCTCGGCCAATTGGTAAATACCCCAATACCCCTGCCCTTTCGGGTTTTGATTGATCAGGAAACTGATATTTCCCTTCTCCAGGTAATGCAGGTTTGGCGGGATTAAATCGTAACCTATTAATTTAATATGGGTAATGTGTCGTTGCTCTAAATACTTAGCCACATCATAAGCTTGCGATGTGGTTACAAATATTTGTTTCAGATCCAGCGTTTGCTCAAAAATTTCATCCAGCTTTTTAATAAAGCCCGATTGGCTCGATCTTTTTAACTCAACCCTTAAAATATTATACTGATGTTCCAGGTTATTTTGGGCGAAGTAGTTTTTAAAGCCCTGCTCCTTTTTAACCAAATGCTGGGCATTGCTTATTTCCTCGTCAATATGCGCTATTAATATAGAGCATGGTTCAGGCTGACCATAATGCACCAATTTAGCCGCTACTAAACCACTTTGATACGAATCCTGACCGATATAACTCAGCGGATCATAATCTGCTATTTGCGTATTGAAAAGCACAAACGGAATTTCCTCCTCGCGCCATTTCTCAAAAAAAGTTAAAGTTTCTTTGTAATAAATAGGTGATAGTAAAATACCATCCGGCTTTTTCTGGGTTACCTCGTTAGCCTTTGCTACATAAGAGTCCACACTCTGTGCATCAAAAAGAAATTGTTCAACGGTAACGCCATATTGCTTCAGGTCCTGCTCCGCTTTTTCAATACCTAGTTTCGGCGCAAGCCAAAAATTATCATGACTGTGATCGGGGATCAGGGCAGCAAAGTGATAAGTTTTTTTAGAACCCAGCATACGGGCCATCATATTGGGCTCGTAATTCAGTTCTTTAATAATTTTCAATACCCGCTCCTTTACATCGTCGGCAACGCGGCCGCGGTTATGGATCACCCTGTCAACCGTACCGGTTGAAACATTGGCTTTAAGAGCAATATCCTTTATACGTATTACTGAACTTTGCGAAACGGGCTTTTTCTTCATCACTGGATACAATATTACAAATATCACGCATAAAAAAGCAGGGCTTTTGTAAAATACGTTAATAATTTAACAATGAATTATTAGCGAAACCATTCAATTAACAGAATAGAAACAAAAAGCCCAATTATGGCGTATTTAAAAAATGGCGCAAAGTATTTCGATTGTTTTTCCGCATCAGCTATTTAAAAATCATCCGGCAATAAAGTTGTCGCGGCCAGTTTATATTATTGAAGAATTTTTATTCTTTAAGCAATATCATTTCAATAAAAAGAAACTGGTACTGCACAGGGCATCAATGAAATACTATGAAGATTTGCTTATTAAAAAAGGATTTACCGTAAGTTATATTGAAGCCAACGATGAGTTATCAGATATTAGAAAGCTAATAACTGATTTAGCTAAAAAAGGAATAGAGCAGATACATTATGCAAATGTGGCAGATGACTGGCTGGAAAAGCGGCTTAGGGCACAATGTGATAAATACGGCATTACGCTTACCGCATATAAAACACCAAATTTTTTAAATACTACTGATGAGGTTGCTGAGTTTTTTGATAAACAGAAAAACTATTTTCAAACCGATTTTTATGTTTGGCAACGCCGAAAACGAAACATTCTGATTGAAGCAGATGGCAAACCCATTGGTGGTAAGTGGACATTTGACTCTGAAAACCGGCTTAAATTTCCAAAAAATGAAGTTGTACCGTTAATAGATCCGCCAGGCAGCAACAAATTCATCAGCGAAGCGCAAAAATGGGTAGATGCTAATTTTGAGCATAATTATGGCAGCACCATATCGCCGTTTGGTAACCTGGGCGGTTTTTACCCGGTAACACATCATGATGCTGAAGTGTGGCTGGATGATTTTCTTAAAACCCGTTTCCAAAATTTTGGCATATATGAGGATGCCATGGTATCATGCGAAAGCTTTCTGTATCATTCGGTGCTTACGCCAATGTTAAATATCGGCTTGTTAGATCCGCAGCAAATTATTAACAAAGCATTAGCGGCAGCTACCGATCACGATATCCCGTTAAATTCGCTCGAAGGTTTCATCAGGCAAATTATGGGTTGGCGTGAGTTTATCCATATAGTTTACGAACGCGAAGGCAGCAAACAACGCACTAGCAATTTCTGGGGTTTTAGCAGAAAGATACCAAAATCATTTTGGACAGGGCAAACTGGTATTACACCTGTTGACGCTGTTATTAAAAAGGCAACAGCAACGGGCTATACCCATCATATTGAACGACTGATGGTTATGGGTAATTTTATGTTGCTTTGCGAATTTGACCCTGATGATGTATATCGCTGGTTTATGGAAATGTACATTGATGCTTACGATTGGGTAATGGTACCCAATGTGTACGGCATGACGCAATTTGCAGATGGTGGATTAATGGTTACTAAGCCATACATTAGTGGTAGTAATTACCTGTTAAAGATGGGCGATTGGAAAAAAGGCCCATGGCAGGAAATATGGGATGGCTTGTTTTGGCGATTTATGCATGTACACCGCAGCCTGTTTCTGCAAAACCCAAGGCTTGGCATGCTTATAAAAACGTTTGATAAGATGCCTGTAGAAAAAAGAAACAAGCATTTATCTATGGCTGAAAACTTCCTCGCATCATTATGACCTAAAAAGCAAAGCTCCCGCCAAAAGGCAGGAGCTTGATTAATAACAATGGTCAGTTAAATTATTAATTAAGTTGTTTTTTTTTAAAACTTGAATGTTAGCTTAGTGAACATACGCGTACCATTAAAGCCCATTTGCACTGCTTCATAAGGGCCGCCTGATTCGCTATCACCAAATGAACTTGAGCCTGATGTGGCACTGGTTGAACCTTTTACTAAGGCAACATCGGGGTGTACATTAAATAGGTTATCAATACCAAAAGTCCATAAAAGCGATTTATTAACTTTTAATGATACATATATATCTGTAGTTACTTTTGGTGTAAAATCAAAAATTTCAGGCACTTTGCCACTTCCGTTATCCAAAGTTACATATGGGAAAAACGGATCAGGCGCGTTAGCCGGTGCGCTGGTTTCGCCGAAACCAAGCTCTTTTACATCGCCGTAATGAGTTAAGTGGGTTCCGAATGAAAACTTGTTTACACCGTACTCCATGCTAAGCGTAACCTTATCCTTCGGCGCGCTGGCTTTAAGAAAATATTGTTCCCTGTCATCAAAAAACGTCGCGCTATCCGCAGCCGAATGTTTGAAAGTTGAAGGAATATTGATTTTGTTAATAGTCAAATCCTGGATGTTGCCTGCTAATAAAGCAGTGAAGTGACTTTTGTCCCAATTTACATGGTAGTTGGCTACTATATCAACACCCCTGTTGGTGGTATTAACCGCATTAGCAAAAAACTGCGCATCACCAATGCCGTTTTTAGCTAGTATATCGTTTAGGGCAGTGCCTAAAGTAGGATCGCCGGCAGCGTACAAGCCCGAAATTACGATACGGTTTTTAACATCTATCTGGTATCCATCCACAGTGAAAGACAAGTTTGGCGTAGCTTCCCATGCAAAACCCAAGCTGTAGTTATCAGATGTTTCTTGTTTTAATTTAGGGATACCCGCTGTTTCGGCAACTTCAGAGTAGTTAGGTACCAATTTGGTATACACCAGGTTACCACCAATGATGGAAGTATTGGTGTTACTAAAGTTCATCTGTTGCAAAGTAGGCGCACGGAACCCTGTGCTTATTGAACCACGGATGTGGAAGTTATCATCAACCTTATAAGCTGTTGCTAATTTAAAAGTACTTACACCGCCAAAATCAGAGTAATGTTCAACACGTGCTGCTCCATCAACTAACCATGCATCGGTTACATTTAAAGCACCTTCGGCATAAAGCGCCTCGTTGCTGCGATGCGCGATAACCGCATCGGCCGGCTGATAACCCGGGTAACCTTCAGATCCTGATGCTTTTTCGGTACCATCGGGCAGGGTTGCACCACCATATATATATGAGTTGGGTTCGCCTGCGTATAATTGGTAACGCTCGTATCTAAACTCACTGCCAAATGATAATTGTAAACCTTGTGCTACACCGGCAAAGTGCTTGGTGATATCGGCATTAGCGGTATTTTGTAAAAAATTGAAGCCACCATCATCAAAACGAGTTTGTATTGGCTGGCCCGCAACGTAAGGAATTGAAGCGTTAAAGGTATTTGCACCAAAATAATGAAAATCGTTACGCCCTGTATTGTTGCTTAAGTCCCAGTCCCAATCGCTTTCTGTTGTTCCTCTAAATCCGAAAGCTGCAGATTCATCTTTGATGTAAACATCTTCTTCCGGATCATAGTACACGTTGTTTGCATTCAACGAACCATCAGATGCTCCGGCAACCTGCATAATGCCCGGAACAAATATTAAAGCGCCTGTTTTAGGATCAGTTGGGAATTTGGTTTGATTTGCGCGAAGCGTATCGCCATTGGAAATGTAATCATAGCTGCGGGTGTAAGCATAAACCTGTGAAAATTTATAATTATAGCCTCCAAATGAATAGAATGTAGTTTTGGTGCCGGCCAATGGCACTTCCATATTATACATACCACCGCCTGCTTCAACAGAACCATCACCAAAGGCACGGCGCTCACGGCTGATCGCGATATCCGGATCATCTCTAAAAGTTTTCCCCTGGTTTTCGTAGTTAGCACCAATGTTGATAAAGCCACCGTTTTTGCCAATAGCTAAACCATAATCGCCGCCCAATGTAAAGGTTTGGCCGTCGAACCTTTTACCGGTATAATACTGGCTCGGGTCTGAATAATTTAAGGTATTGTGCGATTGATCATCATATCCGCTGAAACCTGCATTTACCACAAGGTGATTGATATCTTTTCGCAGCACAATGTTAATTACACCGGCAATCGCGTCAGAACCATACTCGGCTGATGCACCATCACGCTCAATCTCTACGTGATCGATAGCCGCTTCGGGTATAGCATTTAAATCGGTACCGCTGTTACCACGGCCACGTGTACCCACCTCGTTAACAAAAGCCGAAAGATGGCGGCGTTTACCATTTACCAAAACCAGGGTTTCGTCAAAACCTAAACCACGTAAGCTGGCAAAATCAATCGCATCCGAGCCGTCGCCACCACTTTGTTTGTTGTAGTTGAACGATGGAACCGACTGGTTAAGCTGGCTCATCAAATCGGGCTTGGCAGTTGTTTGACTTGTTGAACCCACAGAAATCACATCAACCGGAACCGGTGAATCCATGTTTGAGCGGGCAGCACCGCGGTTACCTAATATAACCACCTCTTTAAGCGACGCGGTAGATGTAACCATGTCAACATTTACCACCTGGTTTTCGGTTCCCATGGTAACGGTTAAAATTTGTTTATCGAAACCTATGCCGGAGAAGCTTATTTTATAAGTACCCGGTTTAAGGTTAATGCTGTACATACCATAAACATCTGTTGAAGTGCCAACGCCTGATGGCAATACGGAAACAGTAATACTTGCTGCAGCTGCGTTAGTGCTTGTAACTTTACCTGTGAGCCTTTGAGCAAAAACAGATACAGTTAACAGCATAAAAATCGCAATAAATAAGAAACGTAATTGTGAAATCATATTTTTTTAGTTTGGGTTGAAAATATATTGAGTTAATTAAATACTAAACTAATGTTAATTTTTTATAAACAACTAATATTTATAACTAAAATGTTACAATTCAATAAAATATTTTTACAAATAATACGTTTTAATCAATTTATATTTGATTTTGACTTATATAATGAATATAATATCGCTAAATGAAAAAATAACAGGTAAAAATTTAATATTTAGTAAATTTTAGACATCATTTTATTATTTTGCCACTGAAGAGATAAAAGAAAATTCGGTCAAACCTTTATACTCATATATGGTTTTATAATTCATGGAAACTAACCGACTATCACCAACACTTGCAGCGGCCTTAAACGCGCAAATGACCAACGAAGCACACAACGCGCAGATCTATCTTGCTTACGCTTCATGGGCCGACGACAAAGGTTACGGCGGCATTGCCAATTTCTTGTTCAGGCATGCCAACGAGGAACGTAACCACATGATGAAATTTTTAGAATACATTTTAAAGCGCGGTGCCAAAGTAGTGATCACCGAAATACCCGGCCCCGGTGCCGACCCTGTAAGCGTGAATGATTGCTTTGAAAAAGTGTTTCAATACGAAGTTGAGAACACAACCAAGATTTATGACATTGTAAACATGAGCATGGACGAAAAAGACTGGGCAACCTGGAACTTTTTACAATGGTTTGTGAAAGAACAAACCGAAGAGGAAACTTTAGCTCTTGGCCTGTTAGATAAAGTTAAAGTTGCCGGTGGCGCAAATGCTAAAGATGATGCACTTTACGCTTTAGATAAAGAATTAGGAGTAACGCCTGATGATGCCGTGTTGGCGCAAGATGTTACTGTAGAGAAACCGTAATTACATTACTATATATTTAATAACGCCAGTTGAAACCCGACTGGCGTTATTTTTTTGTAAAAAAATTTGCCGATGGCATAAATTATGTATTTACAATGCAGGTTTTACCTACTTTTGATACAATGTCATCATTTAGTTACAAAGCTGTTTGCTTATCCTTTTTTCTTTTACTGGCACAATTATCCGTTTCGGCGCAAACCGATTGGAAGTTGAGTAGTGATAACGACGGCTTAAAAGTTTATACTGCCGTAGTACCCAATTCAAAAATAAAGGCCATTAAAGTTGAGTGCGAGTATAAAGCTACGCTATCACAATTTGTGGCAGTGCTTATCGATATTAAAAATTCGCCGGAATGGTTATACCACACCAAATTTTGCAGGATCGTAAAAGTGGTTTCGCCAGAGGAATTATATTATTATTCGGAAGTTACCTTACCCTGGCCTGCGGAAAACCGGGATTTTGTATCGCACCTAACCGTTAGCCAAAACCCGGATACCAAAGTGGTGCTGGTTGATGGCCCGGCAATTCCCGGTATTGTACCTTTAAAAAGCAGCCTGGTACGGGTTGAACATTCTGGCAGTGTATGGGAGCTCACTCCTACACCCGATGGAACGATCAAAGTTAAATACACGCTGCACGTTGATCCCGGAGGCGAACTACCGTCATGGCTCATCAATATGTTTGGCACCGAAGCACCCGTGCAGATCTTTAAAAATTTAAGAACCGAACTGCAAAAACCGGTTTATAAAAACGCGGTGCTACCTTTTATTCAAAATTAAGCCAGCCATTCTTCTACCGCTTTTACGGTGTCGGTATAAAATACGCTATAAGTTTCTTGGGTAACATAGCCAACGTGCGGGGTTGCCAGCACATTTTCCATTTTACGAAAGGGATGATCTTCAGGTAAAGGTTCCTGATCAAATACATCCAAAACAGCACCGGCAATTTTATTTTGTTGCAGCACATCGATAATTGCCGCTTCATCAGCTAACGGACCACGGGATGTATTCACGAAGTAAGCAGTTGGCTTCATTAATTCTAATTCTGCCTTACCAACTATGCCGCGGGTTTTATCGCTTAGCACCATGTGAATAGTAACAATATCAGCCTGCTTAAATAAATCTTCTTTACTAACCAGGGTTGCACCGGCTTCTTTGGCCCTATCGTCGGTAAGGTTTGGGCTCCAGGCGATAATATTCATATCAAATGCTTTGGCATAAGCGGCTATTTTACTGCCAACCCGGCCAAGGCCTAATATGCCTATGGTTTTCCCTTTAAAATCGTTACCGATGGTGGTTTGCCAGCCGCCGGTTTTAAAGTTGTTTACTTCGGTTGTGATGTGCCTCGCCATAGCCATAATCAGCGCCCAGGTATGCTCTGGTGCGCCGCTTTCAACGTAGCGGGTATTTTTTATGGTGATGCCTAATTCTTCGGCTGCTTTGTTATCTATAGATGCATTACGCATCCCGGTAGAAACGATCAGTTTTAAATTAGGCAGTTGGGATAATATATTTTGCTTTAACGGCGTGCGTTCGCGCATGGCGCAGATAACTTCAAAGGGCAATAATCGCTCAATTACCTTTGCTTCATCGGCAATATGATTGGTAAAAACAGTTACTTCGGCTTTTGCCGTAACAGCCGACCAATCAGCAAACTTAAACGCAACCTGCTGGTAATCGTCCAGCACAGCAATTTTTATCGGGGAATTATTCATGAGGCAGTGTAAATTGGTGATGCAAACTTAAATACATTACCTAAATAATACATGCTTTGGCTAAATAAGTTTCTGCCGGTAAAAATTACAGGGTATGCTCAACTACCGGCTCTTCCTTGGTTTGGTCACGTTCAACCAATATTTTGCATTCGCCTATTACGGCAGCAATAGCACCAACTGCAACCAGTACCGGCAATATCAAAACACCTACAATCCCAAACACTAATGGAAAACTTGCCAGCTCTTTTTCATTCCTGTCAAGGATGGTTATTTTACGTACATTGCCTTCGGCTATCAGTTCTTTTACTTTCTTCAACAGATTTTCGCCTGTTACATGAAATGATTCTTTTGTCATGATCTTTTTGATTTTGATATAACAAAGGTATGTCTACCCCCAAAATTACTGCCATACAAATCGGTATGATACAGTATTTTGTCGGCGAAATTCAAAATCATTCGGTAACTAAAACATATCGCCATAAATAAACTTATACAACCATGATCTCAGCCATTATTATTGTCATCCTCGTTATTTTAGGATTGTACCTTGTATTTCGTAAAAAAAGTGTCCCAACTGTTATCGCTGCCGAAATAAAACCAGCCGATTATAAATTGTTACTGAACGAGCATGTAGCTTATTATCAAAAGTTAAGTAATGCAGATAAAACCCGCTTTGAGCAATTGATTATTGAGTTTTTGCAGGATGTAAATATTGAAGGTGTTGGTACTGAGATAACTGAGCTCGACCGTGTGCTGATCGCTTCAAGCGCGGTGATTCCGATCTTCGGTTTCCCCGAATGGAAGTACCAAAACTTAACCAACATTATACTTTATCCCGATACGTTCGACAAAGAATACCAGTTTGAAGGCGGGAGCCGAAATATTATGGGCATGGTTGGCACAGGCGCTATGAACGGACAGATGTTACTTTCGAGAGCAGCTTTAACCAAAGGCTTTTCTAAAAATTCAGGCAAAGAAAATGCGGCTATCCATGAGTTTGTGCATTTGCTGGATAAATCCGACGGCGAAACTGACGGTGTACCCGAAAATCTGTTAGCCAACGAATATGCCGAGCCATGGCTTAAAATGATGCACCAGGAAATGCACCGCATCAGCGCCGGAAAATCGGACATCAACCCCTACGCGCTCACTAACGAAGCTGAGTTTTTAGCTGTAGCATCTGAATACTTTTTCGAGAAACCACAGGAACTGAAGAATAAGCACCCGGAGTTGTACGAGGATTTAAGCAGGATATTTAGTCAAGATCCGGCACAGTAAACACAATTAAAATTTAAATTAGAAGTTTATAGCTTAAATCAACCTTTACAGCACAAATGAACTTCGCCACCGATAAGCAAACGCTTGATGATCTGAGCATCTTCCCTAATGCAAATAATCATCGTACTGTATTGGGTTTATTTAGCACCAAAACGCTTGGGGGTAAAGATAGGCTTGAAGAAATTTTTAGCAAACCATTAATAAACCGGCAGGATATAAAGGATAGGGTTGAGATAATCAGCTATTTTCAAACCAACAATACCACGCTGTCAATTGACAAACAAACCTGCGATTTTATAGAGTTTTATTTAAAGCCCGATTATAAGGCAAAACCATTTGTAAAAATAATCGGCATTTTTAAGCGGATTGTTTACACGTTTAATAGTAATAACACTTACTATGTTATGCAGCAAGGAGTTGACCATGTATTAACGTTTATTGATGCGATAAGTGAGTTTTTTAATGATACGGCAGAAGATCATCCTAAGCTTTTAAGAGAATTTTATACCCGGGTAAAAGTAATTTTAAGCCATCCCGACTTTGCACTGATCAAACAGATCAGCAGCAAAGCAAAATTAAATGCTGTTGATTTAGCTACGCTGGATAATTTATTTAGGCGTTCAACGGATAAGCTAAAGGATCTGCTCGAGATTGTATACTGGTTGGATGTTTATATTTCGGTAAGTATTAGCGGAAAAGAACTGGGTTTTAATTTACCTATTATAAAAAAAGGTGATCATCCATCTTTAGCTATTACCGGGCTCTTCCACCCTTTTGTAAAAGGCGCTACCCGAAATGATATTGATTTCAGCCACGAAAAAAACCTGAGCTTTATAACCGGCACTAACATGGCCGGTAAATCAACCATGCTTAAAGCGGTTGGTATTGCTATTTATTTGTCGCAATGTGGTTTACCGGTGCCTGCTGATTATATGGAAACCGGCGGCTTTGACGGCTTGATGAGCACCATAAATTTAGGCGACGATATTGATAATGGGAACAGTCATTTTTATAACGAAGTGCTGCGGGTGAAGCAGGTGGCCGAAAAGATCAGCCAGGCTCAAAACATATTTGTAATTTTTGATGAACTGTTCAGAGGTACTAATGTTAAAGATGCCTATGATGCATCGCTGGCCATAATTTCGGCTTTCGCAAAAGTTAAGAATAGTTTTTTCATGGTATCAACCCATATAATTGAAGTTGCCAATGATCTGAAAAAGATAAGCAATATCGATTTCAGGTATATGGAAACAATTTTTGACAATGAAACGCCGCGCTATACCTATCAGCTTAAAAATGGCATTACCGAAGAACGCCTTGGCATGTGGATAGTTAAAAATGAAGGCATTGTAGAGATTATTGAAAATTCGATCAAATAACTATTCGGCTGCTTTTTTCACATTCTTCACAAATAAAACGGCCATCAATGCGCCCAAAAATCCAAGCACCGACGCTATTCGCATAATATTGGCGTAGGCTTTTATAAAACTTTGGTGATAGGCCTGCTCAATTGTTTTGCTATCCATAATCCCCTGCGGTACATTAGCGTTGCCGAGATTGGTTGCCTGTGCCATCACTTCCTGTTTTTGTTTGGGATTTAGGTTAATGGTTTTCACCTGCTGCTGCAACGCTCCTGTAAAAAACAACACTGCCAGCGCGCCAAATATCGCTACAGCAAAAACATTGGCAACCCTTGATATCGCATTGTTTACGCCTGATGCTGTACCCGAAAATTGATCACTTACCGAACCCATTACCGCTGTAGTTAATGGCGCAACGGTAAATGAAATGCCCAAGCCAAATACTATTACTCCAGGAAAGAACGAAGTCCAGTAATCTGCCGGGCCATTGGTTTGTTTAACAAAGGACAAGATCAGCAAACCTAAGCCTGCCGTTGCCGGGCCAAATATCAACAGCCATCGCGGGCCGTGCTTATCCGCTAATCCACCAGCAAACCGCGCCAGGGTGATCATCATCACTGTAAATGGCAAAAACGTAAGCCCGGATTCCAGTTGCGAATAACCTTGCACCTGTACTAAATTAAGCGACATAAATAGCATCCCCGCACCCAATCCGGCGTATAAAAACAGGGTAAGTAAATTAGTACCCGTAAACATTGCATTTTTAAATAGCGGCAAAGGTATCATCGGGTTTTTGCTTTTGGCTTCGATCAAAATAAACAGCAACAGGAAAATAACACCTGCAATTAACGACAGGTAAGTTTGCCAGCTATGCAACCCAACAGCAGGCATCCGCAAAAAACCAAATGTTACCAATGACAGTCCTAAAGCAATGGTTATAGCACCGGGAAAATCCAACGAGCTATTACTATTATCATCTTTGATCTCGTTCACTTTAAATGCCAACATAATCAGCGCGGCTATACCTATCGGCACGTTGATAAAGAAAATATACCGCCACAAACCGGCATCGCCCAAAGCGCCGCCCAATACCGGGCCGCCAATGGTTACCACCGTAGTAAAAGCCGACCATGTGCCGATGGCTTTACCACGTTCTTTTGGGTTGATGGATGATGAGATCAATGACAAGCTTCCGGGTATCATCAACGCGCCACCAATGCCTTGTATCATCCGGAAAGCAATCAGGTAAAGGACTGTTGGCGCGAAA
>Ga0302303_10000793_pt1 | contig 23293 bp, 24 predicted proteins | sample III_Palsa_E2_1_FD_194542 | JGI IMG/M metagenome (GOLD analysis project Ga0302303, IMG submission 194542) | Peat permafrost microbial communities from Stordalen Mire near Abisko, Sweden - III_Palsa_E2_1 | ecosystem: Environmental > Terrestrial > Soil > Palsa > Peat permafrost | place: Sweden...
TGGCATGTAGTAATGTGGTGGTAAAGCCTCTTTTAGCAGTCATTATATCCGTATTTACGTAAACGCGATTGAAATTGCGAACTTAGCAGTTTTTAGGCAACAATTAAAAGAATTGGATAGATTGCCTATAAATTCTACATTTTTCGTATAATTAATTATGAGGGCAGTAATACAACGCGTTACACAGGCCAACTGCAGGGTAGGCGGTGAAATTACCGGTAAAATTGATACCGGCTTTTTGGTTTTGCTGGGTATTGAGGATGCCGATACGGACGATGATCTGCATTGGCTGGCCCAAAAGATCTGCGGTCTGCGGGTTTTTGGCGATGAAAACGGTTTAATGAACAAAGCGCTGGCGGATGTTGATGGGAACATATTGCTGATATCGCAATTCACCCTATTCGCGCAGACTAAAAAAGGCAACCGCCCGTCATTTATAAAAGCCGCCAGACCAGATAAGGCGATACCGTTGTATGAGCAAATGATAGCCTCACTGAAAACATTAACCGGTAAAAAAATAGCTACCGGGATATTCGGGGCGGATATGAAGATAAGTTTGACAAATGATGGCCCGGTTACCATTATAATGGATACTAAGGACAAAGACAATCATTAACATAATTTAACAAAAAATCATAAATACTTTATGGAAATTAGTGAAGCCCAGCATCTTGTAGATAGCTGGATAAAAACAACAGGCATCCGATATTTTAACGAACTGACCAATACGGCCATTTTAATGGAAGAAGTTGGCGAAGTGGCCCGCATTATGGCAAGGCAATACGGCGAGCAATCGTTCAAAAAATCAGATACGGAAGTAAACCTTGCCGATGAAATGGCCGATGTGCTTTTTGTGCTGATATGCCTGGCCAACCAAACCGGTATCGACCTGACGGATGCACTGGAGAAGAATATGCAGAAGAAAAGTATTCGCGACGCCGACAGGCACAGGAATAATGAGAAACTAAAACCCTAAAATATGAAAAGGCTGATTTTTGTTGCCGGTTTGTTTTTAGCATTGGCGGCTTGTAAAAACAAGAATGCTAATGTTGACATGGTTAAATTTCCACCTCCGGTGGTTAAAGCGGATGTGGAAGTGACCAATGCCAAGGTGTTACCGCCCCCGGGCAATGACGCACTTGAGGAAGCTGATGCTCCGGTAGGCAGCGAAGATAAAGTTAACGGAGACAACGCAAACGCTGCTAACAATAACGCGCAGGTAAGCGATACCTCCAAAAAAATTATAAAGGAGGGAACCATCGAATTTGAAACAGCCAACCTGGCCGCGACCCGAAAAAAAATACTTGGTTCGCTGAAAAAATATGGCGGTTATGTGGATGAAGATGACCAGACTACCAATGGCGACAGCAACCGGAAAGAATACGAATTGAAGATTCGCATACCGGCTAATAATTTCGACCTGCTATTAGATACCGTTTCTTCAACTGCCGATAAGATAGACAGCAGAACTATCACCATCACTGATGTCACTACACAGTACATCGACATAAAAACCCGCCTGGATAATAAAAAAATACTCGAAAAACGCTACCTGGAACTGCTCAGCAAATCCTCAAAAATATCCGATCTGTTAGAAATAGAAAATAAACTTACCGAAATACGCAGCGCAATTGAATCGACACAAGGGCAGCTTAATTATTTAAGCAGGCAAGTGGCTTATAGTTCGCTCGATATTACTTTTTATACCCAGCAGACCGCGCAGGTAAACAGCGGTAACGGCCCTGCTTACAAATTCAAAACCGCCATAGCCGATGGCTGGCAAATTTTACAAAACCTGTTTTTCGGAATCATCACCCTATGGCCTGTAATATTGCTGCTGGTAATTATTTACTGGCTCATAAAAAGATGGCGCAAACGCAGGAAAGTAAAGAAAGCGGTGTAGTGCTATGTTATAAAAATTTCGCGAAATTGTGAGGGTGAAATGACGTGACTTTATTCTAATATGTCATTGCGAGGCTCATGCAGAGGTACGAGCAAAAGAGAGCCGCGGCAACCTCGTTGCCATTGCACACAATCGCTATGTACAGCGACGAGGTTGCTTCGGCGCGCTACCCTATTCACTTCCCGGCTCGCAATGACATTTTTTCTAACACGTCATGTGCAGGCACGAAGATTGATGTTATAGCCTAACCAGCCGTTCCCCATCCAAAACGGGGATAGCTGTCGCGATATCAACCTGCAGGCAAAAGGCGATATCCTTTTCAATACCTAATTGTTTGAGGCGTTCGCTGTGGGATGTTTTTTTGAGATAGGCGTCAAGACCGCCTTTTGCTAATTGATACAGGTCATTTGCCGCGATGGCCGCGTCATCAAGCCTGAAATTGTTGTTTTTTAGCTGATCAACTACCGCCCCGGCAAAAATGGTATCCTCCAGGTTAAAGTTGTTTTTCCAGCCTGCACAAACCAACAGGATGTTTTCCTGCTGTGTTTTTAGCCAGTTGCAAACAGCGCTGAGGTTTAAAAACGAACCGATAACTATTTTTTTGGCATTGCGCGACAAATGCAGCGCGTGAGTACCGTTGGTGGTGGTTAGCACAACCGTTTTGCCCGCCACTTTTTGTTTTGTATACGAGAATGGCGAATTGCCAAAATCAAAACCGCTAACCACTTCGCCATTACGCTCGGCTGCCAATAAATAGTGTGGATATTTTTCCTGGTAGGCCAGGCATTCCTCTACCTCGGCTACCGGGATTATCGCCTCGGCGCCATTATCAATTCCATAACAAATGGATGATGTCGCCCTGAAAATATCTATCACCACAACAATATGATCCTCAACATTAAATAAGGGAATGAGCGATGGGCTCAGGCAAACTTGGAGGTCATTGGTCATTTAATCATTGAGTCATTGATCATTGAGTCATTTGATCATTAATGACTAATGACCCAATGACCCAATGATTATTTATAAAACGGCGGCTTAACCACCTTTGCCTTTACTTTGTTATCGCGAATGCTGATAAATATTTCTGAACCTTCTTTGGCAAACTCGTTTTTTACATAGCCCATGCCAATAGCTTTTTGTAGCGAGGGCGATTGTGTGCCCGAGGTTACTTTACCAATGGTATTACCATCCGCATCAACAATCGGATAATCATGGCGGGGTATGCCGCGGTCGATCATTTCAAAGCCAACTAACTTTTGACTTACGCCCTGTTGCTTTTGCTGCTGCAGGGCATCCGAATTAACAAAATCCTTACTGAATTTGGTTACCCAGCCTAAACCCGCCTCTAATGGCGATGTGGCATCATCAATATCGTTGCCATATAAGCAAAAACCCATCTCCAAACGTAAAGTATCACGCGCACCCAAACCAATTGGTTTTATGCCGAATGGCTCGCCGGCTTTAAAAATAGCATTCCAGATGTGTTCGGCATTGGCATTGTCAAAATAGATCTCGAAACCACCGGCTCCGGTATAGCCTGTTGCCGATACGATCACATTATCTATCCCGGCAAATTTCCCTTTTTTAAAGGTATAATATTCCATTGATGGCAGGTCGATATCGGTTAAGCTTTGCAAGGCTTCGGCAGCGCGGGGGCCTTGTACAGCTAACAGCGAGGTGCGGTCAGATATATTTTTCATATCAACACCCCAGGTATTGTATTTTGAGATCCAGTCCCAGTCCTTTTCAATGTTTGAGGCGTTAACCACCAGCATATAGGTTTTTTCGTCGATGCGGTACACCAGCAGATCATCAACAATACCGCCATCCTCATTGGGGAGGCATGAGTATTGCACCTTGCCATCATATAGCTTGGTAGCATCGTTGCTGCTCACTTTTTGTATCAGGTCGATAGCCTTATCGCCTTTTAAAATAAATTCGCCCATGTGGCTCACATCAAACACGCCAACCGCCTTGCGTACGGTTTCATGTTCGGCGTTGATGCCTGCGTATTGTACAGGCATATTGTACCCGGCAAAAGGTACAATTTTGGCGCCTGCCTTAATGTGAATGTCAGTTAAAGCCGTATTTTTCATATAAAATAATTGAACGCAAAAGTAATAAAATTAGCCTAACATCAGGCAGGCAGCAGGGTTTGGTATAAACTAACCAAGCTATTGGTTACCATGTTTGCATCGTGCTGCTGCTCCACTAATTTGCGGGCATTAAGGCCTGTATTGCGGCAATATTGCTCATCGGTTATGCAGCGTTTTATGGCCTCGTAAAACTCTTCGCTGTTGTTGGCTATCAGTATGTTTACGCCGTTGGTAAAATTGATGCCCTCGGCGCCCAGCGAGGTGGAGATGATGCATTTTTCCATCGCCATACCTTCCACTATCTTTACCCGCATGCCACCGCTTGATAAAAGCGGCACGATCATGATGGATTTGCTGTTCACAAATTCCAGCGCGTCATCAACCTCGCCCTGGATAAATATTTTGCCCATCGCCTCGTAATCATCAAAACGCTCGGGAATATCATTACCTGCCACGTAAAGCCGCACGGGTAGGTCGCCGTCCACAAGTTCCTTATGAAAATTATCTAAAAACCACTCGATGCCCTCGCGGTTGGGCAGCCAATCCAGCGAGCCGAGGAAAAACAAGCTCGGCACTTCGGTTTTGCTGTAATCGGGCCGGTACTTTTCAAGGTTCAGGCCAACGGGTAATATCTCTATGGGTATTTTTGTGCCGTACTCCATCAAGGTAAGCTTATCCTGCTCGGTAAATACGGTAATGGCATCAAACTTATTCAACTGCTCCAGTTCATAATTTTTTATACGCCGGGCATGCATCCTCAGGTACGATTTTTTAAACGGATCGTTCTTTTGCCCGGCCAGGCGTTGCCAAACCTGGTTCTCGATATTATGCGCCCGGTAAACCAGTTTGGCATTACAATTTTTGCGTACCGCTGCAAGATATAACGATACCATTAAGCCATCAAACTGGATAATATCGTAGGTGTTGTTCCTCACCTCGCGTATCAGCATACGTTCAAACTCAGGGTCGTAATATTTATTGATATTGAAGGATGTTGTGCTAAACAGGTTGATAGCCACATCAAGTATGGATACATTAATATCGATATTATAGGCCCTGTAATTTATTTTGCTAAGCAGATCATCCTCCGGCTCATTGGTTTCGAAATGTTTTTTGGTTTTGAGGGCTACCACAGAAACCTCGTGCCCTAAATGCACCAGCCCTTTAATGGTATTGTACACCACGATCTGGTATCCGCCATTTTGCGGAAACGGCACACGATAAGCTAAAATGAGTACTTTCAAGTGGATATTTTGGTCTGAAACAAAAATACCATCCCGGAGGGCTATATCAAAGTCATTTTTAAAAAATACTTAATTGCGGGTCGGTAACACGGAATGTGCGGCGGTGATATGGGGTATAACCTATTTCCAAAACTGTTTGACGGTGTTTTATGGTAGGGTAGCCCTTGTTGCTATGCCATTGATATTCGGGATGCTCTTCGGCAATTTGCTTCATATAATCATCGCGGTAGGTTTTAGCCAGTATGGATGCTGCCGCGATGCTGAAATATTTGGCATCGCCCTCAACTATGCAATGGTGCGGGGTATCGTAATACTTGTTAAAGCGGTTGCCATCGATGATCAGAAACTCCGGCTTTATATGAAGCTTTGCTATGGCCCGGTGCATGGCTAAAAACGAGGCGTTGAGGATATTGATAGCGTCTATTTCCACATTATCAACCGAGGCTACGGCGTGCGCAATGGCCTTTTGCTCGATTTCAATTCGCAGTTCATAACGTACCTCTTCTGATAACTGCTTGGAATCATTCAGTAATTTATGCTTAAAGTTATGCGGCAAAATAACCGCCGCGGCAAAAACCGGCCCGGCAAGGCATCCACGCCCAGCCTCATCGCATCCCGCCTCAATAAATTCCCGCTGGTGCCTTGCTAATAACATATTACAAATATCAGATTTTTTTAAGGCGATTTTTTGAGGTGTGGAAAAGTTAAGAAAAACACAAACAACAAATAAAACACTAAAATATCCGCAGCGACAACAACGTAATATCATCAATGGCCTTGCCCTTGGTTACCAGTTTTACATGATCCAACAAGGTTTGGTTAAAATTATCGGGTGACAGGTGGCCATATTGTAATAAAAATTTCAGCAGTTTATCTTCATTCCACATTTTTGCTCCTGTCGATTCATAATCTATTAAACCATCAGTATAATTAAACACGAAACTTCCGGGGTCTATGTCAATTTCGCCCTGGTTTAAAAAGGGCAGTTCCTCAAAAACACCTATCATGGTGGTGCCCAGCTTCAGGTGAATAGCCTCGCCTTTTGAATATAATATAGCCGGGTTATGCCCTGCGTTCACATAATTAAGCATGCGGGTCTTCTCATTGTATTTAGCCAGAAAAAGCGTGATGAACCTCTCGCCTTTAGTAATATTCAGCACGATCTTATTCAACCGTTCGATGATATTGGTGAGGTCATCCTCAACCGTGGCCCAGGCATGCAAACTGGCCTGGAAATTAGCCATCAGCAAGGCCGCCGATATTCCCTTGCCCGATACATCGGCAATACACCATAAAAACTCATGCTCATTCAGGCGGATAAAATCAAAATAATCACCGCCGATATTCTGGTGTGGTAAATAACGCGCGTCGATCTCAACCCCTGCATCCTTGTGGATCCGTACAGGCACCAGCATGTTCTGCACCTCAACGGCCAGCTCCATTTCGCGCTGGAAACGTTCGGACTGTAGCCTTTCTCTAAATAGTTTCTTGTTTTCAAGCGCCACCATCACCACGTTTATCAGCGTTTGTATAAAGTTCAGGTCGTTGTTAAGCATTTCGCCCGAGGTATTAAAATCACCCACCAGCGCATAGGCTATAGCTTTGCTTTTTTGATAAATAGGGATAAAATAATCGTACTTATTAATTACCGGGTGGGTATGGCTCGCTACCGGGGTAGGCGTTTTAAATTTGTTAAGCTCGGCGCAGGCCCTGTGCAGTATGCCCACAGGCTCAAAAATGCCGCCATATTTTGATATACAGATAAAATTTTCGTTATCCTGTATCAGAAAGCGGAATTTGCCAACCTGCAGGTAGTTTTGTAAAATAACTTCCAGCATTTGTATCAATACCGGTGTAGCGGTATTTTTATTAATGGCCCGGGTTACTTCCAGCAAAGCATTTAATTCCGTTTGCCTTTTCAGCAGCAAGCGTATCAGTTCGTCTTCGCCTGAACTATCGTTGTTATTTTGCATTATACTATTAGGGTGCCCTAAAATAAAACAAATATATTTTATAACGCGTTTGTTTTTTATTTTATGTTAGAAGGACATTTTAAGGGGGGAGATCGAGTGAAGGTTGAAGTTAATATCGAACACCCAACATCGAACACCGAATGATGAAGTAAAACTTCGATATTGGACATTCGGCGTTCAATATTCGATATTAATAATTGAATACGCTTCCTTAAATAATGGTATTGACCGCACCCTACCTAACCGTACGTCCCTTCCAAACATACTTCCTCGTGTTCCCTATCAATCCCACATAAACAAAATAAATAATATGTATGGGCGATAGCAATATGAGCAGCCCCACCAGCTGTACCCGTTTAAAAAATAGGTTTACCGGCAACAGGAAGATGGTTTCGAAAACAAACTTCAATAAAAACTGCGTGAGGAACAGCTTGAAAAAGGTGATACTGTAAAAGCTCAGCCCGGCATTTACCAGCAGCGAAACATTAAACAGCCAGATCCCCACTGCCAATGCCACCACCTTTTTATCCTTATATTTTGTTGATTTGGATGCCCAGCGGCGGCGCTGATTTAAAAATTCATTCAAGGTATGCTTGGCATGCGTATACACAATAGCATCGCGTAGCTTTAAAAAACCGATCTTCCCGGCATAGCGCTCTGCTACTTTTTGCAACAACAGCTCATCATCGCCCGATGCAAGGTCGTCAATCCCTTTAAAGCCACCTACTTCGTAAAATACATCCTTGCGGTAAGCAAAATTGGCGCCATTACAGGTGGATGCCCGGTTATTGCCGATGAATGACGCGCCTACAGCCACCAAATACGAAAACTCCAAAGTTTGCAAACGCTCGAATAGCGATTTCTCCTCGAAATAAGTTACCGGTGAGGAGATCATGACCGGCTGCTCGGTTTCATAATAATTCACAACCGACGAAAGCCATTTCGGCCCCATTCTGCAATCAGCATCGGTAGCTACCATCAACTCCCCGGTCGACAGGTTAATGGCTTCGGCTATGGCTTTCTTTTTATAGGAGTTTAAGGGTTTATCCTCGTTCAGTTGTAATAACTTTACGCCCTGCGCGGCATAGCTGCGGATGATATCGGCAGTGCGGTCGGTTGAATGATCGTCGACGATGATGATCTCTGTGAGATGTTTTGGATAGTCCTGCGCTAAAATATCATTAATGGTGAGGGCTATCTTTTCCTCTTCATCGCGCGCGGCGATGAGTACAGTTACTTTGGTTTTAAAAACTACGGGCTTTAATTGCGGGCGTTTTAATTTGGCCCACCCGGTTATGAGATAGATAAGCACCAGCAGGTATAAACCTGTTAGCAATAATGAAGCAGCGCTATAAATTTCGATCAAAGAAGTTGAGTTTAAAAACGAACACGGAGCCTAAAATAGCAGGAATTATTAAATTAATAAGCCATATTGACGAAACTGCCGCCATTACCGCTATGGACTGATCGGTAATATAGCTAAAAAGAAATGCCGCAGCGCCATTGCGCACGCCAATATCAAGCAGATCGAGCGATGGCATGGCCGATTGTACAAAAAGAAAAACAAATACCATCATCACCATGCTAAACACCGGCATTTGGGGTATAAGCAAGTGAATGATCAGGTAATACTGAAAGGTAAAAACAAAAAAGCGTGCCAGGCTAAGCCCCATGATATTAATAAGGTCGGGTTTTTTGTAGCGGCCCATAATATCAAAAAAGCGGTGAAATTTTTTGATGTAAGGGATATAATCCAGCACATTCACCAGCCATTGGATATGGAAGAAAAATATGCACAGGAAAACACAGAAAATAACGGAGCCGATAACTATGGCTATATAAATAAAGATGTTTAAAGGCACAAAATTGTACAGGAACCACATCGCGCCGCTTAGCCCAAGCACATTAGTAATAACATTTTGCCCGAACGAGCCTACCGCCATGGCAAAAACCCCGTGTATGCGTTTGCGGTTTGGTAAAAACAGCACCCGCCCCGCATATTCGCCCAGGCGGTTGGGGGTAAATATGGCCCAGGTCAATCCGCAAAAAACAGCCTCAATAGCTGCCCAAACCGATATCGGCTCAAGGTGTAGGGTTAAATAGCGCCATTTTAATGATTCCAGTATCCAGTTCACCAGCATCAGCAGCCCCATGAACGACATGGTGATGATCACCTGCGTATGGCTGATGTTACCGATAAGCGTTTGAAACTCGCGTAGCTTATCGCCCTTTTCCAGGTATTGACGATAGATAAACCAAAAAGCCAAAACCAGTATAGCGGCTTTTAGCAGGTACGAGAATAGTTTTTTGGCAGCCTTAGTCAAACGGGGTATATTTTGTGCAATGTTACGAAAAAGTCCATAGTCCATAGCCCATGGTCAATAGCTTTTTTGTTTTACTATCGTTCATGGGCTATGGATCATCGACTACCTAAAAGTCCATAGCCTATAGACAATGGCTCGTAGTTTTTTTGTTTTACTATCGTCCATGGGCTATTGACCATAAACTATCTAAGCCGCTCCTTAAAAAAAGCGATTGTATTTTTATAAGCATCAGCTGCGGCAACAGGGTTACTGCTTGGGCTGCTTGGGTTGGCAAATGCATGGTTGGCATCATACTGGTGCAGATATAGCTTTTTGCCCGCAGCCTTCATATCCTCAGCAAATTTGGCAACCACCTTTGTGTTTATCCATTGGTCGAGGTTGGCAAAATTACCCAACACATCGGTATGCAGGGTTTTCAGGCGGTTCACATCCTGCTCGGGCATGCCGTAATACATTACACAGGCTACGGCTTGGTTACCTGCTAATAACGAAGCCTGTAAGCTCCAACCACCGCCAAAGCACCAGCCTAAGGTAGCAATATGTGCTTTAGGCCCCGCGTAGGCTATGGCGCCCTTTATAATGGCATCTGCGCGATCGTCTTTTACGCCCTGCATTAACTTGGCGGCTTCTGCCCTGTCTGTTGATGATTTTCCATCGTACAGGTCAAGGTCAATAATGTTTACATTGCCCAGGTCGTTATATATCTGTTCCGATTCCTTCTTCACATAATCATTCAGGCCGAAGTATTCATGTATCACCAAAATGTAGTTACGGGTAGGGGTTTTTGCCTTTAGCTCATAAGCATCTGCCGTGCGGCCATCGGGTGTGCTATAGGTAATGGGCTTGCCAATGCTGCTTTGAAAATGTATAGGCAGCGGTTTTGGGTGCGACATTACAAATTTTTTGTTGGAGGCCAGCATCGCGAATTGCTGTGTGGCCGATTGCTTGCAACAGGCCATTTTGCTCTGCCCAAAGGCAACTGTGCTGCATGAAATAATTAATGCAAAAAGGAGAAGTTTTTTCATCGTTGTTTTCATTTTTTCCGGGAGTTAAAATAGATACAATAGTAGGATTAATTTGTTTTAAGATCATATGTTTAGACGGATAATAAACCCGCTTAGTTGCCTAACCTGCGTCAATCACATTATAAGTAATACAGGCATCCGCACATTCGCATATCTGCACATCAGAAATCCGCACATCATTCATTTGCACATCCACGCATCAATTATATCTTTGTATTAATGATATTTCTAACATTTTTCATAGGACTGATAGCCAATTTTGTTGGTTACATACCACCCGGAAATATTAACCTTACCCTTGTACAGATCACTATAAATCGCGGCTTAAAGCAGGCGGCGCAGTTTATTACTGCGTTTTCATGTGTAGAATTTTTCTTTACCTATTTTATTATGCATGCCGCCAAGTGGCTTTCGGCGCAGGTACGGCTTGATACGGTTATTGATTGGGTAATGGTAGTTTTATTTACTGTTTTAGGCACGATCACCTGGATACACCGCAAAAAACCACCTGAAACCAACTATTCTGAACACGACAGCATAAAATATGGCATACTGCTGGGCTTTTTAAACCCCATGCAAATACCCTTTTGGATGATTACCGGTACCTACCTCATCACCCATGAATGGATACTTGACGGCAGGCTTGCTTTGGTTATATTTAGTATCGGATCTGCAGCAGGTGCATTCTTATGCTTGTTTTTGTACGCGAATTTCGCTAAATATATACAAAGCAAATTTGCGCTGAGCACTAAGGTTATCAATACCAGCATTGCCATACTGTTTTTTGCCTTCGCGGCATATCATGTGGTGAAGCAGGTGTACCTGGTGTTTTTTAAGCATCATTGATGGTTGATTAAAAATCGCGCATCCAACTTAATCAACCACTCACTCAATCAACTACTTCTTCAAATTCCAAATCTTCTCGGCTTTTCTTCCAATCAACCAAAACGAGCCCGCCAGTATGGCAAAGAATATGGTTTTATTGGTATGATCCCAAAAGTACTCGAAGTATTTGGTATAGATAAAGATAATAAGGAAGGTGATGCCAAATTCACGGGCGATATCATCCTTGCTTTTAAGGCCGTAAAATAAAAAGCCTACAGCCGCTACCGCTGCAATTATGCCCCAGTAAAACAGGCTGATCTGTTTAATATGCCACCAGTTATCAATACTGCCATAATTGCCAAATACACTTAGCAGCCAAAGCGACAGGAACAGGTATAAAAGCCCAACCACATAAGTAAGATCATCAAAAAGAGCGAACCATTTTCTTTTGCGCAGTATATAACAGGCGGTAACCAGCACTATGCCAAAAAGCACAAAGCGCAGGGGATAATTCATGCCCAAAAAATAATCGCTCCAGCGGGTTTGGTAACCTGTTTCGGTGCCAAACCAGCTGCCCAGCGAAACCAGGGCAAATAGCCATATAAGTTTTGAATCCATGCGCCAGGCCAAAAAACCATACACAAAAACTGATAATAAAAACAGCAGCGAAAAATGCCCGGAACCATTATCAAATGTTTTACCCAAATAGGCAATGCAGCAGGCCGTAAACAGTACGCCTGTAAAAATAATAGCCTCGTTACTGAAAATTCTTTCGGGATTACGTTTTTCCCTGCGCCTGCCCAGGTAAAAAAGAAAAGCGGCGACAATACCCGATGCTATACTGATGATAATATCGGGCGTATAGTACAGGTTTTTTAGCCAGTTGATGATGGTATCGTTAACAATCAGGAATGCAAAGGATGCCGCGCCGCATATCAACGCTATCCAAAACGAATACTTTGCCAGCCGCCTCCAGTCAAACCCTTTTACTTCGTAGGTTTCGCGCAGCTTTTGGCTTTGTTCATCACTGATCAAATGCTCCTTTTCCCAATAAGCAATGGTTTTATTTAAGAATTCACTATCCTGCTTATCAAGGTTGAGTTTGTTCATTGTTCATTGATCATTGGGTCATTAGTCATTGGGTCATTTATAGTATGGTGTTCATAATAACCGGGTACGCTAACTATTGTTTAACATAGGCTATGTATTCATAAAACCAATGACCTAATGACTCAATGATCAATGACTGCTTAAAAGCGCCAGCACATCGTCCTTATCCTTGCCCAATTGTTCTATCAGTTCATCAAGGGTTGCAAATTTAATGTCGCCACGTACAAAGTTGTAAAATTGCATGGTTACTTCGTCGCCATATATTTCGGCATCAAAATCAAAAATATTTACCTCGATATTTCGGGTAATGCCATTTATGGTGGGGCGGGTACCTATATAGGCCATGCCTTTATAAGTGGTGCCCTTTATATTAACTTTTGCCGAAAATATACCATCGTCGGGTATCAGCTTATATTTTTCCTCGATCACTAAATTGGCAGTAGGGTAGCCTATTTGCCGGCCTATCTTATCGCCGCGCCCAACCTTGCCGGTGATGAAGAAAGGATAGCCCAAAAAGGTATTGGCCAGCTCAATAGCGCCGTTTAATAGGGCTTCCCTTATCAGGGTTGAGCTTATGGCAACTTCGTTTATATCCTGTTCAGGTATTTCAATCACATCAAAGCCATAAACCGGGCCTAGTTTAAGCAGATCAGCTAAACCGCCCTGCCTGTCTTTACCAAAACGGTGGTCATAACCTATTACAATTTTTTTTGTGCCGATCTTATCTACCAATATATCGCGGATGTAGGCCTCGGGCGTTTGGTTTGAAAAATCACGCGAAAACGGTGTGATAATTAAATGGTCTATACCCAATTCTTCCAGCAAGGCGGCTTTTTCATTAATGGTATTGATCAACTTTATGCTTTCATCCTCAGGATGCAATATCATTCGCGGATGCGGGAAAAAGGTGAGGATCACGGTTTCGCCACCACATTCTTCAGCCAGTTCTTTTATCCGCGCTATAATTTTACGATGGCCTATATGCACACCATCAAAAGTGCCAATGGTAACCACCGCGTTTTTTATCGGGCTGAATTCATCAATGTTATGATAGATCTTCATATAAGGTAAAAGCTGAAAGGTAAAAGGAGAAAGCCCTTAAGTATTCTCATGAGGTATCACTTTAAGTTCACGTATTGTATTAAATAACTCCATTACTTCCCATGCATCAGTTACTTTATAATTACCGCTGCGTGTGCGCCTTAATTTTGACAGATATGCCCCGTTATCAAGTGCTTTGCCAAAATCATTCACCAGCGAGCGGATATAGGTGCCTTTGCTGCACACCACCCTGAAATCAATTTCGGGCAAGGCTATCCGGGTTATTTCAAATTCGGATATGGTAACATTGCGCAGCCTTAGTTCCACTTCTTCGCCGCGGCGGGCTTTTTCATACAAGCGCTCACCATCAATCTTTATAGCCGAATGTGCCGGAGGATATTGCTGAATATCGCCCATAAACTGTGCGCAGGCGGCTGTAATTTGTTCATCAGTAATATGGCTGATGTCGAAAGTTTGATCCGGTTCCGTTTCCATATCATAGGATGGCGTTGTGGCCCCTAAGGTCATTGTCCCGGTATATTCCTTTTCTTCGGCCTGGAAGGTGTCTATTTGCTTGGTCATTTTACCGGTGCAGATGATGAGCAAGCCTGTAGCCAGCGGATCAAGCGTTCCGGCATGGCCAACCTTTAGCTTTAGCGGTTTAAAGGCGTTGCGGATCTTACCCACTACATCAAAGCTCGTCCATTGGTAAGGCTTGTTAACCAGCAATAGTTCGCCGGCAGCAAAATCAAATTCCTTTTGTTTGGGGTGTTGGGTATCCAAAATTTATTTACTTAATAAACGGCAAAGGTAAGATTTTAGTTGCCTGGTTGAGAAATGCAAATAGCGATGGGTTCAACCCATCGCTATTAAAATTTATAGTTAAAGTTAGTATATTAAACTTTGTGGTTTGAAATGGGTTCGTTTTTCAACTCGATTTTAGCTTTCTCGGGAGATGATTGAACATCATTATTGTGTAAAGCATTTGAAGTAAAAAACAATACAATAACAGCTAATCCTGCAAAAATACGGTACCAGCCAAATGCTTTAAAGCCCTTTTGCTCTAAAAAGGTAATGAATGACCTTATAGCAAGTAAAGCTACTACAAAGGCAATTACGCTGCCTATAACCAGGTATATCACATCATGGTGTATAGCATCTGCGGGTAATGTGGGGTTTTTCTTTTTGAAATCCCAAAGATCTTTTAATGTGGCACCAAACATAGTTGGCACAGCAAGGAAAAAAGAAAATTCAGCGGCAGCCGTACGGTTTAATTTTTGCGACATACCTCCTACAATTGACGACGCAGAACGGGAGATCCCGGGAATCATGGCTAAACATTGGAAACAACCAATTTTAAAAGCAGTTAAATAATTTATGTTTTTCTCCTCTGTAACTGTGGGCTTATTAAACCAATCATCAACAAATAACAGGATAACACCACCAACTAATAAAGCAATGCCAACAACCAGCGGGCTACCCAACATAGTTTCGATTTGCTTTTTTAATAATACACCAAGTATAACTGCCGGTATAACAGCTATCACCAGTTTTATATAAAAATTTATAGAGCGGAAAAAACGCTTAAAGTATAGCACTACTACGGCCAATATGGCGCCAAGTTGGATAACTATTTCGAAAAGTTGGACAAACGGATCTTGACTGATGCCCATTAATGAGCTTGCAATAACCATGTGCCCGGTTGATGATACGGGTAAAAATTCTGTCAACCCTTCAATAATTGCCAGAACTATAACGTGGATAATGTTCATGCTTTAGCAGCGGGTTTTTTCAGTATCGCTACAAAGCCTAAAGCAAAGCCCCCTAAAACAACTATGGGAGCCAGTACAATTTTTGTATTGCTGTAAATATCTGTAGTGCCAGCCATCAGTACAAAACCTAATGCTACAACCACCACGCTTGCAATAAGCCACGCATAATTACTTTTATCAAAAATAAAATGAACGGGTTTATTATCGGCAGCCTTAGGGGCAGCAGGCTTAGCCGCAGTTTTTACCGGGGGAACCGGTTTTGTAATTTTTTGTGCCATATCTTTTTAATGAGTGAATTATTGAATTAGTGATTGAGTGAATTGCTTTTATTGTTGAATTATTGAATTGATTTTTATTCTCTTTTCTTTTTTGCTTTAACCTTTCAGCTTTAACCTTTCACCTCCAACCTTACCTATACAGGTCATAGATCTTTAGCCTTAAAAATTTGTTGACTGCCAAAAATGTGCTGAATGCTGATATAAATACGCCCAGGCCTATCACCACCAAAAATACGATGCCAAACTCGGTATAGTTTTGCAGGATAATAAGGTCGGGTACCTGCTGGTCGGCAAGGTATAGTGTGCCTATCAGTATCATAATGGCTATCAGGCCGCCTAAAAGGCCATGCCATATACCGTATAGTAAAAATGGTTTGCGGATAAACCCCTTTGTGGCACCCACCAGCTGCATTGATTTTATTAAAAAACGCTGCGAGTAAATAGCCAGCCTTATGGTATTGTTGATCAACGCTACCGATACGATCACAAATATGGCTGTAAACGCCAGTATGATCAGCGTAATGGAAGTAAGGTTCTGGTTCATCTGGTCAACCAGCGATTGCTGGTATTTAACTTCTTTAACTATAGGGTTTTTAAGCAGTTCGGTTTTAAACTTTTCTATATCGGCGTTATTGGTATAATCAGCTTTCAGGTATACATCCAGCGATTGCGACAGCGGGTTATAGCCCAAAAACTTCACAAAATCTTCGCCCAGGTCTTTTTGCAGGTTGCGCGCGGCCAGTTCCTTGCTTACGTATATCGTTTGCTTAACCATGGGGTTGGCTTCCAGTTGTTTTTGCAGCTGCAATACATCGGTTTCGTGAGCGGCATCATCCACAAAAATATTTAGCACAATGTTTTCCTTTACGTAGCGCGAAAGGTTGTTGGCATGTACCAAAATAAGCCCCAATAGGCCTACCATCAGTAATACCATAGCAATACCAAATACGGTTGAAATGTATATCGTTTTGGTTTTTTTTGCCGATTCGCTTGCTTCAAATTCTTCCATTATATACCGTTTGGGTTTTGCGAAATTAACAAACCCAGCCTAAAGGTAAAAGTTTATTGCTGATAATTATTTATTGGCTTATAAATAGCTGGTGTTTTTAACAAAAATTAACAAGCATAGCTATTCCATCTGCTGCAAGGTGCTGCGCGCAGCGCATGCAGCACACAAAGTATCGCTAACATATTGATTATTAGCACTAAAAAATACTATCAGTGCTTTATACTTTAATCTTGTTATCCTGGGCGGCAGCGAAGGATCTATTATACAAGCGACAAGTTACCAAGCGCCCGGTATGCATGCGGAGAGATCCTTCGCTGTCGCTCAGGATGACATACGGAATAAACAAAAATTAATTTCACCTGTTGCCTATAAATTAAAGCATCTACCACCATGACAAAGCCCGCAAACAGCCCCGATAAACCATCGCCAGCCGATACGCCAACACACCGCCCGAACGATAACGGCCATAAAAGCGTAGTGCGCAAAGCCGATAAACAATATACCGCTGATGAACCGCATGGTGGTGATATTGCCAAAATGCACGAGAAAGAGGAGCAGCCTGTTGAGGTAGTGAAAAAAGCACCTAAAAATTAGTTGAAAGTTTAAAGTGGGTTTTACTTAATTGGAAACCTAAGCCATTTTTTACTTTTAACTTTCTACTTTAAACTTTCAACTCAACGAGATATTCCCGCCGAATTAAATTGCAGATCGTATAGTTTACGGTAATAGCCATGCTCAATTTTGAGCAGCTCCTGGTGGGTGCCGGTTTCCTTTATTTCACCATGGTCGAGTACGATGATCCTGTCGGCGTTTTGTATGGTTGACAGGCGGTGGGCAATTACTATGGCTGTGCGGCCCTGCATCAGCTTATTTATGGCGTTTTGTATCAGCACCTCGGTTTCTGTATCCACCGATGAGGTGGCTTCATCCAGCACCAGAATAGCTGGGTCATAAACCAATGCCCTGATGAACGAGATGAGTTGTGCCTGCCCCGCCGATAAGGTCGACCCGCGTTCCATCACATTATAATCATAACCACCCGGCAGGCGCATAATAAATTCATGTGCGCCAACATCCGTGGCGGCATCTATTACCTGCTTGCGGGTTATGGTTTCATTATTCAGGCTGATGTTATTGCCAATGGTATCCGTAAATAAAAAAACATCCTGTATTACGGTGGCTATCTGCGTACGCAAAAAGTTTACGTCATAATCGCGTATGTCAACCCCATCAATCTTAACGCTGCCTTTGCTGATCTCGTAAAAGCGGTTAAGGATATTTATAGTTGATGACTTGCCCGCCCCTGTGGCGCCAACCAACGCCAAAGTTTCACCCGGTTTTACATGGAAATTGATATCCTTAAGCACCCAGTTCTCATCGTTATAAGCAAACCAAACGTTCTTAAACTCAATATCCCCGTTTATTTTTGCCGGCCTTAAAGTGCCTGTGTTAACGGCCACTTCGTCGGTGTCCAACACTTTAAATATCCTGTCGGCGCCTACCATGCCCATTTGCAGGGTGTTAAATTTATCGGCCAGTTGCCTTATCGGCCTGAAAAGTAAGTTCAGATAAACTATAAAGGCCAGGATAGTACCCGGCGATACAATTTTACCCGATGCGCTAAGGCTTGCCAGTTGCTGATCGGTCAGGATCCGCTTACAGCCATACCATACCAGCAGGCCGATGCACAAGGCAAACAATATTTCAACCACCGGGAAAAATATGGAGTAATACCAGTTGGAGCGGATGTTGGCATCGCGGTATTTTTTGTTTACCGATACAAATTTGCGCATCTCCTGATCTTCGCGGGCGAAGTATTGTATTACGCTGATGCCTGATATATGCTCAGCCAAAAAGGTGTTGAGGTGCGCCACCTGCGTACGCACTTCCTGAAAGGACGATTTGATAGCCTCCTTAAAAACATAAGTTGATGCAAAAAGGAATGGCATAGGGATAAGCGTGATCAGCGCCAGTTTCCAGTCGATATAGATCATATAACCTATCACCGCGAATACCAGCAGCATATCGCCCATAATGGATATCAGGCCTTCGGAAAAAATATCGGCAATGGTTTCCAGGTCGGACACGGTGCGTGTGATGAGTACCCCGATAGGCGTGCGGTCGAAGTATTTTAAGCGCATGCTGGTAATATGGTTAAAAATATGAATGCGCAGGTCGCGTATCACCGATTCGCCCAGCCAGTTGGTAATATAGGTTTGATAATACTGCGCAATGGTTTGGATAATGAGCTGACAGATCATCAGCTCCACCATAAAAACCAGGCCGCCGTAATTATCCTTTAAAATATAATCATCAAGGGTTTTTTGGATCAGGATGGGCTGTACAATGGCAATAGCCGCTAAAAATACGGTAAGAGATACGGCTATGATAAACGTTTTTCGATAGGGTTTAACGTAATGCATTACCCGCATCAGCAGGTTCCAGTCGAGCGCTTTACCGGTAACTTCAGCCATTTATTATTAGTTAGTATCGAGTATCAAGTAGTTAGTATCAAGTATCAAGACATTTGATAAAGCTTAAAAAGATCTACCGATAACTAATCGCAAATATCGCATAAAAAATCATCTTGATACTTGATACTATCTAATAAAAAACTTCAGTCAAATACAGCCCGCAAGCGGGTACCGATACCCCTGCTTTGCTCCGGTTTTTACTTTGGATGATGGCCCTCACTTCATAAGGTTCCAGCTCCTGGTGGCCAACTTGTAGCAGTGTGCCCACTATGGCGCGTACCATGTTGCGCAAAAAACGGTCGGCAGATATGTGAAATACGATACCGCCATCAACCTTTACCCACTCCGCTTTTGAAATTTTGCAGTTATTGGTTTTTACCTGTGTGTTCGACTTGCTGAAACAGCTAAAATCGGTGTATTCCATAATGATGCTTGCAGCTTTATTCATCAGTTCAATATCCGGTTCATCGCGCAGCAGCCACGAGTAATTATTTTTAAACGGATCTTTATTAAAATGGATGTGGTACTCGTAAGAGCGCAAAGTAGCGTCGAACCTTGCATGGGCAGTTGGCGCTACGGGGAAAATGCGTTTTACGGCAATATCTGGCGGGAGTATTGAATTTAAGCTCCTAATGTGCGAGCCATCAAATTCAAAAGCTCCCCCTTCAGGGAGGTGGGGTGTAAAATGCGCGAAGAACTGCCGGGCATGTACTCCGGTATCGGTACGGCCACAGCCAAGGGTTTCAATAGGTTCGCGCAGAATGGTGGATAGGGCTTTATTTAAAACCTCCTGCACGCTTAACGCATTATGCTGCGATTGCCAGCCGTGATAATTGGTACCATCGTAGGAAAGTTCAATAAAAAAGCGTTGTTGAGTTGCCACGGGGCAAAGTTAACAATCTGTTAGAATGTGCAGTTGAATATTTATTTAGGTAACTGCAAAGAATTTAAGCCATGAATATTTAATTTTTGTGCTATGTAAAGAATTATAGTGTATTCTTCAACTGTTGTTGGCTGTACATTCTGATAAATTGAATAATTACCATGTGGCCCGCAACACTTAGTTCCATTAATTATTTGCGGGTGAAAGGCATTTACGGTTATTGCAGTGCTGTTATTGGATAGCTGCTTAAATTCAATAGTGTATGAGGATGTGAATTTAAAAGGTTTATTATTATCAAAATATATCGTTGAGTACCAATAATCGCCCATCTGGGTTAAAAAAATATTATTATTTGTGCCTGGTTTCTTAAAATATTCTGTCCCAAAAGCTGCTTTATCGGAAGTTTCAGGTTCAAGCATGGCTTGCATAATATGGGCATCACCTGTTTCCGGCCATTTATAATAGAATATTTTCATTAAAGTTTTATCATCCAATTGAGGGGCTATGCCAAATAATTGTACTATTGTATCGCGCAATTGCTTTATTGGCATTTTAAATGTATAGGTTGTAGGGTTCGTATATACTAATCTTCTTTTTTCAACTGGTTTTGGGCTTTCGGTACAACGCGTTATCATTAATATAATAAACATACCAAATACAAGACTTAAACTATTTCGCATTATAATTTAGCATTAAATTTATTGAATACTAAAATAGCCAAACAATCTTATCTTTGCTATTGTATATTTCAACCATGTTACAACGCATACAAAGCATTTACCTATTTTTAGCCGGCCTGGCCATATTCGCGCTTTATTTATTCCCGCTGGCGCATAATGTTTATGTGGGTGGCACGCCTATAAATATTACGGTTACCGGCACTTACCAGGATGTTAGCGGGCAGCAGCAAATAAAAGATCATTTTGTGGCCCTCTCGGCAGTTACGGCAATTATGGGTATTATCCCGCTGATTATTATTTTTTTGTTCAAAAACCGCAAGCAACAAATTGCCCTGTGCTATAGCGCTATACTGGTTATTATCGGTTATAGCTTCTGGATAGCGCAAACCGCTAAAAGCGTAACCGGTGGGGTAACGCTTGCCGCCAGCAATTTTGGTATCGGCCTGTTCCTTTGCCCGGTGAGCATATTACTGCTGATATTGGCTATAAAAAATATACAGCGGGATGAAAAACTGATAAAATCGGCGGATAGGTTGAGGTAGGTAAAAAAATCATGCCTTATAGAATCGATGCCTGCTACTGCAACATTCTGAAGGAAATGAATAATCGTAGTCCAGCGTCCCCCGGGGTATCTGAAGAAATATTGCTGACTGAATAGATTTTAATATTAGCTATCTGATTATTAATTGTTTTGCACCAAAATATTATTCCAATGTGTATTAGCTCCGCCGAGGCAAAGGACTACGTTCCAGGAGGCAACTTTCGTAACCTATATGGAGATTTATTTTTAAGACTGCTTCATTAACCCTATAATCTTTGGGTTTGAAATTCCATCGGCCCTATTGGTAACAAAATAGTTACAAGCTTGCTTTTGGATTTCATAGTTAATTAATCCTAATTTGCTAAAACAATTTACCATTGTTTAATTGTAAACCAAACAAGAATTAAACCTATGAAAACTATAAATGAATGTGGCTACGGCTATGATTGTTTTCTCTGTTTGCTTTTTATCGGGAATAGGAAATCAGCCTAACAGATCAACCTTGTAATTTTTCAATAATTCACCATATAATCCTAAAAACCATGATCAGATCAAAAAAAATGATGATCGCAGTTACGCTGCTCTTTTTATCAGTTGGCGCTTTTGCAACCACAACATCAACAAAAGTTTTAACAAAATTTACTGCCCGGGCCGTTACCCTGACTACGCCTTATGCCTACGGTTTAGTGTGTGAAGTGGATGATGCGGGTTCGTCTGGCCTTGGCGGCTCTACACCCGAAAATTATAGGGTTACCTTTTACGTATGGCCTGCTGTGCTGGACGGCGACCAGGAGCCTACTTTGGCACAAGCTATAGCAGTGCCTACCACTGTATCGGCTTCCGGCACAGTAAATGTGGGTAGCTATAGTTACCCTTCCGGGGTTTTTACTAACCTCGAAAGCATTCCTTTTTCAATTTCTATAGCTGCCGGGCAAACTACTTATCAGGAAATTGTTGCCGGCCCGGCACCTTGGGAAGGACTTTTCTTGTCATTTCAACCCGGCGTAACCGTATCGCCGTCAAGCTTATATGGTATACCGCTGGAGTTTGATTATAACACTCAAACTTACTAATTGATAATACTAAACAGGGGCTGGTATAGTTATGCCGCCCTTGTTTTAATTGATGATACTTCCCGTTAGGTAAAAATTTCTCTCTGCTGTGATAGTGTTTTACAATTTGAATTAAGTATTTGAATTGCAAATTATTATACCTACCTTTGCGGCCGATTTGGCGATGTTGCCAAATTCGTTATTTAAATTCATGAACCCATTTATTCAACTGGGAATCCGTCATGATATTGTTAATGCCATCTCTGAGTTAGGGTTTGAAAACCCTACGCCAATCCAGGAACAGTCGATTCCGGTATTGTTAACAGGCAGCAACGATTTTGTCGGATTAGCCCAAACCGGGACCGGTAAGACTGCTGCCTTTGGACTGCCATTATTAGAACTGCTGGATTTCGAAGAGAACCATCCGCAGGCGCTGATATTGTGCCCAACGCGAGAACTTTGTTTACAGATTACTAACGATCTGAAAAATTATGCCAAAAATATGCCCAACGTACACGTTGTGGCCGTATATGGTGGCGCAAGTATTTCTGATCAATTACGCCAGATTAAACGCGGTGTGCAAATTGTTGTTGCAACACCCGGGCGTATGCTTGATATTATCAATCGTAAAGCGATTGATTTTTCGAAGGTTAAGTTTGTAGTTTTAGACGAAGCTGATGAAATGCTCAATATGGGCTTTCAAGAGGACATTGATAGTATTCTGTCTACTACACCCGACGAGAAAAAAACCTGGCTGTTCTCGGCCACCATGCCTGCCGAAGTTCGCAGGATCGCGAAAAAATACATGACCGATCCGCATGAGCTTACTATGGGCACAAAAAACACCGGCAACGAAAACATCGAGCACGAATATTACATCATCCGTGCCCGTGATAAGTATGCCGCTTTTAAACGCATTGTTGATTTTAACCCTGAGATCTTCGGTATAGTATTTTGCCGTACCAAAATCGAAACCCAGGAAATTGCCGAATCCCTTATTAAGGATGGCTATAATGCTGATTCATTACACGGCGACCTTTCGCAGCAACAACGCGATAAG
>Ga0302303_10000796_pt1 | contig 23176 bp, 21 predicted proteins | sample III_Palsa_E2_1_FD_194542 | JGI IMG/M metagenome (GOLD analysis project Ga0302303, IMG submission 194542) | Peat permafrost microbial communities from Stordalen Mire near Abisko, Sweden - III_Palsa_E2_1 | ecosystem: Environmental > Terrestrial > Soil > Palsa > Peat permafrost | place: Sweden...
TTTTAATCTGTTAGTTTCCTTCACCTTTCCATCCACCCTTATGTTTAGTCCTGTTTCATCCTGAGTTACATACAACCCAGTCAACCCTGAAGAATTTGATTAAGCAAGATAATTTTTTACTATCAATGTGTTATTTATTTTAAAAGTTACTGTGTCATTGTGAAAGAAATCACCAAAAGCTATTGAAAAATCAACTTTATTTGCATCCTGTTGCTGAGCTTTTAACTGATGCGTAAATATCATTATTATAAAAATCAGTATAGCTCTGAATATTTTTAGCGACATAATTTTAAATTAAGTATTTATAAATTCACTATTTAAATAAACAAAAAAGCCCCGCTTCTCAGCAGGGCTAATAAATTGTCTTATTGTTCCCCCTTCAGGGGGTTAGGGGGCTACACGTCTATCTTAGCATATTTAGCGTTGCGCTCAATAAACTCGCGGCGCGGGGCAACCTCATCACCCATCAGCATACTGAAGGTGTGGTCGCATTCGGCGGCATTCTCAATGCTGGCGCGTTTAAGGGTACGGGTTTGGGGGTTCATGGTGGTATCCCATAATTGCTCCGCGTTCATTTCACCCAAACCTTTGTAGCGTTGTACATGCACACTGTCTTCCTTACCGCCGCCTTTCAGGCGCTGTATGGCTATATCACGCTGCTCATCGTTCCAGCAATATTCAAATTCCTTGCCTTTTTTAACCTGGTACAGCGGCGGCGATGCGATGTAAACATAACCATACTCCACCAACTCCTTCATATAACGGAAAAAGAAGGTAAGTATCAAAGTAGTAATGTGCGATCCGTCAACATCCGCATCCGTCATGATGATAATCTTGTGGTAACGCAGCTTGCTAAAGTTAAGCCCCTTGGCATCTTCAGGAGTACCAATGCTTACACCCAGCCCGGTAAACATATTTTTTATTTCCTCGTTCTCGTATATTTTGTGCTCCATGGCTTTCTCCACGTTCAGTATTTTACCCCGTAAGGGTAAAATAGCCTGGTAATCGCGGTTGCGGCCCTGTTTGGCAGTACCACCTGCCGAATCGCCCTCCACCAGGTAAAGCTCGCAAACGGCGGGGTCGCTATTGGCACAATCCGCCAGTTTACCCGGCAGGCCCGATCCGCCCATTACACTCTTGCGCTGCACCATTTCGCGCGCTTTGCGGGCGGCGGCACGGGCGGTAGCGGCAAGTATCACCTTGTTCACTATCATTTTAGCCTCACGCGGATGCTCTTCCAGGTAATTGCCTAAAATTTCGCCAACGGCCATATCCACGGCGCCCATCACCTCGTTGTTACCCAGCTTAGTTTTGGTTTGCCCTTCAAACTGCGGTTCCTGCACTTTTACCGATATTACGGCGGTCAATCCTTCTCTGAAGTCATCTCCGGTAATATCAATCTTCATATTCTTCAGCAAACCTTCCTTATCGGCATACGCCTTCAAGGTACGGGTAAGCCCCCTGCGGAAACCGGCAACGTGCGTACCACCTTCAATGGTATTGATGTTGTTTACATACGAATGCACATTTTCCGAGTAGGTATCATTGTATTGCAGGGCCAGCTCAACGGGTATGCCCTGTTTAATGCCATCCAAATAAATTGGCTCCGGAATTATAGATGGGCGGGTGCCATCCAAATATTTTACAAACTCGCGCAAGCCACCTTCCGAGTAAAAATCTTCGGTTGGATGTGTACCGTCTTCTTCAGTTTCACGCTCATCGGTTAGCGACAGGCGGATGCCTTTATTTAAATAAGCCAGCTCGCGTAAACGGGCGGCTAAAGTATCATACTTATACTCGGTAGTTAAGCTAAATATTTCCGGATCGGGATGGAAAATGATGGTGGTACCTCTCTTATCGGTATCGCCAATGATTTTTACATCATACAAAGGCTTGCCCTTTTCATATTCCTGTGTCCATATTTTGCCTTCGCGGTAAACCAGCGCCGTTAAATGGGTTGATAAGGCATTTACGCAGCTTACGCCCACACCATGCAAACCGCCCGATACTTTGTAAGTATCCTTATCAAACTTACCACCGGCGTGCAATACCGTCATTACTATCTGCAATGCCGAAACCTGCTCCTTTGTGGTAATACCCGTAGGTATACCGCGCCCGTTATCCGAAACTAATATGGAATTATCCTTTTGTATCACCACCTTAATGGTGTCGCAATAGCCGGCAAGGGCCTCATCTATTGAGTTATCAACAACCTCGTAAACTAAATGGTGTAATCCTTTAAAACCGGTATCGCCAATATACATTGAGGGGCGCTTGCGCACCGCTTCCAAACCTTCTAAAACCTGTATATTATCTGCTGAGTAATTTGATTTATCTTCTTTTTCTTCGCTCATAATTGATTATAAAAACAACCTTTCTCCAGGTGGAGTTATTTGAACAAAAATACGCATTTAGCCCCGAATTATAGCTATTATTAAACGATTGTTGATAAATATGACCCAATAGGTACACACTTATAAAATCGTTAGGAAACTTGTACCGAAAGTTTATCTTTGTAAACTTTATTAAAAATATTACGGATGAATTTGAGCCGCTAAAGGCTTGATAAACCAATTACTTAAACGATTAATGATATAATGAAAACAGCTTCTATTTTTACCAAACTTACTTTAGGTTTATTGATTGCCGCAGGTGTAAGCGCCTGCAAACAAGGCTCAGGTAGTACTGCCTCTGCACCAGCAGCTTCCGGCGCCACTGCCGATAGCAAGGAATCGATAGTATATATTAACTCTGATACTTTGCTTGCCAAATATAATTATGCAAAGGATATCGATCAGCAATTATCAGATAAAGGCAAGGCCGCGCAAAGCGACCTGCAATCAAAGGGTGAGGCTTTTCAGCGCGAGGTTGCCGAATACCAGAAGGATGCCAACACCATGCCTGCCGATCAGCGCCAAACAACCGAGCAGCGTTTAAGCCGCGAGCAGCAGCAATTGCAAACCTACCAGCAAAATGCCACCGCTCAGTTTCAGAACGATAAGGCTACTGAAGATGCTAAGCTGTATGATAAGGTAGATGATTTTGTGAAACAATACGCCAAGCAAAAAGGCTACAAACTGGTGCTAACCTATTCCAAAGGCGGCAACGCGGTTTTATATGGCGATGCCAGCCTTGATATTACTGCCGACGTGGTAAAAGGCCTTAACGATTCCTATACAAAAGATAGCAGCAAATAACTCTTTTTGAGGTGAAAGGCGGAAAGGTGAAAGGCAAAAGGTAGCTTCACCTTTACCTTTCACCCTTCACCCCCCTCTACAATCTCCCGTCTATCATGGCTTTGGGCAGTATGCCTTTAACATCGTATATCACTTTATTGGGTTTGCATAGCTTTTGTATATCAAGGCTCTTAAATTCATCGTGGGCTACCGCGATAATAACCGCGTCATAAGTATCTCCCTCCTTCAGGGTTTTAACCGACTCATAACCGTATTCGCTTTTCACCTCTTCAGGTTCTGCCATCGGGTCATAAATAGTGAGGCTGGTATCATAACTTTTCAGGGTGTTCAATATATCAACCACTTTGGTATTGCGCACATCGGAGCAATTCTCCTTAAAGGTAACACCCAGCACCAATATAGCCGAGCATTTTACCGCTATATTTTTCCTTACCATCAGCCTTACTACTTCATGCGCCACGTATTCGCCCATGCCATCATTCAGCCTGCGGCCCGCCAGTATAATTTCGGGGTGATAGCCTACCCGCTGTGCCTTGCGCGCCAGGTAGTAAGGGTCAACACCTATACAATGCCCGCCAACCAGGCCGGGTTTAAACTTCAGGAAGTTCCATTTGGTGCCCGCCGCCTGCAATACCTCGTCGGTATCAATACCAAAACGGTTAAATATTTTGGCCAGCTCATTTACAAAGGCAATGTTGATATCGCGCTGCGCGTTTTCAATAACTTTGGCCGCTTCGGCTACTTTTATAGAGGTTGCCTTGTGGGTACCGGCAGTTATGATGGATTTATACAGCTGATCTATAATTTCCGCAGCTTCGGGCGTTGAACCCGAGGTTACCTTTACCACTTTTACCAGCGTATGTTCCTTATCCCCCGGATTGATCCGCTCGGGCGAGTACCCAACAAAAAAATCAGTATTAAACTTCAATCCCGATGATCTTTCAAGTACCGGCACACATTCCTCCTCGGTAGCGCCGGGGTAAACGGTAGATTCATAAATTACGGTGTCGCCCTTTTTCAAAACCGTGCCTACTGCCTGGCTGGCATTATACAAATGCGTCAGATCGGGGCGGTTATATTTATCAACCGGGGTTGGTACGGTGATAATGTAGAAGTTACAATCGGCGGTGGCTTCAATTTTATCGCTGAAATCCAAGCCGGTATGTGTAGTTCGGGCGGCGCTTATTTCCTTTTTCAGCAATGCCTCATCCACATTAAGTGTACGGTCATACCCCTTGCCCAACTCATCAATCCTTGCTTTATCGGTATCGAAACCCACCACACAATGCTTTTTGGCAAATTCAACGGCAAGCGGCAAACCAACATACCCTAAACCTATGATCGCTATTTTTATCTCCTGCCCGCCCGGCTGCACTGTAGTTAATGGCATGTTTTTAATAAGGTTTGTCGTAAATATTTTTTTTAGAGTTAAGAATCAAGATGCTGTAAAACTCATTTTTCCTGATTCCTGGCTCTTTATTCCTGACTCTATCATCACCTATAAAATTAATCTTTATTATCCTCTTTCGTAAAAAAATCATCCTTCAAATCGTCTATCTCCCGCCGGTCCTTTTTTGTTGGCCTGCCGGTTCCTCTATCCCTTGTGAGCACAGGCGCGTGAAACATCGATTTAAAAGCCAGCGTTTGTTCCACCGGCGTAATATCCTCGTAAAAGTAAACGGCTGTTTTGGCATCCACCCTGCTCTCCAGCAAACCGGTAACTTTTATTATTTTACGCTCAATCCCTTTCGATACCTGGTACACCTCGCCCACCTTAACCTCGTGCGATGGTTTGATGTTATTCCCCTCCAGCTTTACCCGGCCCGACTTGCAGGCATCCGATGCCAAGGTGCGGGTTTTAAACGCTCTTATGGCCCACAGGTATTTATCAATTCTTAATTTCTCTTTTTCAGCCATAGCCCCTACAAATCTCCCCGGTAGGGAGACTTTAAAATATTTTCTAAAAACCCTCCCTACCGGGGAGGGTTGGGTGGGGCTATCCCATACAACTCACCGCCCTTTTCAGCCATTTTATCCACCAGTTTCTCCACCGCCGGGTCTTTTTCCAGCACCGGCGCGTGGTGCGGTTTAATGCGGGCATCAATTATTAACGCCCCTTTGCACCCCCAGTGCTTATGCTCCGTAAAGCTATGTATCCCATAAATATCGTGCGAGGGATTGCTCCTGGTAAACGTTACCCAAACAAAGTTATCCAAATTTTGCGCGGTAAATCCGGCATCGTCACAAAGCACCATTAAGGGCAGGCTGTTTAATTCGCCATCCTCAAAATGATCATCCAGGATACTTACCATCCCATCAACATCTTCGCTGCTGATATGTTTCGGAAACTCCACGGCCAGCACGCCCGGCATCACCATTTTAAATACGTTGAATGGGCGCGGCATGGTAAAAACCATGGGTAGTTCCGTCCATAGTTCCCTTTTAATATCTCCGGCCACTGTTATTGCCACCTTACTGCCCGAGTTTAACCCGCTGCCGCTATAGTCCAATGTATCTATGGTGGTTTTTGTATAAAAATGCAGGTCGCGGCTGAGGTCTATCCTTTGTAAAATATGTTTCAAAAAGCCGCCTATATCGTTCACATCCAAAGCCGGATCATCTTCCTTTGCCGCTATGAACAGGTATTTGGCTAAACTTAGCTGGCTTTTACCCAATATATGATTGGCAATAGTTAATATTTCCTGCGGTTTGCGCTCCTTAATGTAAGGGGTATAACGCTCGCTGCCAATAGCGAACAGCAAGGGATGCACACCCGCCGCGTCAACAGCGTTTACCGCGTGCAAGCCGGGTATTTCCTTTGGTATGGCCGAGCCTGTTATCTCATGTATCAACGCTCCGAAACTGGTATCTTCCTGCGGCGGGCGGCCAACAACCGTGAACGACCATACCGCGTTCTTACGGTGATAAACATTGTGTACTTTTAACAGCGGGAACGGGTGTTTTAAGCTATAATAACCCAAATGATCGCCAAAAGGGCCCTCCGGTTTATTTTCGTGAGGCATAACCGTGCCGGTGATCACAAAATCCGCATCTGCCGAAATGCAAAAACCTTCGGCATCATAAAAATACCGGAAACGGCGGTTCCCCAAAGCCCCGGCGAATGTCATCTCGGATAAACCCTCCGGCAATGGCATAACAGCCGCTACAGGATGCGATGGTGGCCCGCCTACAAAAATGCTCACCTTTAGTGGCTGCCCTTTCGCGTTAGCTTTGGTTTGATGTACACCTATGCCACGGTGCAATTGGTAATGCAGGCCCATTTCCTTATCAGTGATATAATCATTCCCGGCCATTTGTATGCGGTACATACCCAAGTTGGCGTTCATAATGCCGGGTTTGTCGGCATCCTCGGTATATACCTGCGGCATGGTTATAAAGGGGCCGCCATCGTTTGGCCAGTTTACAATTTGGGGTAAGTCGCTAACCTTAGCGCGGCCAAAACTCACAGGCGCTCCTTTGCCGACTTTCATAGGCAAAGCAGATAAGGCCGTAAGCCCTACATTGGCATATTTAAAAGGATTTTTTATGGCACGGATCGGATCGGACTTCAAATCGACCAGGGTTTTGATCTTATCCAGCGTATCACGAAAAATAAAACGGGAACGATCCAACGTACCGAAAAGATTAGATACGGCCGGGAATTTACTACCCTTAACGTTTTCAAACAATATGGCCGGGCCCTGGCTCTCAAATACGCGCAGGTGTATGGCAGCCATTTGCAGGTGAGGATCAACTTCTTCCTTGATCCGGATCAGGCGGCCATGTTTCTCAAGGTCGGTAATACAGGCTTGTAAACTTGGGTAACCCATAAGCAAATGTAATGAACACTAATAGTACGAATTATTGAATTAATATTATTCGTTAATCACTGCTATTAATTCGTGAAATTCGATCAATTCGATTTAATTAGTGCCTATTTAAAAATAAACACGAATTTCCACCAATTTTCCAATTTTCACTAATTCAATTCGTATTTAGTGTTTATAAGAGCGGTAAATTTTTCAAATATTTACCATACCCGCTTTTAATATATTTTTCGGCAAGTACCATCAGGGCAGTGTGATCAATAAAGCCCATGCGGTAAGCAATTTCTTCAATACAGCCTATTTTGGTATCCTGGCGCTTTTCAATTACTCTTACAAACTCCGATGCATCGCTTAGCGAATCAAAGGTACCGGTATCCAGCCAGGCCATGCCCCTATCCATCAGGCCTACCTGCAGCGTACCATCATTCAAATAAACTTTGTTCACATCGGTTATCTCGTACTCGCCGCGTGGCGACATGGGGATGTTCTTGGCTATCTCAACCACGGTATTATCATAAAAATACAAACCAGGTACCGCGTAATTAGATTTTGGCGCCACGGGTTTTTCTTCGATAGATAGTGCTTTAAAACTCTTGTCAAATTCTACCACACCATAGCGTTCCGGGTCGGCAACGGGGTAGGCAAAAATAGCGGCGCCATCCACATCGCTAAAACTTTGTATCAGCTTAGCAAAGCCCGATCCGTAAAATATGTTATCGCCCAGCACCAGCGCAACCTTGTCATCGCCAATAAAATCGGCACCTATCACAAAGGCCTGGGCCAGTCCGTTTGGTTTTTCCTGTATGGCAAATTTAAAATTGCAGCCCAGTTCGGCGCCGTCGCCCAGCAGGCGAATAAATCCGTCCTGATCTTCGGCAGTGGTAATGATCAGCACATCTTTTATGCCCGCCAGCATCAATACCGATAAAGGGTAGTAGATCATCGGCTTATCATATATGGGCATTAATTGCTTGCTGATAGCTTTGGTAATGGGATAAAGACGGGTACCGGAGCCGCCGGCAAGTATAATTCCTTTCATGGTGCGGAAAAAAATGGGTAAGCTGTTATTGTTTAAGTCGTTGTATACAAATGGCCAGGCTATCCCGCCAGTAAGGTATTTCTATTCCAAATGTATGCTTAATCTTCGTTTTATCCATAACCGAATAGGCGGGCCGTGTAGCCCTGGTTGGATACTCCGATGTGCGGATAGGCAGTACCATCACATCCGTTTCGGAAAGATCGAATATGCCTTTGGCAAAATCATACCAGGAGGTTACCCCTTCGTTGCTGTAATGGTATATGCCATAATCCTTTTTGCCCGATGTGATAATATCGAGCAAAGCTCCCGCCAGGTCAACACCATAGGTTGGCGTGCCTACCTGATCGGCAATAATTTTAAGCATATCGCGCTCGGCGCCCAGTTTAAGCATTGTTTTTACAAAGTTGTTGGCAAATTCAGAATATAGCCAGCTGGTGCGTAAAATAAAATACTCATCCAGTATGCGGGTAATATCCTGCTCGCCTTCCAGCTTGGTTAAGCCATAAATACTGATGGGTTCGGCTATATCATCCTCAACCAAAGGGTTGGGCACATTGCCTTTAAAAATAAAGTCGGTTGATACATGCAGCAGGGTTGCCTTAAACTCCTTACAGGCAAGGGCCAGGTTTTCGGCACCGGTTTTGTTTATTTTACGGGCAAGGTCAATATCATCTTCGGCTTTATCAACAGCGGTATAGGCGGCGCAATTAATGGCAAAGCCCGGTTTGTACTTTTCAAATACCGCTTTAAGCGCTTCGGTAGCTAATATATTAGCCTCTGATTCCGGCGGGAAGTAGATAGCTGTAATTCCTTTTTCTTCGGCTACTTTTTTTAAGCATTGGCCCAACTGGCCCGAGGCCCCGAATACTACGATGTTTTCCATCAAAAATTGAATCTGTTATATGTATTAATGAATATTAAAAACCAAGCTCGCCTACATCTTTCAAAAAAGGTAATTCCTTGTCTTTTATATTTACCAGCAATTCATCCTCAGCCAGGCCCCAGTCAATTGCCATAGCAGGGTCGCCATAATGCAATCCACCTTCGGATATTTTGCTGTAAAAATTATCAACTTTATACTGAAAAATCGCGTCATCGCTCAATACGGCAAAGCCATGCGCGAAGCCTCTCGGTATAAAAAACTGGCTATTATTTTCGGCAGAGAGCTTAACGCCGTAGTGCTGCCCATAAGTTGGCGATCCTTTACGCAGGTCAACCGCTACATCAAGCACCTCGCCTTTGGTAACCCTTACCAGTTTTGCCTGGGCAAACTCACCTTTTTGCAGGTGCAGGCCGCGCAAAACGCCTTTGGTGGAGTAGGATTGATTATCCTGTACAAAATGTACTTCGCGCCCAACCGCTTCGTTAAATGATCGTTCGTTAAAAGTTTCAAAAAAATAACCGCGCTCATCCGTAAATACGCGCGGTGTTAGTACTATACATCCTTCAAGTGGGGTAGTTGTTATGTTCATCCGGTAGTTTTATTACTCAGCCTTAGCGGTTTTCGTATTGATTTTCGTAATAGTTGGCATAAGCGCCGCTGGTTATATTGCGCAGCCATTTTTGGTTGGATAAAAACCAGTCGATAGTTGCGGATAAACCTTGCTCAAAAGTTACCGATGGCGACCAGCCCAGCTCCTTATTCAATTTGCCGGCATCAATAGCATAACGCAGATCGTGGCCGGGCCTGTCCTTTACATAGGTGATCAGCTTTTGGCTGGTGCCCTGTTCGCGGCTTAATTTTTCATCCATCTGCCTGCACAACAAATGTACAAGGTCAATGTTTTTCCATTCGTTAAATCCGCCGATATTATACGTATCGCCAACCTTTCCTTCGTGAAATATCAGGTCGATAGCACGTGCATGATCTATCACATACAGCCAGTCGCGGGTATATTTACCATCGCCATAAACGGGCAGCGGTTTGTTGTGGATGATATTATTGATCATCAGTGGGATCAGCTTCTCCGGAAAATGATTCGGCCCGTAATTGTTGGAGCAGTTGGATATTACTACCGGCAAGCCATAAGTATCATAGTAAGCGCGCACAAAATGATCGGAAGCGGCCTTGCTGGCGCTGTATGGCGAATGCGGATCGTAGCGGGTATCTTCGGTAAACAAGCCTTCGGCACCCAACGCGCCATAAACCTCATCGGTTGATACATGGTAAAAAAGGTGATCCTTAAAATCATCCTTCCATTTTGTTTTGGCAACATCAAGCAGGGTAACGGTACCAATTACGTTGGTGTACACAAAATCCATAGGGCTAAGGATCGACCTATCCACATGCGACTCGGCCGCCAAATGTATAACATCGGTTACCTTGTATTGATCGAACAACTCGCTGATGCGGGCGCTGTCCTTTATATCCGCTTTCTCGAATTTATAATTTTTAAAATGCTCAATATCTTCCAGGTTTTCCAAATTACCCGCGTAGGTAAGGGCATCAACATTTAAAATAAAGTACTGGGGATATCGGGTTACAAAGCGGCGAACCACATGCGAACCGATGAAACCGGCCCCACCGGTAATTAGGATTGTTTTCATAAATTTTTATTAATACTTCATGATGGTACAACAAGCATCAATTTAATAAAATATAGCAGATAATGTTTTTTATATCTCAAAGATAGCAAAAAGTATATTTTACAGAGGTATAGGTCATTATAAAAAATAAAAAATAATGTTAAAAAAAATGAAAATTTTTCAACATTATGGTTGTTTTACTTTTAATACGATAAAATTGCCGCTTAACGCTCTGTAATATGATTGCCTTCTTTTAAAAAATCATGATAGGCCAATGTTATGCCCTGGTGCAGGCTGGTATGGTGTTTCCAGCCCCTGCTATGCAGTTTGGAAACATCCATCAGCTTACGCGGCGTACCATCGGGCTTGGAAACATCAAAGTTGATAGCGCCGGTAAAGCCTGTAATTTCTTTAACCATTAAAGCCAGGTGCCTGATGGATATATCTTCGCCGGTACCAATGTTTATGAACCCGGCCTCATCAAAGTTTTGCATCAGGAAATAACAGGCTTCGGCCAGGTCATCGGCAAATAAAAATTCCCGCTTTGGCGCTCCGGTTCCCCAAATGGTTACAGCCGGCATATTTTGCTCCTTTGCCTCATGAAAGCGACGGATAAGCGCCGGCAAAACGTGCGAATTTTGCGGGTGATAATTATCATTATAACCATAAAGGTTGGTAGGCATTACCGATATAAAGTTGCAGCCATACTGCGCGCGGTAAGCATCGCACATTTTTATACCGGCAATTTTAGCTATGGCATACGGCTCATTGGTAGGCTCGAGCAAACCGGTGAGCAAATACTCTTCTTTTAATGGCTGCGGGGCCATTTTAGGGTAAATACAGCTCGAACCCAAAAACAGGAGCTTGGTTACCCCGTTAAGGTATGATTGATGAATCACGTTGTTTTGTATCTGCAAATTATCATACAAAAATTCGGCGCGATAGGTGTTGTTGGCTACAATGCCGCCTACTTTAGCGGCGGCTAAAAATACATAATCGGGTTTTTCGTGTTCAAAAAAATCGGTTACCTGCTGCTGGTTGCGCAAATCGAGCGTATCAGAAGTACGGGTAACAAAATTGGTAAATCCTTCCTTTTGCAACCTGCGGTAAATGGCCGAACCTACCATGCCGCGATGCCCTGCAATATATATTTTCTTATTTTTCTCCATCCAAAAAATGTATGATTTTCTCTACTTTAAGTATGATATTACCAAATAATATTACCAATATTTACTATTTAAACGCTGTAAACCTCATTTGCAGCTAAAACAGGCACAAATTACAAATTTGGCACCCCATTTGCACATACCTTATTAATTAATTTCGTTTTAATTGATATATTAAGTTTTTGTAATTTTATTGCAAATATTACATACGATTAGCTATTGTTTTAAAAATCAAATAACTAAGCATAGCTAATTAAAGAATATTGCATATTTTTTTTAAAAAACTTATTGTTATTATTGTATATCCTAATTAAGCGGACTTATCACTCATGAGATCAAATTTATCATTTATGAAATTATTGTTTTTGATTTTCTCATTGTTTTCGAGCTGTAAAAAGCCCGCTAATTATACCGCTGTTACCCCGCTGCCCAATACCCCTGTTACTTTACTTGCCTCCAATTTAACACACAGCACCGATACTTCAGAAACAGTTATATTAAAAAGTGATTCACCCTGGGAAGTCGGGAGTTTGTACTGTTATTCTGTTTTTCAAAAAGATTCTATCGTATCACTATATTACACAGCCGGCGACATCAATAATACAGTACACCTTTGCTACGCTTACAGCACAGATGGAGTTCATTTTATAAAACCAAACTTAGGGCAAACTCTTTTTAACGGGAACAAAAACAACAACATTATAGATGTTAATTTGGTTGGAACCTCGTTTTTTTATGATAGCCAGTCTGCTTATCCTTATAAGATCATAGGTATGGCGGGCGACTTGAAACAACACATTGCCTATTCAAGCGATGGCATTCATTTTACGGTAAACCCGCAGGCAATAGTTGATTATTTTTGCGATTCGCAAAACCAGATCATCTATGATGCCGAACTGAAAAAATACCAGTATTATTTAAGAAATTACGTATACGATACCACTATAACCAATCCGGTTCAGGGCCAATCCTATTATTACCGGGGCGTATGCTATTTTGATGCCGATACCCTACAGCCAATTCATATTACCGGAACGCCTATCACCCATCCTTTTGCAAAAACCCTGGTGATTTCAACTGAATTTCCTACTATTTTAAACTACAACAGAAAGCTGGGCGAGTGTGATATATACCTGTCATCCATTATTAAATACACCAGCGGCGTTTACATATCTTACGCTTCTATTTTTCATCACTTTCCTCCGCCGCCTATTGGCCAGTACCCCAACGATGGGTACTCCAGCATAGCGCTTTATACCAGCACCGATGGCAAAACTTTCACCTTGTTCGCGCCTAATTTTATTAACGAGAACCCAACAACTTATCACCTTGCTACAGGTTTTGCCTGCGAAAACAATATGATATTAAATTATTACTGGAAAAATTTCAATACCCACGGTAATGAAAACAAGGTGGGGGAATACGTTATGAGAAAATATACAATTGACAGTAATTTGTTAACGAGTATAAAGGCTTATAACAATATAAAATCCAACTAAATACGCTATAATTTCCTGCCTATTTTAAAGGGCCGCCAAGTATCTGGCTTTTTATGATCTGGGTGCTGATCATATTTGTAAACAAGTCGGCACCGGTTTTATTGAGGTGCGATGGATCTGAAAATAAATTACAATTGCCCTTAAAGCCTGTATTGTTGGCATAATCCCAATATTGCACACCATTTGCTTTAAGCAAGCCCTGCAATTTTAGCCGGTATACATTATCATCTTCCATACCATTAAAAAGCGGTGTGGTTGTGATGACTAGTTGCACGTTTTGGGCGTGTAAATATTGAATGAGCGATACCAGGTATTTCAGTTTAAGCGGATCAAATTTCACTTTGCCCTTCGCGTTTATTTTGCTGTCCACATCGGCTACGAGTTTATTTTTGCAGATGTCGCCCTGCTGCGGATCAAAACCCAAACTTTTATAACTTTTATTATAGGTTTTGGCCGAAGTATTCAACAGTACATACCCAATGGTGGAATTGTAACGGAACAGGGATGATAAAGCCAGGAATTTTTCCTTATCGCCAATTAGGTTTATGCTGGAATCGACAAATTTATTTTCGCCGTAATAAGGCAAAAAGATAGACATTTTTTGATAATCGGCCACATTATAAACCAGTTCGGTAGCATCCAGGTTAAGTATAACCAGCTTAGGCTTATGATAACTCAGCACAGATTTTATTAGCGGATAGTAAAACACCAAACTCTGCCCCGCTACACCCAGGTTAAAAACCGATGTTTTTAAACTATCCTGCATTAAATGCGCGTCGAAATGTTCGGCTGCATGCGAATCGCCAAAAATTAAAACATCTTCCTTTGCTTTACTCAAAGCATAGCTTGTAATAAAATACTTCCCTGATTTTTGCTTATTGAAAAGGTATTTGATAGCCTGGCCAAGCAGCACGTCGACAACAATTAGTATTAATGCTAACCAAAATATTCTCTTCAAAAAGATGGTAAGTTCTTTCATACAAATTAAATATTGATCGTCAATTGGGTAAGCATCATACTAAAATTGGAAATAAATAAACTGGCCACCATCTAAAACCCCAAAAAGCAATATCGCTATTATAGACAAGGTATAAAAGCTATAGCGAACGGCCACATTTTTATTATCCAGCAATTTAACGCTTTGTGGCTTGTATTCCCTCATATATTCTATAAACACCAGCGCTATAATGGCAACCAGCGAATAGTAGAAATGATCCTTAGGATTACCCAAATATATCGGCCCTTTAAACTGGATTATCTTTTTAACTATACTAAATGCTTCATGAGCCGTATTAGCCCTGAAGAATACCCAGGTAAGGCAAATGAGGGAGAAGGTATATATGGTTCTGATCAACCTTTTCCACCATACGGTTGTGGTGGCCGGCATTTTAAATATCGATTCGATGATAAGCAGCAAGCCATTCAACGCTCCCCATATTACAAACGTCCAGTTGGCGCCGTGCCACAAACCGCTTATCAAAAACACCACCATTAAATTAAAATACCTGCGGAACACGGTTTTTACCCGGCTGCCACCCAACGAGATATACAAATAATCCTTAAACCAGGTAGATAGGGAGATATGCCATCTGCGCCAAAATTCGCTGATGGATAGTGAAAAGTAAGGGCGGTTAAAGTTTCGCATCAAATCAAAACCCATTACTTTGGCAGCGCCGATGGCGATATCGGAATAGGCCGAAAAATCGCAATAGATCTGGAAGGCGAAAAATATGGTGGCTACCAATAGCGATTTACCGGATTCAACACCCGAGCTATTATAAATGGTATCTACATAAATAGAAAGCCGGTCGGCAATTACCAGCTTTTTCAAAAAGCCCACCATCATTTGCTTTAAACCCTCGGTAACCCTTGCCGAACTAAATTCATGCTTCTCATAAAACTGGTGCAACAGGTTTTGCGGCCTTTCAATCGGGCCGGCTACCAATTGGGGGTAAAACATTACATATAACGAGTATATGCCAAAATTACGCTCCGCGCTTTGATTGCCCCTGTACACCTCAATGGTATAACTCATGGCCTGGAAAGTGTGAAACGAGAGCCCGATAGGCAGCAAAATGGCTAAATAAGGGATGGGATTACTATAACCGCCCAGATGCGATAGCAGCAGGCTTAAATTAGCGTTTAGGAAATTATAATATTTAAAGGCGCAAAGCACACCAATATTGGCGAACAGACTAAGCGTTAAAAAAAACTTTCGCCTTACGCCTTTTGCATTTTCAATAAGTATACCGGCAAAATAATCAACAACAATGGTAAAGCCTAATATGAGGATGTAAATTGGCACAAAGGCCATGTAGAAATAACAGCTTGCCGCCAACAGCAAAAACCACCTGAACTTTTGCGGCAGCACGAAATATAACGTGGTAACAATAATAAAAAATATGACAAAGTTTATCGAGTTAAACAGCATATTAAGGGGTTTATCTTATCGAAAAAATTCAAACTATGTATATTATTTAAACCGGAAAATACTTTATTTTAAGTATATGTTTAACCACATTAACTTTACCCGCGCTCATAAATTCAAACAAGCATTAGCAACCATTTTTGTTACGCTTGTTTAAGCTCATCAAAATGATGGATGGTTTCAACTGTATTTTCAATATTTGCTTTGGACGATGCGCCGAACAATATCGATTCGATATTTGGCAAACCGCACACATATTCCAAAGCCTCTTTAGGATGAATTGCCCCGCCGCCTAACACCTGCATGGCTATGGCCCTTAATTTACGGGTGCGCAATGTTTCCTCATATATCTCCACCCCGCCCGACATACGGAAGCCTACTTTATTTATGGATGAACAGATGATCGGGTTCTGAATACCGCCTTGCTCCAGCACATCCAGCAATTTTGGCATGTTCATGGTGATGAAACCGGCCTCGGCATTGTACTTCTTTTTCACATAATCATGAAAGCCGATCAATATATCATAGGCACGCAAGCCTAAAAACAAATCGGTTATTACGTTTTGCAAAAATACCACTGGGGTATTTACACCTTTAAACATTTTCATTTCAGCATCTATCAACAGTTCCATTATGGAATGGAAATCTTTTGATAAATAGGCCATGCCGCCTTTAAACATGGTACCTACCAGGTTACCCGGTACATATTGTTTAATGGTACCTGCTATACCCAGTTCGGTAACCGCGTTGGCATATTTGTGGGCATAAGGCATACAGGGGTATATTTTAAAATCCTTATATTTTTCAGGATCTTTCCTTATCACATCACATATACGGGCAATCCTATCGTGCGTGGTACACATAAATGTATTTACGCCTACGGCGCGGGCCTCGTCTAATGTTTTAATTATAGCACTATCTTCCCTGAATTTGATAGATTGAGCCCTTGATTTTTCGTCAGAAATATGATTAACAGCAAAAAACTGGTTGTCTCCAAATAGAATTCTTTCCATTTTATAAATTATTTATAAAGCTATACAGCACTTTTTTTAATTAGATCGATGGCACGGTCGGTGTACCAGGCACTTTGAAACGTATTGATGGTATTAGGTACTTTACCGCCAACCGCTTTTATAAAGTAATCCAGTTGCGCCGAGTATTCTTCGCCACGCAGGTAAAATTCAACCTGCTCGGTTAGGTCGGTAATATATTTTACGTTCCAGCCTTTTGAGTAGCCTATCTTTTTATCCTCGTCCTTTAAAAACACCTTCAACTCGTTAGCATCAGAAATGATTTTGCCTTTGGTGCCAACAATGGTTACCGTTGTCGACATTTTACGATAGGTTTCATCGCTCCAGTTTACCGATAATACGCCGCTAACATTGCTGGATGTTTGCAATAAGGCATAAACCGCGTCCTCTACATTTTTAGAGTAAATAGATTGTAAAATGGCTCCCTTAACCTTGGTAACGGGTGCCAGCAGATCGTTCAGCAGATCGATAACGTGCGACGCGTAATCAAGCAAACAGCCGCCACCTTCTGATGGATCGGAGCGCCAGGTTTCCTGCTTGGCCTTTATTACCACCGGGCCATAAGATTCGCCAACAAAGTGGATAATTTCGCCTAAGGCACCACTGTTGATAACCCGTTTAACCTCGCCAAAAGTACCAATGAACTTATTATGGTAACCCACCTGATTAACTACCTTTTGTTTGGCAGCCAGTGCAACCAGTTCTTCGCCCTGGGCGGTGTTTAAACAAAATGGCTTTTCGGCAAATACGCTTATTCCTTTTTCGAGCAGATATTTTATAACGCTGTAATGGAATTTTGTAGGCACGGCAACCACCACAGCCTGCGGCTTAACCTCATCAACCATTTTCTGAAAATCGGTAAAACAGTTAAATCCTCCATGTTTCGATAAAAAATCATTAACCATTTTTGATGTATCGCAAACACCAACCACTTCAACATCGGGATGAGCACCAAGTATTGATAAATGGGATATGCCCATTTTTCCAGCACCTATTAATCCAATCTTTATCATATTTTATTTTAACGTTTTAATAATTCAATGTAGCTATCGGCTACAGTATCCCAATTAAATCTTTCTTTAATATCAATTTCACCGGCAGCGGCCTTTTCTTTTAAAACCGGGTAGTTGTTTAAAGCATACTCCAGTTTTTTGTTAAGCGATGCTGCATCGCCCGATGTAAAGGTGGTAGCGTTATCGCCGGTTATAAATGTATTTTCCTTAATATCCGAACATATCAATGGTACGCCGAGGCCCATAACCGTAAGTATTACCGGCGATAGCCCCTCAATAAGCGATGGCTGTACATAGGCATAAGAGTTTTTCATCAATATGTTGGTATCATCGCCATACACATAACCGGGGAAGATGATACGCTCGTCCTTTACGTTCTTAACCTCCAACTCGTAAGCACTCGGATTGGGCGATCCGCCTATCAGCACCAGCTTTTTATCGGTTTTCAGATCCTGGAAAGCTTTTACCAGCAGGTGAATACCTTTATCGGGTATAAAGCGGCCAACAAATAAAAAGTATTCGCCGGTGGCGATGCCCAGCTTTTCCAGTATCGCTTTATTATTGGGCGGAGTTTTTACTTCGGAGCCGTAAGGCACAAAATCAAACTTTTTCCCAAATTTCTTTTCGAAGAACTCCTTGGTATACACATTATCAAAAACAACCTTGTTTGGCAGGTATGCCGTTAGGTAATTAGAGAATATATAGAACAGCTTACCATACCAGGGCCATTTATCACGTTTCCAATCCATCGCGAATTGGCTCACCACTACTCTTTTGCCTGCCAGCCTTAAAAACGTGGCCCAAATACTGTTTGCACCGCTGTGTAAATGAACAACATCGGCTGTATTATGAAATATTACATCAAAGGTTGCTTTGGCCGAGTGTACCAGCGTATCAAAGCCTGCTTTATTAACCGTTTTAAGGTATTTTATTTTAACCCCCTCGTATTCGGGATGCAGGGCATCCGTATCGCCGGGGTAAATGCGGCTGTAAGCAATTAATGAGTGCCCCCGTTTAACAATACGCGGATAAAGATCGAAGGCGAATTTATCAGAACCGGCAGCACCCGCTTTAGGGGGTATTGATCTGAAACCACCAAATGCCGCTATCCTTAGCTTATCCATAAATTATTAAAGCTAATGCCGGCTATATTATGCCAATTGTTTTTATAAGGTGATAGTACAATGTTAGGGTATCTCAAAATAAAACCTCCAAAAGAGAAAAAATTTAAAACTTATCTGCCAGGTAGTCTGTAAAATACATATCGATGTATTCCTTCAGCGCTATTTTCCAGTCGCGCATAATATTCAGATCGCGCAGTTCCAGTTTTTTGTTAACCAGCCTTTCGCACGGCGGCCTTTGGGCGAAATAAGTTTCCTTAAAATAATCAGAGGTAACATCGTGAAAGGTTACGGCATCATGCAAACCTAAAATATCAACCAGCTCTTCAGCTACTTCGCGCCTGCTGGTTTGGCCCTTGCATACCAGGTTATATAAACCCCAATATTCTTTTTCGAATAAAGCCTTTACATTTTTAGCAAAATCAATGGTAAAGGTTGGCGTACCATCTTTATCATTTACAATGTACAGGTCCCTTTTGCCCGATACCAATTGCTTGATCAGTTTATTAATAAATTTTTTGTCTTTATCAGGCCCGCCGCCCATCATCCAGCCTGCGCGGCATATAATATACTTGTGCGCATGCTCAACAACATAACGCTCGCCCATATATTTTGAACGCGCGTAATGGCCCAGTGGGTTTGGCATATCCCAATCATCATACAGATCTTTTTTACCATCAAATATCCCTGCAGTGCTGATGTACAGCATCGGAATTTTTAGTGAGTTGGCAATATAAACCGCGTTTTCAACAGATATGGTGTTGGTAAGGTAGGTATCATCCACATTGAGTTCGCAAAATTCAAGATCGGTATAAGCGCCAAGGTGGAACAGATAATCAGGCGCGAAAGATTCAACATCCTGTTTATATTTTTCCAGATCACGAAAATCAAGAAAACTTAACCAATCGGTGTTAACATCCTTGTCAGTACATTTAATTTCGTAGTCATCCTTAAATACCCTGTAAAAAGCTTCACCAAGCATTCCGCCAGAACCGGCAATGTAGATTTTTTTCATATTTATACCTTAATGTTATTAATTACTAATTTAAATACAACGTTTCTGAATTGCAGGTATATAAAATTGCTTCAGATAGATCATCACTCTCACAAATTTATAAAAAATTTAAAATAATAGACAATATGTTTTTAATTTTTTATAAATATTATTCATTAATTAAAAAAAATGGAATTAATTGTTACTTTGGGGTATAAATTCTATAAAACGTAAAAGTATATAACCGCAACCGTTTAAACAAAATTTGTTTAAGGGTTTTGCTTTCCACTTAATAAAAAGTGCCTGAAACAGCTTTTCCAATATTTACTTTCTGCTATAACACATAAACAAATTCAGCAAGCAAAATCAAAAACATTTACGCTGCTGCCACTTATCGGTTAATAGCCATATACCACATAATTATTCTTCTTCTTCAGCAAATCGGCCTGTAATCTTTTAACATTCGAAACCTGGTTCAGTACGGAACCTTGATTCAGCATATTGATCATGATTTTTTGATACACACCCTCGCCGCCATGAAAGCCGTCGATAGTTTCATGATCGTCAGCATTTACCAATGATACCCTCGAAAAATCATATACTTCGTAGTGATATTTATTGAATATGGGTTTTAATGCAGGATATATCTGCTTTAAATAACCGTATTTATTGGTAGCCATCATTTTGTCATACACGGCCTCGGCAAAGGGAGGCAAAAACGCGATAACCTGTATCTGGTGCTGCTTGCAATAATTCAGCAACGCATCCACCTCTACCAAAGCTTTGGGGTTAATTGAATTTCCATACTGGAAACGTTCATTCCCATGTTTTATCCGGCCCAATGTACCGGCGTATTTAAAATCACGGGCTGTTTTATCATTTTTTACCAACTTATCTATCTGCCCGCCATAAAATAAACTGCCATCGGTTCTGAAGCCTGTATTGTTAACCAGGGCGTTTAACCCTACTTTATATAGCGGCCCATCATTTTTTATGGTACTAAAGCTATATTTATGGGCAAACAAGTCCTTATACACCGATAAGTAGGTGCTGGATTGCGGCCAGATCCTAAAGCTATCCTGCCACGTATCCACAGGTGAGGTTACGGTAAGGTCGTCCCACGCGGTATTGAACATCCATTCATCAAGAGCGATTACAAGGTATTTGGGATATTTATTTACAGGTATGCTTTTTAAAAACGGCCTGAAATCATTTAAACTATAAATGGTGTAACCGGCATTATAAAAAGTGGAATCGAACATTTGGCGCCGGAATTGTAAAACCCTTGACGAACCTAAGGTCCACACGGTTTTCCTGCTATTTGAGGTGATATCAATCCATTTTAAATACTTGTACTGGGTTTCATCATACGCGTAGCCAAGCAGGTATTTTTTGTTGCTTACCACCAGTTTGTCAATTACGTAAAAATTATCCTTCGATTTCCATAGAACATAAAGCGGGATACTAAAAAAGATAATTATCGGGCATATAAATATCAATAAGCGGGTTAAAAACTTTTTCATACCTTAAAACTGAAAATAAATGAATTGCTGCTGTGAACCCGGAAACTGAAGTATGGCTAAAAGTATGGCGTAATAAAATGCCCACCTGGCTATTTTTGGCCATTTAAAACCAAAATCGGCAATGGCGTATTGCTGCTCCCTGCCAAACCATTCAATTACCATAAATACCACTACTAAAAGAATTATTTTCATTGGCATAATCTCCGGCTTGGTCAAGATGGAACGGGAACAGATGCGGCCGATATAATGAAAGGCCTCCATTATAGTTTTGGCCCTAAAAAATATCCAGGCAAAAACGGTGAGGCCAAAAGTGATGATCATTGAAACTAACTCCCTGAACGTTGGGAAATATTTGCCTTTCGCTACTATATCCAGGTTGCTGCGGTTTGTTTTTAACAATACCGATGGCATTATAAATATAGCATTTAGCAGGCCCCAGGCTATAAACGTCCAGTTTGCGCCGTGCCAAAAACCGCTTACAATAAATATGATCAATACGTTTCTTACCTTCATCCAGGTAGAACCCCTGCTGCCGCCTAAGGGGATATACAAATAATCTCTGAACCAGCTGGAGAGTGAAATGTGCCATCGCCGCCAAAACTCGGCTATATCGCGCGAGAAATAGGGGAAGGCGAAATTCTTTAGCAGCTCCATACCAAATAGCCGTGCCGTGCCTAATGCAATATCAGAGTAACCCGAAAAATCACAATAGATTTGGAAGGTAAAGAATAAGGCCCCCATAACCAGCGTGCTGCCGTGGTAATGGCTCGAACCATTAAATATGGTATTGGCATATTGGGCGCAATTATCGGCAATAACAACTTTTTTGAAAACACCCCATAAAATTTGCCGCATCCCATCGGTAGCCTGCGAAAAATTAAATTTTCGTTCTTTTTGTATTTGGGGTAACAGGTGCGTGGCCCTTTCAATTGGCCCGGCTACCAATAAAGGGAAGAAACTTACAAACACCGAATAATCAACAAAATTCCGTTCGGGGTTTATTCTTTTCTTATAAATATCAATTACATACGATAAACCATGGAAGGTATAAAATGATATACCTACCGGTAAGATCACATTCAGGGTCCAAAAACTGGTTTTTATGCCCAGCATGGAAAGTGAGTAGGCAAAAGAGGAAGCAAAAAAGTTGTAATATTTAAAAACGCCCAAAAAGCCAACGTTGATAATTATACTAAGCCATAGCCAAAACCTTCTTTTATGCTGGCTCTCGGCCTCGCTTATTTTAATGCCGGAGTAGTAATCCAATAAGGTTGAAAAAATAAGCAGGAATAAAAACCGCCAATCCCAGCAGGCATAAAAGTAATAGCTTGAAACAAGGAGCAGTATGTTTTGAAACTTTAAATTTCCTTTTGTCGCAAACCAATAAAGTATAAAAACTATCGGTAAAAATATGGCAAAATCTATCGAGGTAAAAAGCATACTGATGTGTAAGTTTTATTTATAGTGTATAAGTTATTTAGGCTAAGGTGAATACAATCAGTGGGATGTTTAAAAATTATGGCATCGCTATTATTCGGGTTGATTGTTTGCATTAGCCTCCCTGTGTAATTAATAATTAACCAGATAAGATACAATGCAAGCCATTTACAATCCACATCCCCATACAGGGTGCTCTTATAATTATTTGGTACTGTAGTGGTGCCCATAATTGCAAAAAGCATTTAAATGATTGTTAATATTTATTTATACTCATCCCAAATTTATAAAAAACTTAAAATAATGGCGAATAAATTTTAAAATTTCTATATTTTAATTCATTTGATTAAAATTTTTGAATTAAAAAATTATTTT
>Ga0302303_10000797_pt1 | contig 23160 bp, 16 predicted proteins | sample III_Palsa_E2_1_FD_194542 | JGI IMG/M metagenome (GOLD analysis project Ga0302303, IMG submission 194542) | Peat permafrost microbial communities from Stordalen Mire near Abisko, Sweden - III_Palsa_E2_1 | ecosystem: Environmental > Terrestrial > Soil > Palsa > Peat permafrost | place: Sweden...
TGCGTTAATTAACCAATGGGCGGCAAAACCCGTGGTAAAAATTGAGCATACCGTTACTATTGATACTATAGCACAAAATCCGAACAAACCCAAAAAGAAACTTTTGGGCAGGATATTTTCGGCGTTTTCTAAAAAGAACAACCAGCAACCGATTGTAGTTAGGGACACCGTTACCAAAGTATTAACTACCACAAAGGCTAATGCCCCTGCCAATAAATACGCTTACAAAAAGTACTACGATAAGCTGAACGATGTAAACAACAAACTGCGAACCAACGAGCGGCAGATATTAATCATCAATAATAACCTTATTGAAGAAATCATAGCCAGTCTGAAGCTATATAAAGCGGTTGAGCAATCGTACATCGCCAACAGCAGAGCAGCGCTCAAAGTAAACCTCAGCAACGTTTATGACGAGTTTAAGCAGGTTTCGGTAATGAATTTTATCTTCCTGGTATCGCTGTTGATATTGGTATTTTATAATATCTGGAAAATTTTCAGGAACCAGCAGGAGATTATTGTTTACAGCGAAAAGGCAGAGCAATATGCCGATTCGAAAAGCAGGTTTTTGGCCGGCATGAGCCACGAGATACGTACGCCCTTAAATTCGGTGATCGGGTTTTCAGAGCAATTGAGCCAGGATAATTTATCGCCCGTGCAGCAGGAACAGGTTGATGCTATCCGCAATTCGTCAGAAATGCTGCTGGAATTGGTGAACGAGATACTGGATTTTTCGAAATACGAAACCGGTAAAATGAACTTTGAGAGTTCGCCTTTTATGCTGAAGGAAAGCATGGAGGATGTATTTACGGGGATGAGTATACACGCGGTAAAGAAACATATCATCCTGCAAAATGATATTGCTATTGATGATGCTATTTGCTGCGAAGGCGATAAAATGCGCCTGAAACAGGTAATTATGAACCTGATTGGTAATGCTATTAAGTTTACGGTAAAAGGCAGCGTAACCCTAAGCGCTTACATCGAGAACAAAACCGGCGATAACATTTTACTAAAAGTCACTGTTGCCGATACCGGTTTAGGCATTGATAAAAACGACCTGCCGCATATTTTTGAAGAGTTTTCGCAAATTGCCAACGCGCAAAAGGCTACACGGCATAAAGGCACCGGCCTGGGGCTGGCCATTTGTAAAAAAATTATTGAGTTGCAGGGCGGCCACATCAGCGTGAACAGTATACCTGGCCAGGGTTCAACGTTTAGTTTTGACTTGCCTTTGCGGACCTGCGAATACAAGGAAAGCGATATTACACAATCATTAACAGATGAAGTAATTGCCGAACTGGTTAAGGACAGGCACGTTTTATTTGCCGAGGATAACCAGCTAAATGTATTGCTTGGCACCACAATACTTAAAAAATGGAAAATCAACTACGACCTTGCTTATAACGGCCACGAAGCGCTATTGCTGTTTGAGAAAAATAAGTACGACATGATACTAACTGATATACAAATGCCCGAAATGAACGGGTTGGAACTGGCGCAGTATATCCGCAATTACCCCGATACTAGTAAATCAAACGTACCTATATTGGCTTTAACGGCCAATGTGATGAAGGAAGACCGCGATATGTACATTAGGGAAGGCATGAATGATGTGGTGCTTAAACCGTTTAAAGAGAAAAATCTCACCGAAAAAATAGCATTGGGGTTACAGAATAATAAATCGGTATTGCGGTATGTATCTTAACGTGAAAGTTATTCGCTCCACCGGTAACTTTCGTTCTCGAGGCCTATCAGATCAATAACGCGGTTTACCACGGTTAGAGAAAGCTCTTCAATGGTTTTGGGCTTACTGTAAAACGATGGCACTGCAGGGCAAATAATACCGCCCGCTTCGGTAACAGTTTGCATGTTGCGGATGTGGATAAGGTTTAAAGGGGTATCCCTGGCAACCAATATTAGTTTGCGGCGTTCTTTTAGAATAACATCGGCAGCACGGGTAATTAAATCATCGGAAATACCGCCGGCTATGCGGCCCAGTGTGCCCATGGAGCAGGGCACAATAACCATGGTATCAAACCTTGCCGAGCCCGAGGCAAAGGGCGCCATAAAATCGTGCTTATCGTAAAATTTGAAGGGGAAGGTTTTATAATCGTCGTTATCCAGCTCTACCTGCCATACCTGTTTGGCATTGTCCGACATTACAACGGCAACTTCGGCAACCTGCGCGTGCAGTTGCTGTAGTTTTTGGAGTAAAAGTTTAGCATAAATAGCGCCGCTGGCACCGGTAATGGCAACTACAATTTTCCTTTTCATGTTGATTGGTAACAAAGCTAAGAAATTAATGTTGGGAGAAAAGGCTATTCGGACGAAGCCTTTGCGCTCATGCTTCGAGTGCCTCAGCATGACAGCCAGGGCAAAAGGTACAAAAAAGGGTCGAATACGAATACCCGACCCTACATCTACCTATGAAAAACATGCCCAAGAATGGGCAATACAAATGTAATAACAGTTTGTGGATATTTTAACAATTAATTAAAAAAAAATTAATCTTTATCAGAATAGTTTTTTTCGATAAGTGTTTGAATTATACCGTCTACCATACCAACAGTGGGCACAAATATGTTTTTGATGCCTGCCCACTTCATTACCGTAATGTAAATTTCACATGCAGGTATAATTACGTCGGCGCGGTCCTGGTTAAGGCCGAGCACATTTATGCGGTCTTTTAACGAGAACGAGTTAAGGTAACTGTACAACGAGCGCAGTTTATTGAACGACATAGGGGCATCGTTTCGCTCTTCCGATAGTTTGTACAATTTATTGATATTACCACCGGTACCTATGCCCGAAAGCAGCTTGTAATGTTTGGTATTTTCGCGGATAAACTCTTTCATCTCTTCCCAGGTTTCTTCTTTATCCTGGTTGTCCAGCATACGGATAGTGCCGATGTTAAAGGAACGTGAAGCCAAAAACTCGCCTTCGCTGAATAAGGATAGCTCGGTACTGCCGCCGCCAACATCAATGTACAGGTAACTTTTGCTTTTATCAATGGTTTGCTCGGCGTGGCTGGCATAAATTATTTTGGCTTCCTTTTGGCCATGGATAATTTCGAGGTCGATATTTGCTTCATCCAGCACACGTTGCACCACTTCTGCCCCATTTTTGGCCTCGCGCATGGCGGATGTGGCAAAGGCAAGGTAATCGCCAACCTTATACACATCCATCAGGTTACGGAAAGCCTGCATTGATTTTACAAGGTCGTTAGCTTTTTTATCAGATATGTGCTGGTCTAAAAAGGCATCGTCGCCCAGGCGCAGCGGCACCCGTATCAAGGTATTTTTTTTGAATGAAACCGAATCACTATTTTCTATAATATCGGCTATCAGTAACCTAACCGCGTTAGATCCTATATCAATGGCAGCGTATCTCAATGTTTAGTTATTTTTAGTTTTTAGGTAGTTGTATATATCAATTTGCGCGCGGCAGGGCACAGCATTGCTTGTTTTATGGTATTTATTGGTGTTATGGGCGTTTATTTCGCGTGCTTTGGTATTATCGCTCAATTGCAGGTTAATAATATCTTTTATTTCCTTTTTTAAATTCGGGTCATAAACGGGGAAACCAACCTCAACCCTATTATCAATATTACGGGTCATAAAATCGGCAGAGGTTAGGTAGATGAGTTCATCGCCATCATTACAATAAACATGCACGCGCGAATGTTCCAGGTACTTGTCTACTATGCTTATCACCTCAATATGCTCGCTAAAGCCTTTAATACCGGGTATTAAACAGCACATGCCCCTAATAATCAGCTTTATTTTCACCCCCGCGTTATTGGCCTGGTATAATTTGGCAATCAACTGCTCATCTGCAAGGCTGTTCATTTTTAATATCATATAGGCAGGCTTGCGCGCTTTGGCATTTTTTATTTCGTTGTCAATCAGCTTATAAATAGCCGGCCTCGAATCAATTGGCGATACTATTAAATGCTTTAAGCCACTTGCCAGCGTGTTTTTACCTAAGGCTTTAAACACTTTTACTAAATCGCCCGTAAGTCTTTTATCGACGGTAAACAGGGTATGGTCGGCGTATATGGTAGCTGTTTTTTCATTAAAATTACCGGTTGATAAACAGGCGTAGTGCGCCTCTTTACCCTTCTCCATCCTGGTTACCAGGCATATTTTTGAGTGTACCTTATAATCTTCGATACCGTAAAGTACATTAACGCCTTCTTCTTCCAGCCTGCGGCTCCAGGTTATATTGTTCTGTTCATCAAATCTCGCCCTCAATTCAACCAAACAATTTACTTTTTTGCCGTTTTTGGCAGCGTTTATGAGCGCATGGACAATCCTTGAGTTTGATGCCAGGCGGTATACAGCTATGCTTATCTCCTTTACTTTAGGGTCAATGGCTGCCTCGCGCAAAAAGTGGATCACGTAATCATACGATTGGTATGGCGAGCTGAGCAGGTAATCCTCTTTGGCAATCATACTCATTAAACTTTTACCAAATGATAAACCCGGTACAGGCAATGGCGGATATTTTGGATATTCCAGCTCAGTCCGGCCAACGTTAGGGAATGATATGAAGTTCTTAAAGTTTTGATAACGGTTACCGGGAATAAGGCTTGCGCTTTGCAGGCTCATTTTATGCACCAGGTATTTCAACATATCGGCAGGCATATCGGTATCATACAGCAAACGCATGGGCTTGCCTTTACGGCGCTTTTGAAGGCTTTTTGCCAGCGAATCGATAAACTTGCCGCTTACTTCCTTATCCAAATCAAGCTCGGCATCTCGGGTAAGCTGTATGGAGTAGGCCTCAATGGTATCATGCTCAAAAATGAAAAAGATATCCTCCAGGCTATAGCGGATGATATCATCTATCAAAATAATAAACTTAAGGTTGTTGGTATCGGGCAGTACCACAAAGCGCGAAAGGTTATCCGGAAATTCGATTAAGGCATACCTTGTTTTTTTATTGCGGGTAAGCTTTACCAAAAAGTATATCGCCCTGTCGCGCAGTTCGGGCATGGGCAGGTCGTCATCCAGCATGATGGGCACCAGTGTAGCCAGCAGATTTTCGCGAAAATAACCCTTCACGAACTCGCCGCGGGTAACATTCAACTGCTTATCGTTAAGGATAAATATTTTTTCTTCGGCCAGTTCCTTTACTATAATATTCTCGTACAGGTTGTTAAACTTACGCTCCTGCTTTACTACAACGGTTTTTATCTGGCTTAATATCTTTTTGGGGTTATAACCTAAAATCTCTTTAGCCTTTTCGTTTAAGTTGCTCAGGCGGTTGAGCGTAGCTACACGTACACGGTAAAATTCATCGAGGTTGGATGAAAATATGGCCAGGAACTTTATTCGTTCAATCAGCGGAACGGTTGGGTCGGCTGCCTCCTGTAAAACGCGATCGTTAAAATAGAGCCAGCTTATTTCCCTGTTAATTAGAGGTATGTGTTTGATATCCATATATGGTAAAGCAGGCTTTGCAGCCCCGATTTACAAAGCTGCTTATTTATTTGTTAACTTAATATTAACTCATTGGTATATTAAGTGTTTTTGTGGTATGATTTCTTGATTTCACTGATTTGTTTATGATTACACAGATTTGAATATTCAATTATTATTTTACAAGCATTACATTTGTTTATATGGGAAAGAAAATTGAAGTTAATAAATTCACTACAAGAGAGCACCTTGATATGGAATTGTCGAAATTACCCAAAAGAAACCCAATTAACCTGGCCAAATATTTCAATAAAATAGCATTTGGTATTGATGGCCTGCAATATCAATTAGAAATAAGAAAAGAATGGCGGTAACATATCCCGTTACAATCACTATTTTTGCACTATCTAATCATAAACCACTATGCCATCATTTGATATTGTAAGCAAAATAGACGGGCAAACGCTCGATAACGCTATAAACACAGCCAAAAAGGAAATTTTGAACCGTTATGATTTCCACGATTCAAAGAGCACGGTTGAGTTGGATAAAAAAACCAATATAATAACCATAGTCACCGAAAACGACATGCGCCTTAGGGCCATACAGGATTCTATCATCAGCCGTATGGTAAAGCAAAGCCTTGACCCTAAAGCGCTGGATTTGGAGGGTACCGTGCAATCGGCATCGGGCAATATGCTGCGCAAGGAAATAAAAGTAAAAGAAGGTTTAGACCAGGATGCCGCTAAAAAAGTGGTTAAGAAAATAAAGGACAGCGGACTAAAAGTGCAGGCCAGCATTATGGACGACCAGGTGCGTGTACAGGCTAAAAAGATTGATGATTTGCAGGCAGTAATAGCGCTATGCCGGGGCAATGATTTTGGGCAGCCTTTGCAGTATATTAATATGAGGAATTAGGATTGATTTTTATGATGAAAACCAATACTTACCTAAGTTTAATTACATTGCTATTCTTTGCAAGTTGTAAAACACATAAAAACATATTGCCTGAAACACAAAAACAAGAGTTTAAAAACCAAGGCGAACAAGAGGCTTATTGGACAAAAACTTTCTTTGAAAAGAATTATAGAAAAGAAAAAATAAAAAGATATACCGGCCATATTCAAATGGCTGGTGATAGTATTATATATGGCAAAGAGGTTGTTATTATTGATGATACCTCTGAAAATAAAGCCATTTTCAGCTATGGCTTGCTGTATCCGGCATTACTTGTTGGATATGATTTAAAGGTATATGATGTAATTTTATTACCTTCTTTAAGTCACTCACTCAAAGTGAAAAGATTTGAATTATTTAGCTATTCAACAATAAGATTTCATTCTACGGTCTATTTTTTTGAATTGACAAACAATAAAGCAACTGCTCAAACAAGCATAAGCGGTTTCATAAAAGGTGCCCGGTTAACCTTCTTTAAAGAAGGCTGGGGGCTGGGTTGAAATGTAACCTAAAAAAAGACCCCCAGCTTTCGCCGGAGGCCTTCTCATCAAAACTAAACCACTTATTATGAAAACATTCTTTAATATTATTTAACAGCTATTTCCCTGGTTTGGAATTTAGCTTCTTCTCTTTTTGCTACCACTAATTTTAATATGCCATCGGTATATTCGGCATCAATTTTTGAGTGGTCAACGCTATCAGGCAAGGTAAATGACCTGGTGAAAGCGGTATAGTTATATTCGCGTTTTGTTATTTTTTTACCTTCTTCAACATTTCAGTTTTCTTTTCGGTAGAAACGCTTAATACATTTTTATCAAGGTTGATCTTAAAATCTTCCTTTTTTAAGCCGGGAGCAGCCAGCTCAATTTGAAAATCGTTTTCAGTTTCTGCAATGTTAACTGCAGGCACACGCGATACATATTTTGCATCGTTTAAAAGGGTGTCGAACACATCATTGAAAAATGGATTTACACCGTAATTTTTTTGTCCGTTGTTAAATTTTACTAAAGTCATTTTTATATCTGCTAAGTTTTTTATTTTCTTAATTTCGTAAGAGATTGTTCAACTCTTATACCAACACGGTAAAAGCATGTTTAAACGGACAATATGACGGGTTGAAACAAAAAGCAACCGACTTTTTGACACTTTATGGCTGAAAAAATAGCAAATTATAAATACAGGACACCTATCCCCATCCGCTTTTCGGATATGGACGCCTTTGGACATGTGAACAACGCGGTGTATTTAACTTATTTTGAGATTGCCCGCTCTAACTACTGGCGCGAGATAATACACTGGGACTGGAACGAAACCGGTATAATTTTAGGTCGATCAGAAATAAATTACCTGAAACCCATAACCCTTAATGATGAAATTGCCTGCTATGTGCGTACCACGCGCATTGGCAACAGCAGTTTTGATGTGATGCATGTGCTGGTAAAAATCACCGAAGCCGGTGAGGAGATTTGCACTACGGGTAAAACGGTTTGTATCAGTTATGATTATTCGGCTAATAAATCGGTTTCGATACCTCGCAGCCACAGGCAACAGATGATAGAGTATGATGAGCCTGGGTTGATTTTAAATACGAATTAAGCCCCCTAACCCCCTGAAGGGGGAACAAGAGGTGATATAGGATTGTCATTTCGACCGCAGGGAGAAACCTTAAACGCCTGCCTGGCGGGAATGGCTTGTAGTATAAGTTCTCTCACTATCGTTCGAGATGACATCATGGGTTAATGAGTCTATCAAAACGACTTAATATGCGGCATAATCAGCAGTTCCTCTATCAGTTTATTAATATGCTTGCGGTGACCGGTTATCATAACAGCAGCCTCTAAGCAACCATGCTCGAGGCTTACTTTTAATACATTAACTTTCAGGTTGTGCTGTTTGATAATATCTTCAAGCGAAAGCAGTTTTTGATACTCTTTATCATCAAAAACTATAGATAATAACTTATCGTGGTGCAGTTTATCGATATAGTTTTCGAGTATATGGAACAGGGTTAACGCGGTTACCGTAATTACAGATGATAGTATGCCCAGCATATAATCGCCTGCACCTATTGCCATGCCTATGGCTGCGGAGGTCCATATTACGGCGGCGGTGGTGAGGCCGCTTACAGCGATATTATCCTTAAAAATAACACCGGCACCTATAAAACCGATGCCGGTAATTACGTTGATGTTTACGCCAAGGTTAACCTGCTGCGCTATCAGCGTAAATATGGCCGAGCCCATACATATCAAAACTATGGTGCGGAAACCGGCTGTTTTGTTTTTGTACTGCCGTTCCAACCCTAATATGCTGCCGCATAAAATAGATAAGCCCAGCCTTATTAAGTAATCGTTACTGATGTGGAAATATGAAGGCATGAGGGTTAATTATTGATTTGTTGAATTATTGAATTATTGATTGGGTAATTATTGAATAGGCGATTTATTGACAAGCAGTTAAGCGGTTTTTCTCAAATCAATAATTCAATAATTCATTCAATCACTAATTCAAAAAATCTTCCCCGGGTTTAATATGTTGTTTTTATCGAATACTTTTTTGATGCCCCGCCACAGTTCAAAATGGATTTCGCTGTATTTTATGGGCATAAATTCCTTTTGTACCAGGCCTATACCGTGTTCGCCGGATATAGTGCCGCCTAAATATACGGTTAGTTGAAATATTTTAGCAATACCCTCATTTAATTTATTGTCCCAATCGGCATCGCTCATGCTACCTTTAATAATGTTTAGGTGCAGGTTGCCATCGCCGGCGTGGCCAAAGCAAACGGATTCAAAACCGTACTCCGCCCCTATTTCCTTGATGCCTTTTATTAGCTTGGGCAGCTCGGCCCTCGGCACAACGCAATCTTCCTTTTTGTAAACCGAGTTTAGCTTTACCGATTCGCCAATGGTGCGGCGAATTTTCCATAGTTCGGCTTTTTTGGCGGCGCTATCGGCAAACAATACATCTTTACAATCAAACTGCTCTAATACCACGTTAATTTTTTCACATTCGGCAAATATGATATCCATATCGGTGCCGTCTACTTCTATCAGCAAAAACGCGGCATCAGTATCCTTCAGGTCGAACGCGATGTTGTTATATTCTTTTACCCATTCAATGCCCTTGCGCTCCATAAATTCCACTGCCGATGGCGTAATGCCCGCCCTGGATATGGCGGATACCGCCGCGCAGGCGCTCTCGTTGGAGGTAAATGATGCCAGCATCAGCGCATCCTGGGTGGGGTGCGGGATGAGTTTGGTAACAATTTTTGTGATGATGCCTAAGGTACCTTCTGCCCCAATCATTAACTGGGTAACGTTATAGCCCGATGCATATTTGAGCGTATTAGCGCCCGTCCAGATGATATCCCCGGAGGGTAAAACCACTTCTAAGTTGAGTATATACTCCCGAATAGTGCCGTATTTTACCACCCGCGGTCCGCCGGAGCCGTGGGCCACGTTGCCGCCGATAAAACAACTGCCTTTACTGGCGGGGTCTACCGGGTATAACAAACCTTTTTCGGCAACGGCATCCATAAATACTTCGGTTATTACGCCGGGTTCAACAGTGGCTTGCAGGTTTTGCTCATCAATATTCAATATTTTATTAAAGCGTTCCATAGATAACAGCAGTCCACCATTTACAGCCAATGCGCCGCCGCTTAAACCCGTACCTGCCCCGCGTGGGGTTACAGGTATTAAATGCTCATTACATAGTTTTAATAGTTGGGATATTTGCTGCGGAGATGATGGCTTTACAACAACTTCAGGATAATAACTTAAATCCTCGGTTTCATCGTGGCTGTATTTTTCGAGGTCGGCATGCTCGGTTATTACCGCGTCATTGCCAACAATCGCCACAATCAATTTTAATATATCCGGAGTTATTTTGTTATAGATCATTCTTAAATCAATAAATCACTCAATCTATAATTCAATAATTATCAATAGTAACGCCCGAATGATCGACCTTGCCTTTTAGCGGCGGCGACATTTTTTTTACCGATACTTTTATATGTTTGAGGTAAGGGAAGCGGATTTTTATTTCATCGAAAATGGATTGTGCCACCGTTTCTATCAGTTTGCGGGTATGCTTCATTTCCTCGCAGGCAATAACGTAAAGCTGCTCGTAATTAACGGTATTTGCCAGCTCATCATCGCCTAAGATATTCTGGGGTACAAAGCTTACAGTAATATCCACCAAAAACCTGCCGCCCAACAATTGCTCTTCGGGGTAATAGCCGTGGTAGGCAAAAAATTCGGCGTTTGTTAAATTTATTTCAACCATATTGTTTTGGATTTCACAGATTTTGAAAGATGGATTACACAGATATAATTTAATTACACCGATGTAATATTCAATTATAGCGATTTTATCTCAATGCAATAAATTGATATAAACATTTCAATTAGTGTAATCAAAATAACAATCGGTGTAATCCTAAAACAACAATCGGTGTAATCCCAAAATAACAATCGGTGTAATCATCTTTCAAATCGGTGAAATCATTTATTACCTTTGTCACACCAAATTATAATGCCATGGCTAAAACTGACCTTTATGAATCGCCCGATTATTACCTGCTTGACGAATTGCTTAGCGATGAGCATAAGCTGATACGCCAAAGCGTACGCGACTGGGTGAAAAAAGAGGTTAGCCCTATTATAGAAGATTACGCGCAACGGGCCGAATTTCCCAAACAACTACTAAAAGGCCTTGCCGAAATTGGTGCGTTTGGCCCAACTATTCCGCATGAATATGGCGGTTTGGGGCTGGATTACATGGCTTACGGGATTATTATGCAGGAAATTGAACGTGGCGATTCGGGCATACGCTCAACAGCATCTGTGCAGGGCTCGTTGGTGATGTACCCTATTTACGCTTACGGTTCAGAAGAACAAAAACATAAATATTTACCTAAACTGGCTTCGGGTGAGTTGATTGGTTGTTTTGGGTTAACAGAACCCGACCATGGCTCCAACCCGGGCGGCATGACCACCAATTTTAAAGATGCCGGCGACCACTATTTGTTAAACGGCGCAAAGATGTGGATATCAAATTCACCCTTTGCAGATATTGCGGTGGTTTGGGCAAAGGATGAAAGCGGTAAAATAAAAGGTTTGATTGTTGAACGCGGCATGGAAGGCTTTACCACGCCCGAAACACACGGCAAATGGAGTTTACGTGCATCGGCCACGGGCGAGTTGGTTTTTGATAACGTTAAAGTTCCTAAAGAGAACCTGCTGCCTAATGCATCAGGCCTAAAAGGGCCTTTGGGCTGTTTGAACCAGGCACGTTACGGCATTGCCTGGGGCGCTTTGGGCGCGGCGATGGATTGCTACGATACTGCATTGCGCTATTCCAAGCAGCGCAGCCAGTTTGGTAAGCCTATAGCGGCTTTCCAGCTACAGCAAAAGAAGCTTGCGGAAATGATTACCGAAATTACCAAGGGCCAACTATTGGTTTGGCGTTTGGCAACCTTAAAAAATGAGAACCGGGCAACTGCCGCGCAGATATCAATGGCTAAACGTAACAGCGTTGAAATTGCCACTAACATAGCCCGTGATGCAAGGCAAATGCTTGGCGGTATGGGCATTACAGGCGAGTACCCAATTATGCGGCACATGATGAATTTGGAGTCGGTTATTACTTATGAGGGTACGCATGATATCCATTTACTGATAACCGGTATGGATATTACCGGCGAGGAAGCTTTTAAGTAGCGTAATTATTGTTTTAAGAAATTTTCTGTTGCTATATTCAAGTTATGGTTTACTAACTAATATTAAATATTAGTTATATTTGCTTGTAACATATAGTTAATGCCGCCTGATTACTTAAACAGTAAACACCTTGCCACTTTAAAAAGCCACGCCCTGTGGTTTTTACTGGTTTTTGCACTTTTTATAAATTCATGCAAGAAAAAAGAGGCGGCTAATACCAGCGATTATTCCGACGCGTTTAAGCCCGTTTTTGATAATACCAATAAACTTTTCGACCTGAAAAAACCGCTTGAGGGTATACAGTACCTCGACTCGGGTTTCAGGGCCATACCCAATCCTACCAATAACGACAGGTTTGGGTATTATGCGTTAAACTTTATGTATAACAAAAAAGCAACGCATGATACCAGGAAAGAATCGTTATATGCCGACAGCATGTTTACCATGGCCTATTTAAGCGTCGGCAAAAAATACTACATATCCGATTATGCACAGGCTTGTTTTGCCAAAGGAGATGCTTATAATGACCTGGGCCAGTATAACGATGCCTACAAGTGTTTTTACGAGGGATATTTCCTGGGCAAAAACCACCTGGATAATACCATACTTGCCGAATATACTTACAGGCTGGGCATGGTGATGTTCAGGCAATCACATTTTAAAGAGGCTGCAAATTATTTTGAGGAAAGCTACCGCAAAAGCTCTGCCTATACTGATAATTTTAAGTCTTTTTACCAGCGCCAGGAATTACTGAACGACATAGGCGAAAGCTTTATGAGCAATGGTGATATAGACAGCGCCACACTATACTTTAACAGGGCACTTACGTATATAAATAAAAACAACAACCGGTATAATACTAAAACACAGGCCAATATGCTGGAAACAGCCAGGGCGGTGGTATATGGCGACCAGGCCAGTATACTGCTTCAACAAAAAAAATATGCCCGGGCGCAAATACTGCTGGCAAAAAGCATTGCTATTAACCTGCGCAAATCAAACGATAATTACAATGCCGAACTGGTTGAGATAAACCTGGCTAAGCTTTACCTTGAGCAGCACGAGGATAAACCCTTTACCGATTTATTGGGCAACCTGCACAACCAGTTGGACAGCGTAAAAAACATGGAAGCTGCAATGGGCTGGAATAATTTAATGAGCACCTATTACACGCAAAAAAAGGATTATGCAAAGGCTTTTCAGTATTTCCAGCAATACAGCGCGTTAAAGGACTCGCTGATGAAGCAATCTATTTCAATAAAGGAAACGGATGTAAACCAGCAGCTGGCTAATTATGATAAGGAATACCAGATAGAAAATTTGAAGGATGATAATAAGCTGCAGTTAATATACCTGTACTTAGCTTTTGCCTGCGTAACCATGGCGGTTATTATTATATTTTTGGTGTACCGCAACTGGGCGCGATCGAAAAAAGACGTGGAGGTTGTAAGCGAATTAAACAAACGTATAAACACCCAAAAAACCGAACTGGAAGGCACCCTTGGCGACCTGGGGGTAAGCAGCCGTGAAAAGGACAGGATTTTGCGCACCGTAGCACACGACCTCAGGAACCCGATAGGCGGCATTGTATCGTTAACCTACTCCATGCTTGAGGATGATTATACCGATGAGCAGCAGGAATTGTTAAGGCTGGTTAATGTAACATCAAACAACTCGCTTGAGCTGATTAACGAGATTTTGGAGGCTACAAATTCGGGCAAAGGAAATTTAAATAAGGAACTGGTTGATATTAATTCGTTACTGAACAACAGCGTTGAAATATTAGGTTTCAGGGCTGCCGAGAAACATCAGCATATAGTAACCGAACTATTGAGCAAGCCAAAGGAACTGATGATAAGCCGCGAAAAAATATGGCGCGTTATAAGCAATCTCATCAGCAACGCAATAAAATTTAGTCCGGATGGGGCAACTATTGGCGTAAAAGCCACCAGTAATGAAAACGGCGTAATTATATCTGTTACCGATAATGGTATTGGCATCCCCGATAATTTAAAGGATGAGGTATTTAATATATTTACCAATGCCAAAAGGCCGGGCACTGCCGGCGAAAAATCGTTCGGGCTTGGCTTATCTATCTGCCAGCAAATTGTGGAAAGCCACCACGGTAAAATATGGTTTGAAAGCAGCAACAAAAGCACCTGTTTTTATGTTAGTTTGCCTGCTGTTTAAACCTTTTTATCCTATAGTTAAAGATTTCCGTATTCTTAAAAGTTGTTGCCAAAAAACCCGATGAAATTAACTATGTTTAGGCTCAATTAGCTGATTTATTATTTCATTCTTCCCCTGACTAAATTAATGCTTTTCACGAAAAACGGCAGTAGTATTAAGCGTGTTTTTAAACTAATTGTAAAAGGTATTGGTTTACTGATTTTAATTGCCAACTTTTTTTCGTGCAATAATTCAGACAGCACCCACACATCATCTGCCGATTATAGCAGGGTGTTGGATTCGGCCAGTCGTACCTATGATGGCGGCGACCCGCAAAAGGCCATGCGTTACCTTGCGTTAACAAAAAACAAATACCGGGATGTTGATCTGCATCAATGGTTCCTGTACTTTACCTATCATTTTAATTACTATTATTTTATACAGGCCGACCACGATACTGCTATGCTGTATGCCGATAGCATGCTTAACCTTTTTGATACGCCCGAAAAGAAACTAAAATACACTTCGGAATATGGGCTGGCACATTTTTATAAAGGCGATGTGCTTTTTGATGAAAACAAATATGATGAGGCCTACCAATACTATTACCAGGGCAGGCTGATAGCGAGCAACAATGTGGATGATTGTACCTACAGCGATTATGACTACCGCCTGGGCATGATTATGTATAAACAGGAGCATTACAAAGCAGGCGCCACTTATTTTAAAATGGGCTCGGCACAGGTAAACAAATGCGATATGACTTTCCGCTCTTTTTTACGCCGGCAGGAATTATATAACAACACAGGCTTGTGCTACAGCAAGCAGGACATGGGCGATAGCGCCTTAATCTATTTTAACATAGGCCTTAAATTTATTGATAGCGCCGGGGCCCGGTTTGCCGGCAATGCTAATGATTTAGCTGTAGACAGGGCTGTGATTTATGGAAACGAAGCCAACATATATGTTAAACGCAACAATTACCCCGTTGCCGAAAGTCTGCTAAAAAAAAGCATTGCAACTAATTTAATACGCTATAACGATAACCGCGATGCACAATTATCAGAAATGAAACTGGCGCATTTGTACATGCTGCAAAATAAAAGCGATTCGCTGATACAGCTCCTGCAAGCCGTTAAACTGCAATTTGACAGCGTAAAAAACACGGTAGCCGAAGCCGACTGGAGCCTGTTAATGGCAAAATACTACATCGGGCAAAAGCAGCCAAAAATTGCTTTTGGGTATATGATTAAGCACGATGCGCTTAAAGATTCTGTCGCCGAAGGGAATAAGCAACTTAAAGAGGCTGATATTAACCAGCAAATGGATGCCTTAAAGAAAAATTATGAGTTTAAACAGCTCAAAAAGAATAACCAACAGCAACACTATTACCTTGACATAGCCATTGTTTTAGGATTGATGCTTTTTATTATCATATCGCTGATATTTTTAAACTGGCAAAAATCGAAGGAAAACGTAAATATATTGGGTGGCCTGAATAAACAAATTAACGATCAGAACCGCAACCTGGAACAAGCACTCGATCAGCTTAAATTAAACAGTGAGGAAAAGGACCGCATATTGCGGACCGTGGCGCATGATTTGCGCACACCCGTTGGCGGTATAGCGGCATTAACCGGCTTAATGGCAGAAGAAAGCGAATATACTGCTGAGCAAAAAGAACTGATAAGCCTGATAAAGGAAACATCAAACAATTCGCTTGAGCTGATTAACGAAATACTGGAAGTAACGGATAACAGCCAGGCCAAAACACAAAAGGAAAAAGAGCCGGTTGAAATAAACTCGCTGGTAAGCAAAAGCGCCGAATTGCTGCGCTTTAAAGCATCGGAAAAAAGCCAGCAAATTATACTGCACCTGATGGATAAACCAATAGAGTTGCTGATAAGCCGCGAAAAAATATGGCGCGTTATTAGCAACCTCATCAGCAACGCTGTAAAATTCAGCTATAAAAACACGCTGATAAACGTAACAGTAAGCAACGAAGACGGAAATATTATAATAGCCGTTGCCGATAAAGGCATAGGCGTGCCCGATAATATGAAGGATAAAATATTTAACACCTTTACCGATGCCAAACGGCCCGGTACAGCGGGTGAACAATCATTTGGGCTGGGGCTATCCATCTGTTATCAAATAATACAAAACCATGATGGCAAAATATGGCTGGAGAGCAGCGGTGACGGTACAACTTTTTATGTAAGTTTACCTGTAACATAGGCTTATTGGACTGTTATTTATTAATTATTATTAATATTATTTAAATAATTTCTGTTGTTATCAAAAAAATGTGAAATTGCTTAGTAATTCACAAAGCCTTAACCCTTAATTACATTCATCCTAATTAACAAATTGATGCCCGCCGCGCCAACCTGTAACAGCGTTAAACACCCCCTTTTTTTAGCCCTGCAAAAACTGGCGTTAATAAGTTTGGTGCTTTTTATTTCGGCTTGTAACAGGCCGGATAATAAGTTAGCGGGCGAATCTGCCATCATTCAAAAATACCATAGCCTGTATTATAACTATGATTTTTACCATTCCAGGGGCAAAAAGGATAAAGCCATGCTTTATGCCGATAGCATGATTAACCTTTTTGATAACCCTGACGAAAAGTTAAAATATACTTATTACTATGGGCAGGCCTATTTTTTTAAGGGCGATATCTATTTCGACGAAAATAAATATGATGCTGCTTACGAGTACTACTATCAGGGCCAAACCATAGCCAGTAATAGCCTTGATGCCTGTACACTTGGCGAATACAGTTACCGCATGGGCATGATTATGTACAAACAGGAACATTTCCGGATTGCAGCAGCATATTTTAAAAGTAGCTTGCAGGGCGCCCGCTCCTGCCCCTGGAATTTCAGCACTTTTTTTCGCATGCAGGAACTATTGAATAACACCGGGCTTAGTTATTACAAAATAAATGAGGCCGACAGCGCGCTAATGTATTTTGAAAAGGACCTTAGTTTTATAAACAGTAAAAGCATAGAGTTTAAAAAATCTGCACAAAATCTCGAATCGGCACGCGGCGTGGTTTATGGTAACGAGGCCAATATCTATATCAACCGAGGTAATTACCCGCTTGCCAAAAATTTGCTTAAAAAAAGCATCGATATTAATTTAAGAAAGAATAACGATAACAGCGATGCCCAGTTATCCGAATTAAAACTGGCGCGATTATATGTACAGGAGAATAAAGACGACTCGCTGTTTGCCCTGCTGCAAAACGTACACCGGCAGTTTGATACGGTTACCAACAAGCCCGCAGAGGCCGACTGGAATTTGTTGATGGCAAATTACTATGCCAAAAAAAACCTTCCGCAACTTGCCTATGGTTATGTTGTTAAACATTACGCTTTGCGCGATTCGATTAGCAGCAGTGATAAAAAGTTAAAAGAGGCTGATATTTCTGAACAAATGGAACGCCTGAAAAAGAATTATGAGTTCAAGGCCCTTGAAAAAGATAACGAGCAACAGCGGTATTATTTAGATGTTGCCCTTATTTTAGGTGTTATGTTTTTTATCATCATTTCGTTGATATTTGTAAACTGGCGAAAATCGAATGATAACGTAAAGGTGCTGGGCAACCTCAATAAACAAATTAATGACCAGAACCAAAATTTGGAGCTTGCCCTTGACCAACTTAAATTAAGCAGCGAAGAGAAAGACAGGATATTGCGCACCGTAGCACACGACCTGCGAAACCCTGTTGGCGGCATAGCCTCGCTCACCGGTTTAATGGCCGAGGAAAGCGAATACAGCCATGAGCAAAAGAAGCTGATAAACCTGATAAAGGAAACATCCAATAATTCGCTCGACCTGATAAACGAGATACTGGAAATAACAGATAATGCATTGGTTAAGCCGGAAAAAGAAAAAGAACCGGTTGAAATAAATGAATTATTGACCAAATGCGTTGAATTACTGCGTTTTAAAGCATCAGAAAAGAAACAGCAAATAGTAACCGAACTTATTGACGAGCCAACCGAATTATTAATAAACCGCGAGAAAATATGGCGTGTAATAAGCAACCTTATCAGCAATGCCATAAAATTTAGCCCCGCCAATACGCTTATCCATATAAAAGCAATTAATACAACAAAAGAACTGATAATAACCGTTACGGATGATGGCATTGGCATACCCGACGAGATAAAAGAAGAAGTATTTAACATATTTACCAATGCCAAAAGGCCCGGCACTGCAGGCGAAAAATCTTTTGGCCTGGGCCTGTCCATCTGCCGGCAAATAATTGAAAACCATAATGGTAAAATATGGCTGGAGAGCAATGGCGGCGGCACTACTTTTTATGTAAGCTTACCTATAGTATAATATTCTAAAAAAGAGTAAGGAAATACCAAAGAATTGTATTAGTTTATGCTGTTCTATTTTATAGTTAAATTACCCCGTTTAAGTAATGCTTCCTTTAATAAACAGCATCAATATAAAACACCTTATTAGCCGGCTATTCGCGAGCATTTGCATGGTATTTATGCTGTTTTGCTGTTCGTGCAATCATCAGCAACAGGATGGAACCGCGCCCGATGCAACAGATTATGACAAAATTGTTGATTCGGCAAGGGATTTGAACAATACAAATAATGAGTTAGGGGCAATCCATTATCTTGATTCTATCGTCAATAACTATAAAAACCCCTCATTTCTTACCGAATTTTATTACTTGTCTTTTCACAGTGCTTATTACCAAAAGCATAATAACGATGCCAAGGCCATGTTGTATGCCGACAGCCTTCTGACAACTTTTGATACCCCCGAGAAGAAACTAAAATATATGCCTTATTACGGGCAGGCGCATTATACCAAAGGCGATATTTTGTTTGACCAGGGTAATTATAACGATGCCTATTTATACTATTACCAGGCAAAAATGATAGGCAGCAAAAGCCTTGACGATTGTACGCTGAGCGATTATGATTACCGCATAGGCATGATTATGTACAAACTGGAACATTACAGGCAGGCGGCGGCAGCTTTTAAAGAAAGCTCGAAGGAAACCAGTGCTTGTTATTTGGATTTTGGCTCATTTTACCGCAGGCAGGAACTGTTAAATAATACAGCCTTAAGTTACAGCAAGGCAAATATGGCCGATAGCGCCATGTTTTTTTTCGGTAAAACGCTAAGGTACCTTGATAGCGTAGGCACACAGTTTAAAGTTAACAATAAATTGCTGGATGTTGCACGCGGCGTTGTTTATGGCAACGAGGCCAATGAATATATTAAACGCGGCAATTTAAACCAGGCAAAAAGCCTACTGCAAAAAAGCATAGCCATAAATTTGCGCAAGGGCAATGACAATCACGATGCGGAGCTATCGGAACTAAAGCTTGCACATATATATGAGCGGCAAAACAAGCCTGATTCACTTTTATATGTACTAAAAACCACCCGCAAACAGTTTGACAGTGTTAAGAATGATGAAGCAAAAGCCGACTGGTACCTTACCACCGCCAATTACCTCAATAAAAAAGGCCAGGCCGACAGCGCTTATAGCTACCTGGTTAAATATGATGCTCTAAAGGACACCGTTACCACCAAAAGCCGACAGCTAAAAGAGGCTGACATTACAGTGCAGATGGAGCGTTTAAAAAAGAACTACGAGTTTGAGCAATTAAAAAAGCATAACCAGCAGCAGTATTATTACCTCATTACCGCTATTGTGCTGGGTGTGATGCTGGTGATTATTATTTCGCTGATATTTTTAAACTGGCAAAAATCTAAACGGAATATAAAGGTATTGGGCAACCTTAATAACCAGATTAATGACCAAAATCACGACCTTGAACAGGCGCTGGGCCAGCTTAGGTTAAGCAGCCAGGAAAAAGACCGCATACTGCGTACCGTAGCGCATGATTTGCGTAACCCGGTTGGCGGCATAGCATCATTAACAGGTTTAATGGCCGAGGAGAGTGAGTATAATGATGAGCAAAGGGAACTGATAAACCTGATAAAGGAAACATCAAACAATTCGCTTGAGCTGATAAACGAGATATTGGAGATTACGGATAATATATCGGCCAAACTAAATAAAGAGAAAGAAGCGGTTGAAATAAACTCGCTACTAAATAAAAGCGTTGAATTGCTGCGCTTTAAAGCTGCCGAAAAAAACCAGCAAATTATACTGGAGCTTATGGATACCCCGGTAGAATTGTTGATTGGCCGCGAAAAAATATGGCGCGTTATCAGTAATTTGATTAGTAACGCCATAAAATTCAGCAATGAAAGCTCGCCGATACATGTTACGCTTACCGATGAAGGCAACGAGGTTAAAATAGCCGTTGCTGATAATGGCATAGGTATACCCGATGATATAAAACCACGTGTGTTTAATACCTTTACAGATGCCAAAAGGCCCGGCACCGCCGGCGAAAAATCATTTGGGCTGGGCTTATCTATATGTTACCAGATTATTGAAAATCATGACGGCAAAATATGGTTTGAAAGTGAGGTGGGTAAAGGAACAACGTTTTATGTAACGTTGAAAAAATGAGCAGCCAGCCCCTCTCTAAACGGCGCAGCCCTCATGAATGCCATTAAAAAACAAACGTGTGTAGCGATTGAAAGATTTTTTAAATGAAAACCATGTCATTTCGACGAGCAGGCGTAGGGATTGAGCGTTGCGCGAGGAGAAAACTTCTACGACTTGCAGGGTTATTTGAAAAGTTTTCTCCTCACCCCGCCTACACAGCCTCGGCTGGTTCGTCGAAATGACATCGTTTTTTAGTTCTTTGTTTAATCGCTAAACAGGTTATTACTTTATAAAATCAGCGAACCATTTGCCGGATTCTTTTATGGTGCGTTTTTGGGTTTCGAAATCAACGTGTATTAAGCCGAAACGCGGTTTATAGCCTTCGGCCCATTCAAAGTTATCGGTCAGGGTCCAAACAAAATAGCCGCTTACTTTAATACCATCGTTTTTTGCTTTTAGTATTTGCTTCAAGTGGGTTTGCAGGTAATCGGTACGTTGGGGGTCGTTAATTTTGCCATCCTCCACTTTATCTGGAAATGCAGCGCCGTTTTCGGTGATGTAGATGTCCTTTATCCCCTCATACTTATTAAACTGTTTCAGTATTTCATAAATAGACGGCGGGTAAACCTCCCAGCCCATTTCGGTTACGGGTACTTTCCTGTCTTTTGCTTTAACTATGCTGGCATGTATGTAGGGCGTGAAAAAAGAATGATCCACAATTTCGCGGGTGTAAACCTGTACGCCTATGAAATCGAAATCAAATTTGGCTTGTTCCATATCACCGGGCTGTATGTATCTGCTCATTTTGCTCAATACCGGCAAATCTTTAACCGGGTATCCTAAGCCCAATGTGGGTTCAACATACATGCGGTTAAGTAAAGCATCCACGCGTTTAGCAGCACTTATATCCCTTGGCTTATTTGAAGCGGGTTCGATGTATGAACAGGAAAATGTGGTGCCGATAATGGCATCGGGCAAAACTTCGCGCAGCGCCCTGCCGCCTGCCGCCATGCTTAATATAGCGTGATGTACAGCAGGTAAAAAGTTGCTTAACCCTGTTTTACCGGGGGCGTGTATACCGAAAAAATAGCCGGCCCCGGTAAATACCGACGGTTCGTTCATCACCATCCAATGCTTTACTTTATCGCCAAAGTTTTGGGCGCATATAGTGGTAAAATTCTCGAACCAAGTAATCACTTCGCGGTTAGTCCAGCCGCCTTTAAGTTCAAGCGCGTGGGGTAAATCCCAATGGTATAGCGTTACCCAGGGGATTATACCCTGCGCCAGGCAATAATCAATTACCTTTTTATAATGGTTAATGCCTGCCTGGTTAACTTCGCCTATCCCATCGGGTAAAATGCGCGACCACGCTATTGAGAACCTGAAATTTGGGATATTGAGTTTTTTGATGAGGTTGATATCCTCTTTATAATTATTGTAGAAATCGCAGCTGGTATCGGGCTTATCGCCGTTTAGTATACTGCCTTTTTTACTGGCAAACACATCCCATATCGAGTCGCCTTTGCCGTCGGCGCCGCAAGCGCCTTCAATCTGGAAAGCTGCAACAGATACGCCCCATGTAAAATCATCACCAAAAAGCTCTTTGTTAAAACGGGGGTCGGTAGAAATAGCGTGTTTCATTAAATTGAGCCTATATAAAGCCCAAATTGTATATTATAATTGTATAAAAGAAAATTTTTGTGAGATATGTTTAGTGTATGAAAGATGATTTCATGCTCTTTAACATAATCCACTCGGGCAAATTGCCAATAAATTTCAGAAAATTAATTATAAGTTTCATAACCTTCGTAATTTTGATTTAAAGTTACAACACCGGTATATCCTTATTGTGTTAGTTGTATTATGTTATTGTTAACAAGGCACTTATCAAATTGTCATGCTGAGCGTAGCGAAGCATCTGTATGCTTGGTGCACCGCCTGACAGATTCTTCGCTACGCTCAGAATGACAATGGAATTTATTTAATTTTGATGGTATGAACGATTACTTTTTAAACCTTTTCAACTACGACAAATTTGCAAATGATGTAATTCTTAATTGCATTTTTGAAGCAGGCGAGCCTGAAAAACCTGTGCAGTTAATGGCGCATTTACTGGCGGCGCAGCAAGTGTGGCTTAAACGGTGTAAAGGTTTATCCACTGTTGGCGCAGTACTTTGGCCCGATTGGAAAGCGGACACTTTTGAAAAACTTATTAACGATAACCACAAAGGTTGGGTTGAATACGTAAGCAGCCTGCAACCACAGGATTTTGATAAGATTATTGCCTACAAAAACACCAAAGGCGAGGATTTCGAAAACGAACTGGCCGACATACTGGCGCATGTAATAAATCACGGCACACATCACCGCG